>Ga0308175_100000018_pt1 | contig 148654 bp, 148 predicted proteins | sample PhyCR1_3_FD_203893 | JGI IMG/M metagenome (GOLD analysis project Ga0308175, IMG submission 203893) | Soil microbial communities from UC Gill Tract Community Farm, Albany, California, United States - DLSLS.C.R1 | ecosystem: Environmental > Terrestrial > Soil > Agricultural land | place: USA...
CACGTGCATCGGCAACCCGGTTGCGACGATAGGGAGCGGCGACACGCTGCGCCTGCACGTGCAGTACGAAGTGCCCGTGGGCCATCCCGCGATCAACGACGCGATGGGCATCATGCTCGGGTTCATCGCGCCGTAACGAGCGCTCTGGCCCTTGGCTAGACGCCGAGCTTGACGAGGTCGCGCGCTGGGTCGATCGCCCAGCGCGCGGCCAGCTCGGCGAGCTGCTCGTCGAGCTGCCAGCGGTCCGGCAGGGCGGGCCCCTCGTGGTCGGGGACGCCGCCCTTGAGCGCCATGCAGTTCGTGTTGTCGCCGATCGCGCGCAGCTCGGCGACGTCGTCGGCGGTGAGGCGGACCTGCTGCGGCAGCGCCGCCAACTCGGCGCGCTTGTCCTCCACCGGCCGAGCATCGTCGCCGGCCTCCTGCAGCAGCGTCGGCGCGACGCACGCGACCGCCTCGTGCGCGAGGTTCCACTGGCAGGCGAGCTGGAGCAGCGTGAGGCCGCGACGCTCGGCGATCGGACGCATCCGCTCGATCCGCTCGAGCCCCGCCTCGATCCACCCCTGCGGCCGGAACGCGCGGTGGTCGCGCGGGCCGAGCGCCGCCGGGTCGCGCAGGTCCCCGCCGAACAGCCCGCCGTAGTCGACCACGCGCGTGATCACCTGCACGTCATGGCGGGCGGCCGCCGGCAGCGCCAGCTCGCCCGGCCACGGCTCCAGCGGGTTGAGGATCAGCATCGCCCAGTCGATGCGCTCGCCGAAGCGCTCGAAGCAGTCGATCACGTCGAGCGTGAAGCCGTTCGCCGGCCCGGGGGCGACGCCGATCAGGTCGGCGAGGCCGTCCTCGCGCAGCGCGGCCATCCCGTCCCACACCGCCTCGGACGTGTAGCCGATGCGGTCGGGGTTGTGCAGCAGCAGCAGGTCGAAGCGGTCGGCGCCGCAGCGCTCCAGCGACGCCTCGGTCGCGCGGCGCAGGTAGGACCCGTATTCCTCGGGACCGCGCAGCGCCGGGTCGGTGAAGCGCGGGAAGCCCTTCGCGCCCTGGCGCTCGCCCTCGTAGAAGTCGTGCCCGACCGCCCCCACGAGGACGTACGCGTCGCGGGGCAGGCCCTCGAGCGCGCGCCCGAGCATGCGGTCGGCGTCGCCCGCGCCGTAGGCGTCGGCCGTGATGACGGTTCTGATCGCGTCGTCCGGGCGCAGCAGCGCCAGCAGCCGCTCGTCGTCGAGCGGCTCGCCGAAGTGCATGAAGCGGCCGCCGCTCCAGGTGCCGATCGCGGTCTGCGTGGGATGCGCCACGGGCCGCAGGCTAGCGCAGCATCTCGGCGGCGCGCGCCTCGGCGATCGTCGCGCGCAGCGTCTCGCGCGCGCCGTATCGCGGCCGCCATCTCAGCTCGCGCTGCGCCTTCGCCGTCTCCATCACGACCGGCACGCGCAGCGCGTTGATCCATTGCGCCTTCTCCGGCGCGAACGGCAGGCGCGCGAGCTCCGCCGCGGCCTCGACCGCGAGGTCCGGCACCGGCACCGCGTACCAGCCGAGATCCTCCGCCAGGTCGCGCATCGTCAGCTCGCCGGGGCCGGCGAGGTTGTAGACGCCGGGTCTCCCTCTGCCGAGCGTGGCGGCGCGCAGCGCGCTCGCGACGTCGTCGTGATGCACCAGCTGAAAGCGCACGCCGTTGTCGGGAATCACCGGCTTGAGCACCGGCGCCGCCGTGTCGAGCAGCCAGCGCACCGTCTCCGGCATCCGCTCGGACAGCTGCACGTAGGGGATCGACTCGATCATCATCAGCGCGTCCGGTCCGGCGACGATGCACGGGCGGAAGACGTAGACCGCGGTCGCGCTGCCGCGCGTCACGTCGCCGAGCAGCTGCTCGACCGCCGCCTTCTCGGCCGAGTACGCGTGTGCGTTCGTCCCGCGCGGCGAGACCTCCTCGGTCAGCGGCGTGGGGTTGTCGGGGTGGAAGCCGTAGGCGGCGACCGAGGACGTGTAGACGAGCCGCGGCACCCCGGCCCGCACCGTCGCGGCGAAGACGTTGCGCGAGCCCTCGAGGTTGACGCGGTGCCCCTCGTCGCCGCCGGCGCCCATGATCGCGAACGCGAGATGGACGACGGCGTCGGCGCCCGCGACGAGCTCCTCGACGGCTTCGCGGTCGAGCACGTCGCCCTGCAGGTAGGTCGTCTTGCGCCAGCCCTCCGCCGCCGGGTCGAGCTCGCGCCGCGCCATCGCACGGATCGCTCCGACCTCTCTGCTGCGCTCGAGCGCGCGCATGAAGGCGCGGCCGATGTCGCCGGTCGGTCCGGTGACGGCGACGGTGATGCCGGCCGCGCCGGCGGCTCTGCGTCTCGCTCTCGCTCTGGGTCTCGTCGCCGCCACGCTCACGCCTCGACCGCTTCGTACCCCGGATCGCCGGGCAGCAGCACGCGCGCGACCTCGCCCTCCAGCACGACGCGCGGCTCGACCGGCTCGACGCGCTGCGCCCGCGCGTGCGCCAGCAGCGCATCGGCGTGCGCGAAGCCGGCGAGCTGCTCGAGGTGCTTGATCGTCGGGAAGACGAGCTGCAGGTCTCCTGCGGCATACGCGTCGAGCGCCGCCCGCGGCGTGCTCCAGCGCCAGTCGACGCACTCGCCGCCGTCGATCCGCGGCTGCGTCGCGTCCGCCACGGGAGAGAGGAAGAACCACGTGTCGAAGCGGATCTTCACGACCTTCGGCGTGATCCAGCGCGAGTACGGCACGAGCGCGTGCGGCCCCTCGATCGCGATGCCGGCCTCCTCGGCGACCTCGCGCACGCCGGCGGCGCGCAGTGCCGCCTCGCCCTCGCCGTCGGAGGCGTCGACCGCCCCGCCGGGGAAGACCCACGCGCCGCCCATGAAGCGCGACGCCGGGTTGCGCTGCACGAGCAGCACCTCCAGCGCGTCGGCGCCGCCGCGCAGCACGATCACGCTCGCCGCCAGCCGCGGCGTGGTCGCCGCGCCGGTGTTGAGCTCCTCGCCGGGTCCGGGCTGCGCGGGCTCCATCCGCGACCCACCCTAGCTCAGCCGTTGCGCAGCCCGGCGCGGTACCGTTCACGCCATGAGCGCCACGCAAACGACGCAGAAGTGGATCTGCGAGTCCTGCGGATTCATCTACGACCCCGTCGACGGCGATCCCGACGGCGGCATCCCGCCCGGAACGGCGTTCGAGGACATCCCCGAGACCTGGTTCTGTCCGGTCTGCGGCGCGCGCAAGCGCGACTTCGTCCCGCACGAGGACTGACCCGCCTCAGCGTCGCGCGCGCGCCGCCCGCCGGCGGCGCACGGCGCGCGGTGCCAGTGCGAGCGCCAGCAGCAGCACGGCTGCCGCGGCGCTCAGGCCGGCCCCGGCGCGCAGGCCGGGCACGCGATAGCTCCACCGCACCGTGTGGCTGCCGGCGTCGACCGCGACGCCGCGCAGCACGGCGTCGACGCGCAGCGGGGTCGCGTCGCGGCCGTCGACCGTCACGCTCCAGCCGTCGAGCAGCTGATCGCCGAGCACGACGATCCCCGGGCGGTCGAGCGTCGCGCGCAGCGTCACCTCGGCGTTGCGCTCGGAGACGATACGAGCGCCGCCGCGTGCGCCGGCGTCCGCCGCGAGCGCCTCCGCGCCCGGCTGGTCGCGTTCGAGGACGACTGCGCGACGGGCGTCGAACGCGCTGTCGGCGATCGCGGCGTTCACGGCGGCCGCATCCGGGACGACCTCCACGCGCGATGGCACGAAGGCGCGCGGCGCGGCGCGCGAGTTGCGGAAGATCGTCGCGTCGCGGCCTGCATAGACGCGCCTGAGCGCGCCCAGCGCAGGGCCGCCTTGAGCTGGCGGGAGGGGCGTCCCGGCGCTTGCGATCACGAAGCGCGCTCCGAGCGCGCCGGTCACCTGCACGGCCGCCGGCGAGATCCGGTCGAACGTCGTCGGAAGCCACGGCTCCTGGTCGGGCGAGGCCATCCGCCACAGCGCCAGGAAGCGCTTGGTCGGGTACGGCGGGTCGTAGCCGCGCACGTCGGCGAGGTCGAAGCGGATCGCCACCTCGGGCGGCAGCGCGAGTTCGACCCCGGCGACACGCCCCTCGGCGCGATGCCGCTGGAGGTACGCGATCGCCGGCGTGGCCTTCGGCGGCACGGCGCCGCTCGGGGCCATCGGGTTGTAGCCATGGGCGAAGTGGAAGCCGTCGAGCGCCGCCAGCAGCACGAGCCCGCCGACGACGGCAGGGCGCCACTGCGGGCGCGCGCGCAGCACGAGCAGCGCGACCAGCACGCCGAGCGCGAACAGCAGGCACCAGGCGGCGGCGGTCAGCTCGATCACGCCGGTGCGCGCGAAGTCCCGGCCGGTGAGGAAGTGGCGCGCGACGCGTTCCACGTCTCCCCAGCTCGCGCTCGCGGCGACCCCCGCGAGCAGCGCCACCGCGATCGCGGCAAGCGCCACCGCGAGCTGCCGGCCGCGCTCCTGCGGGCGTTCGAGCACCGCCTGCAGCCCGAACGCCGCGAGCGTGGCGACCGCCAGCTCGAAGACGAAGTGCAGGCGCTGGTTCTCGACGAGGCTGAGCGGCGGCAGGCGGCCGGCGAGCCACCACAGGCCCGGTGCGTGCAGCGCGATCGCGAGGCCGAGCGCGCCGAGGATCGCCAGCGGCGCCTGGCGGCGCAGCGCAGTGCGGTTGGTGAAGCCGATCGCGGCCAGCAGCAGCGCGACGACGCCCGCGTAGAACGTGCGCTCCTCGTAGTTGACGTTGCCGTGCTGGAGCGGCGATCCGGGCGTCTCGAAGCCGCTCGGGCGCCCCCACCAATCGGGGAACAGCGGCGTGCGGATCGCCCCGAACGGCATGTGGTCGAGCCCCGGCAGCGTGCCTCTGCCGCCCCTGCGCGCGAGCGTCCCGACGGTGTCGTGGCTGGAGAGGATCTCGGGGACCATCAGCACGCCCATCAGCGCCACGCCGGCCGCGATGCCTCCCAGTGCAAAGGCGAGCGGCCGCAGGCGTGCCCGCCGGTCTGCCGGCGGCGCGCGTTCGCGACCGAGCGCCGTGCGCAGCAGCGCGTACAGGCCGGCGGCGACGAGCACGTGCACCTGCGTGCCGGGATGGCCGCCGCCGAGCGCCGCGGCCGTCGCGCACGCGAGCGCGACGGCGTTGCCGCGCCCGCCGCCGCGCAGCAGCCGCTCGATCAGCCACAGCATCCACGGCAGCAGGACGGCGACCGCCGGCACGATTTCCGGCGCGAGCCACATGATGTTCTGCGAGCTGAACGCGAACGCGACGCCGGCGAGCAGTCCGGGCAGGAAGCCGAGCCGCATCTCGCGCGCGAGCAGGTAGGCCCCGAGCGCGCCGGCCCACAGCTTCAGCGCGGCGGCGAAGCCGAGCGCCCAGCCGAACGGCAGGATCCACAGCGGCAGCGCGAAGGGGGAGAAGAGGCCGGTCTGGGGGTTGCCGATCAGCGGCACGCCGGTCAGCGCGTGCGGATTCCACAGCGGCAGGACGCCGTCGTGGAGCAGCGAGCGCACGAGCTCGCGCCACGGCCGCAGCACGATCGGCACGTCGGCCAGCAGGTAGTTTTCGTAGCTGGCGGTGCTCGCCGGCCGAAGGCTCTGCCAGGGCGCCAGCTTGTAGAGGACGGCGTCCGGCGAGAAGACCTTGCCGCCCACCAGCACGGGCCACAGGTAGACGAGCACCGGCAGCGCGAGCAGCAGCGCTGCAGCGACCGAGCCGCGCCTCTGGGTCCCCCATCCCATTGCGGGGCGATGCTCTCATAGCGCGTAGTTGACACGAACCGGGTCTCGTGTCAATCTCACGAACGCACGAGCGGTCTACGACGCCGGAGGGGACATGAGCACAGTTGCTGTCGAGGAGGAGCTGAACCCCGCCACGTGGCGCGACGGCAAGCGCTACGCCTGGCTCCTCGGGCTGATCGTCCCGCTGCTGCCGTTCATCGCGTGGGGCTATGTCGAGCTGACCGGCCTCGGCGTCTTCTGGTGGTTCGGGCCGATCCTCGTGTTCGGCATCTTCTCGCTGCTCGACGCGATCGTCGGCATGGACGCCGAGAACCCGCCCGACAGCATCATCAAGTGGCTCGAGCAGGACCGCTACTACCGCTGGTGCACCTATCTCTTCATCCCGGTCCAGTACGCGGGCCTCGTGTTCGCCTGCTGGCTGTGGGCGCACGGCGACCTCTCGACCGTCGACAAGATCGGCCTCGCGTTCACGATGGCGATGGTCTCCGGCATCGCGATCAACACCGCGCACGAGCTCGGCCACAAGCGCGCTTCGCTCGAGCGCTGGCTGTCGAAGGTCGCGCTCGCGCAGAGCGGCTACGGCCACTTCTTCATCGAGCACAACCGCGGGCACCACGTGCGCGTGGCGACGCCGGAGGATCCTGCGAGCGCGCGCCTGGGCGAGAGCTTCTGGGCGTTCCTGCCGCGGACCGCGTGGGGCAGCCTGAGCTCCTCGTGGCACCTGGAGAAGGAGCGCCTGTCGCGCACCGGCAGCGGGCCGTGGACGGTCAAGAACGACATCCTCAACGCATGGGCGATGACGCTCGCGCTGTACGTCGTGCTGATCGCCGTGTTCGGCTGGGTCGTGCTGCCGTACCTGCTGATCCAGTCGGTCGCCGGCGCGTCGCTGCTGGAGGTCGTCAACTACCTCGAGCACTACGGCCTGATGCGGCAGAGACGCGAGGACGGCCGCTACGAGCTGACGCGCCCGGAGCACTCGTGGAACTCCAACAACGTCGCCTCGAACGTGCTGCTCTACCACCTGCAGCGCCACAGCGACCACCACGCCAACCCGACGCGCCGCTACCAGGCGCTGCGCCACATGGACGACGCGCCGCAGCTGCCGACGGGCTACGCGGGGATGATCGTGCTGGCCGTGATACCGCCGGTCTGGCGGCGCGTGATGGACCACCGCCTGCTCGAGCACTACGGCGGCGACGTCACGCGCGCGAACATCCAGCCGCGGGCTCGCAAGCGCGTGCTGAAGCGCTACGGCGGCGGGACGGGCGCCGGAGTCGCGGCCTGATGGCGGCCTTCGTCTGCCCCGGTTGCGGGTACGTCTACGACGAGGAGAGAGGCCACGCGCGCGAGGGCTTTCCGCCCGGCACGCCGTGGTCCGAGGTCCCCGACGACTGGGCCTGCCCCGACTGCGGCGTGCGCGACAAGGTCGACTTCGAGCCGCTCGACGCCGCGCCCGACTGAGCATGCCGCCGGCCGCGGCTGCCACCATGGGGGCGATGGCCCCGACTCGCGAGCGGACTCCCTACGCCGTCGCCGCGCGCCAGCTGCTGCGCGACACGCTGTTCGACGCCGCGCGCGACCAGGTGCAGCAGCGGCCGTGGGCGGAGGTCACGATGGCCGACATCGCGAGAGCCGCCGGCGTCTCGCGCCAGACGCTGTACAAGGAGTTCGGCACGCGCGACGAGTTCTCGGCGGCGTTCGTGATCCGCGAGGGCGAGCGCTTCCTCGACGACGTCGAGGCCGCCGTGCGCGAGCACCTCGACGACCCGGCCGCGGCGGTCGAGGCGGCGCTCGAGGTCTTCCTCGTCACGGCCGGCGAGGACCCGCTCATGCGGCTGCTGCTGAGCGACGACGGCACCGGCGGGATGCTCCCGCTCGTGACGACGCAGTCGCTGCCGGTCGTCACATGGGCGAGCGCGCGGATCGCGGCGGTGATGCGCGACGGCTGGCCGGCCGCCAGCGAGCACGACGCCCAGCTGCTCGCCGAGACGCTCGTGCGGCTGGCGATCTCCTATGTCACCGTGCCGAGAGGCACGCCGCACCGGACGGCCGCCGACGCCGCCGCCCTGCTCGGGCCGTTCATCGAGCGGGCGCTCAGCTAAAGCCAGCGGTCGAGCGGAAGCGACGCGCCGGTCTTTGCGAGCAGCGCGGGGTCCGCGCGGGGAAGCGTCGCCAGCGTTGAGACCTCGACGTCCCCGAGCCGCGCGATCGTCGCGCGGTTGTCGTCCTCCATCGCGCTCGGCTGCTCCGGCCATGGCGTCAGCACCACACCCGCGACGCGCAGGCCGGCGGCGCGCGCCGACTCGATGCTCAGCAGCGTGTGGTTGATCGTGCCGAGGCCGGGGGAGGCCGCGATGACGAGCGGAAGGCCGAGGTCGACGGCGAGGTCGCGCACGAGGTAGTCGCGCGCGAGCGGGACGAGCAGGCCGCCGACGCCCTCGACGATCACCGTCTCCGCCTCGGCCGCGCGCGCGTCGAAGGCGCCGCGCAGCAGCGCCGGGTCGAGCGGCGCGCCGGCGAGCTCGGCGGCGAGGTGGGGGGAGACGGGCGGGCCGAAGCGTGCTGCGGTCACCTCCTCGACAGGCACCCCGGCCGCCGCGGCGAGCAGCGCATCGTCCGGCGGCCAGTCGGGGTCGGCCGGCTCGTGGGTGCCCGTGACGACCGGCTTGAAGGGCACCGCACGTTCGCCGCGTGCGCGCAGCGCGGCGAGGATCGAGGCGGCGACGACCGTCTTGCCGACGCCCGTGCCGGTCGCGGTGACGAACAGCCCGCGCACGCGGCCCTAGGCCGCGCGCTCGAGATCGCCGTCGCCGGCCTCGCCGTCGAACAGGCGGGCGCGCGGGGGCGGAGGCGCGAGGGCATCCTCGTCCCAGCGTGCGCTCGGTTCGGGCTCGACCACGAGCGGCTCCGGCGCCGGCGGCGCCGTCACCGGCGGTCGCAGATCCTCGGGCTGCATGCCGACGCGGCGCACCGCGTCCGCCAGCACGCGTGCGGCGTCGCGCAGCTCGGACTTGCCGTGCGTCGCCATCACCGCGAGCCGCAGCCGCGAGCTGCCGACCGGCACCGTCGGGGGCCGGATCCCCTGCGCGAACACGCCGCGCTCCAGCGCCAGCTCGCAGGCGCGCATCGTCGCCTTGGCGTCGCCGAGCACGAGCGGGACGATCGGCGTGCGGTCCTCCTCGCCGAGCGCGAAGCCCTCCTGCGCCAGCGCCGCCCGCAGCTCGCGCACGTTGCAGGCGAGCTTCTCGACGCGGCGCGGCTCCTCTTCGAGCAGCGTCAGCGCCGCCAGCGCGCCGGCGATCGCCGGCGGCGGGGGCGCGGTCGAGAAGACGAACGAGCGCGCGGCGTTGGTGAGGTATCTCGCCATCGCCTGGTCGCAGGCGGCGTACGCGCCGTAGGAGCCGAGCGTCTTGCCGAGCGTGCCGACGACCACGTCGACGCCGTCCTCGACGCCGGCGGCGGCGACCGCGCCGCGCCCGCCCGGCCCCATCGTGCCGGTGCCGTGGGCTTCGTCGACGACGAGCCGCACGTCGTAGCGGCCGGCCAGCTCGGCGAGGTCGACCAGCGGCGCGACGTCGCCGTCCATCGAGAAGACGCCGTCGGTCACGATCAGCGCCCCGCGCGAGCCGGCCTCGCGCAGGCCCCACTCGAGGTGCTCCATGTCGCCGTGGTCGTAGACGAACACGTCGGCGCGCGAGAGCCGGCAGCCGTCGACGATCGAGGCGTGGTTGAGCGCGTCGGAGAAGACGACCTCGCCGCGGCGCGCCAGCGCCGAGATCACGCCGCCGTTCGCGAGGTAGCCGGAGCCGAACAGCAGCGCCGCCTGCCGGCGCTCGAAGCGGGCGAGCCGCTCCTCCAGCCGGCGATGGATCGTCATCGTGCCGGACACGAGCCGCGAGGCGCCGGCTCCGACCCCCCAGCGCATCGCCGCCTCGGCCGCTGCCTCGCGCACGGCGGGATGGTCGGCGAGGCCGAGGTAGTTGTTCGAGCACAGCAGCAGCACGGGCTTGCCGTCGAGCACGACGCGCGGCCCTTGCGGACCGCTGACGAGACGGGTGCGGCGCGCGAGTCCCAGCTGCTCCAGCTCGTCCAGTCGTGCCTCGATCTCGATCATCGCCGCGCTGCTGCCTCCCGTGTCGGCCGTCCCTGTCCGGTGTTCGGCGCCCCGTCGGGACGCGGCGGGATCACGCGCTTGCTCTCGAAGCGCAGCTGCGTGGCGGGATCCCACAGCTTGATCTCGATCGACTCGGCCGGGGCCGCCGTGTCGAGGTGCATCTCGACCACGTCGGGCGTCTCGCCCTCCAACCAGCCCGAGCGGTTGTCCGGGCGCGGGTTGGCGCCGTTGTCGGGCTGCGGGGCGACGTTCAGCCCCAGCTCCTCGAACATCGCGCGGTCCTGCTCGGGCGTGTTGCCGAGGGTGGTGAGGAAGTTGCCCATCATCACGCCGTTGATGCCTGCCTTGACCGCCAGCTGCTGCAGCTCGCCGATGTTCTCGACGCGCCCGCCGCAGAGGCGGAACAGCGCCTCGGGGAGGATCAGGCGGAAGATCGCGATCCACTTGACCGCCTCCCACGGATCCATGTAGTCGCGGTCGCCGAACTTCGTGCCGGGGCGCGGGTTGAGCAGGTTGATCGGCACCGAAGTCGGGTCGATCTCGGCCAGCTGGAAGGCCATCTCGACGCGCTGCTCGCGCGACTCGCCGAGGTTCAGGATGCCGCCGACGCACGTCTCCAGCCCGGCCTCCTTGACGGCGTCGATCGTGCGCAGCCGGCCCTCGTAGCGGACGGTCGTGGAGACCTCCGGGTAATAGGACTCGGCCGTCTCGACGTTGTGGTGCACGCGCTGGACGCCGGCCTCCTTGAGCGCCCGCGCGCGCGCGGGAGACATGTGGCCGATCGAGGCGCAGCGCTTGAGGTTCGTGTGCTCGGCGACGAGTCTCACGCCCTCCAGCACCTTCTCGAAGTCGCGCTTGGAGAGCCCCTGGCCCTGCGTGACCATGCAGAAGCGGTGCGCGCCCGCCGCCTCGGCCGCGCGCGCGTGCTCGAGGATCTGCTCGGGCTCCATCATCGCGTGCAGCGGCGTGTCGGCCTCGGCGTAGCGCGACTGGGCGCAGAAGCCGCAGTCCTCGGCGCAGCCGCCCGACTTCGCGTTCACGAGCGAGCACATGTCGGTCGCGTCGGCGAAGCGCTCGACACGAGCTCTCCACGCGCGCTCGATCAGCGCCTCGATCGCGGCACGGTCCTCCAGCTCGCCGAGGCGCAGCGCTTCCTCACGGGTGATCAACGGCGGCATGGCGGCAGGAACCTCCGAGGGATGATCGGGTCACGATAGGACCGCGGCCGGACGGCTCCAGGCCGCAATCTGCGGCAAGAAGCGTGACATACCTCCTATCCGCGATGCGCGGTCGGACTCAGCAACCCCGCCACTCGGGCGGGCGCTTTTCGCCGAATGCCCGGAGACCTTCGCGCAGGTCCTCGGACTCGAACGCTCTGCGGCGTTCGGCTTCGAGCACATCGGCGGCGATCGGGTCGAGCGCGCCCGCGGCGGCCACCAGCTCGCGGATCCCCGCCTTGTTCCCGCGCAGCGACAGCGGTGCGTTGCCGGCGATCTCGCGCGCCAGCGCCAGCGCCGCGCCGGGCAGCGCCTCCGCCTCGACGACCTCGTTCACGAGTCCCCAGCGCCCCGCCGTGGCGGCGTCGATCCGCCGGCCCGTGAGGAACAGCTCGCGCGTGCGGGCGCCGCCGATCGTCGTCAGGAAGCGATTGAGACCCGCGACCGAGTAGACGACGCCGAGCTTCGCCGGCGGCATCCCGAGCTGCACCGTGTCGGCGGCGATCCGCAGGTCGCAGGCGATCGCCAGCTCCAGGCCCCCGCCGATCGTCGCGCCGTTCAGCGCCGCGACCACCGGATACGGATACGCCTCGATCGCCGCCAGCGCGGCCGGGAACGGATGGTGCGACTCCTCCCCGTCGTCGTAGCCCTCGCCGAGCAGCTCCGCGATGTCGTAGCCGGCGCAGAAGGCGCGGCCCTCGCCGGTCAGCACGACGCAGCGCGCGTCGAGGCGCTCCAGCGTGAAGCGCAGCGACTCGCACAGCGTGCGGTCGAGCGCGTTGCGCTTGTCGGGGTTGGAGATCGTCAGGAGCGCGACGCCGGACGCCGGCTCCTCGACATGGATGGTGCCGGGCACCGCGAGCTACTCGAGCACGACGAGCGTGTCGCCCTCGGAGACGGCCTGGCCCTCCTCGCAGCGGATCTCCTTGACGACCCCGGGATCCTCCGCCTCGACGGGCATCTCCATCTTCATCGACTCGAGGATCACGACCGTGTCGCCCTCGTCGACGCTGTCGCCGATCGCGACCTCGACTCTCCAGACCGTCCCCGTGATGTGGGCCTCGACGTCAGGCACGCTCCGACCTCCAAGGTTCGCTCGAAATCCAGAGGGCGCCGCAGCCGGGCCCGCGGATCGCCACAATAGCCGCCGCTGCCGATGGCCCCCGACACCGCCGTCATCGTCACCGCCTTCAACGAGGCGGACCGCCTCCCGGCGACGCTCCAGGCGCTCGGCGCCGCGTTCCCGGGCGCGCGCATCCTCGTCGCCGACGACGGCTCGACCGACGGCTCCGCCGAGGTCGCGGCGGCGGGCGGCGCCGAGGTCGTGCGATCGGAGCGCAACATCGGGAAGGGCGGCGTCGCGACGCTCGCGGCGCAGCGGCTGCTGCCGCCGACCGACGGACAGGTCGTGCTGCTGTGCGACGGCGACCTCGCGGCCAGCGCCGACGCGCTCAGGCTCCTCGTCGAGGAGGTGCGCGCCGGCCGCGCCGACCTCGCCGTCGCGGCCTTCGCGAAGCGCGTCGGCGGCGGCTTCGGCTGGGCGCTCGGCTTCGCGCGCTGGGCGATCCGCAGGCGCTGCGGCTACGAGGCGACGGCCCCGATCTCCGGCCAGCGCGCGCTGCGCGCCGGCGTGCTGCCCGCCGTCGTGCCGTTCGCGCCGCGCTTCGGGATGGAGATCGGCATGACGATCGACGCCGTCCGCGCCGGCTTCCGCGTGCGCGAGGTCGAGCTTCCGCTCGCGCACCGCGCGACCGGGAAGACGCTGCGCGGCTTCGTGCACCGCGGGCGCCAGCTCCTCGACTTCTTTGCGGTGTATCGGGCGCGCCGCGCGGCGAAGCCTTAGCCGAACCTTTACGCGTCGGCCACCCACCGGACCGCCGCGACCACTACCGTTCCGCCCGCCATGAGCGCCACCGTGCCTGACCTCCACCGCTTCGCGATCGGCTTCGACGAACGCGACCGCCCGCGTTTCCACCAGCTGATCGACGAGGTGATCGAGTCAGGGCAGTGGTCGCACGGCGCGATGAACCGCCGCTTCGAGGCGGCCTGGTCCGCCTGGAACGGCGCCCCGTCCGTCGCGATGGGCTCGTGGGCCGGCGGCGCGATCGCCGCGCTCTCCTACGCCGGCGTACGGGGGCGGAAGGTCCTCTGCCCGTCGAACACGTTCATGGCGACGCCGCTCGCGATCGTCGCCGCCGGCGGCACGCCCGTGTTCGTCGACTGCAGCAGAGACGACCTGTGCGCCTCGCTCGCCGAGATCGAGCGCGCGATCGACCGCCATAGACCGCGCGCCTGCGTGCTCGTGCACATCGGCGGCCACATCGCGTTCGAGAGCGAGGCGATCGCCGCGGCCTGCCGCGCGCACGACGTGTTCCTGCTGGAGGACTGCGCGCACGCCCATGGCGCGGACTGGAACGGCAAGAAGCCCGGCACCTACGGCGACGCCGGCGTCTACTCGTTCTATGCGACGAAGACGGTGTCGACCGGCGAGGGCGGAATCCTCGTCTCCCACGACGAGCAGTTGATCGCGCATGCGCGCGCCTACCGCGACTACGGCAAGCCGGACTACGACGTGCCCGGCGTGAACTTCCGCATGAGCGAGTTCACGGCCGCGCTGGGCCTGATCCAGGCGGAGCGGATGCCCGAGATCGTCGCCTGGAAGAACGACGCCGCGCGCGCGCGGCTCGACCCGCTGCACCCCGGCCGGCTCCAGCTGCCGGACGGCATGACCTCCGGCCTCTACAAGTACATCGTCTTCGACCCGATCGAGCAGTCGAGCGGGAAGGTCTACGACCAGCCGTGCCATCGCATCATGGGCACCGGCGACGAGCTGCCGAACACGGACTGGGCGGCCTCCGGCCACTGGTGCGTCCCGCTCTACTACCGGCCTCAGGCCGAGGAGGTCGACCTCGCATGAGCCGCGTCCTCGTGACTGGAGGAGCCGGCTTCATCGGCTCGCACGTGGTGGACAAGCTGATCGCCGCCGGCCATGAGCCGGTGATCTTCGACGTGCGCGAGTCGCCGCACCACCCGGACGTGCCCCATGCGATCGGGGACATGTGCGTGCTCGGCGACGTGCTGCACGCGGCGAAGGGCTGTGACACGATCGCTCACCTGGCGGCGGCCGCCGACGTCGGCGAGGTCCAGCAGGATCCCGTCGGCTCCGAGCAGCTCAATGCGCGCGGGACCGTCAACGTGCTGGAGGCGGCGCGGCAGCTGGAGCTCGAGCGCGTCGTCTACGCGTCGACGATCTGGGTCTACTCCGACGTCGAGGCCGACGCCGTCGACGAGGCGACCGCGCTCGCGCCCCCCGCGCACCTCTACACCGCGACGAAGCTCGCGGGCGAGCTCTACTGCCGCTCCTACCAGGAGCTCTACGGCGTCGAGTCGACCGTGCTGCGCTTCGGCATCCCGTACGGCCCGCGCGCGCGGCCGGCGGCGGTGATCCCGATCTTCGTGCGCAAGGCGTTGGCCGGCGAGCCGTTGACGCTCGCGGGCGGTGGGCTGCAGACGCGGCGCTTCGTCTACGTGGAGGACCTCGCCGACGGCGTCGTCGCCGGGCTCGCGCCGGTCGCCGCCAACCGCGTCTACAACCTCGTGGGGGACGAGGAGGTCACGATCCTGCAGATCGCCGAGCGCGTGCGGGACGAGGTCGGCGATGGTGTCGAGTTGGTCGTCACGGAGGGGCGTGCGGGGGACTTTCGCGGTGCTGAGGTGTCGGGGGATCGGGCTCGGCTTGAGCTTGGGTGGGTGGCTACGACTTCGTTTGCCGAGGGGTTGCGGCGGTATGTGGCGTGGCATCGGTCGGCGTACTTGGGCGAGGGACAAGCCGTGCTGCGGGCGGGTCCTGTCGCCTCCGGGCGCGCGCACACCGCCCTGTCGGGCGGCGCACGTGCGTCCTCAGCGCCACCCGCCCGATCGGCCGCTGCTCTGCATCGCGTTCCCGTGCGGCGTGTCTTGCGGGACGTAGCGCTCGTAGTCGTGGGCGCCGTTTGTGCGCTGCTCGCTGCGCTGCTTGGCTCGGCGCTGCTGGACGGGACCGTCGATGCCTCGCACTACGCGCGGGAGCATGTGTTCTGGACGGTGGTGGTGCTGGGCGTGGCGGCCGTCTCGACCGTGCGGGCGGTCGGTGTGTGGCGGCGCGCGGTCGCCGAACGCGTGTAGCTAGAGCGCGATGGTCGTGAGGCCGCGGTGCGCGATCTCGTCGAGCACCTGCGGCAGCGCTTTGGCCGTGCGTTGCCAGCTTCCGGGGTGGCTGTAATCGTCCGCGTCGTGGAGCAGCAGGACGTCGCGCGGCGCGAGCTGCTCGGTCAGCTCTCCGGCGATCTGGCCGGGGGTGCGGTGCAGGCGCCAGTCGCGGCCCCAGCGCGACCACAGCAGCGGTCTCCAGCCGCGGCGGCGCACGAGCGCGAGCCCGGCGGGGCTGAAGATCCCGTAGGGCGGGCGGTAGAGGTGCGGCGCTGTTCCGGTCGCGTCGGCGATCGCGGCGTGGCCGCGGTCGAGGTCGGCGGCGAGGGCGCGCGGCGTGAGCCGCAGCTGCAGGCGGTGCGTGTCGCCGTGCAGCGCGACGGTGTGGCCGGCGGCGACCAGCTCGCGCGCGAGCGCCGGGTCGCGGCGCACCTGCTCGCCGATCAGGAAGAAGGTCGCGTGCGCGCCGGCGGCGCTCAGCGCGTCGAGCACCGCGGGCGTGCCGCGCGGGTGCGGGCCGTCGTCGAACGTGAGCGCGACGCACGCGCCCTGGTCCTCGCGCAGCGTGCGCGGGATCCCGAGCGGGCGGCACAGTGACGGCGCGAGCGGGGCGAGCGCGGGCAGCGACCAGGCCGCGCCGGCCGCGGCAAGGGCTGCGGGGACGGTCGCGCGCACGCGGTGGATCCTTCCAGACGCGGCCGGTCGCGCCGTGATCGAGGGGATCGCCGTCGCGCTTGCCGCCGCCTGCTGCTACGAGCTCGCCTACGTCGTGCAGGCGCTCGAGACGCGCCGCGCCGGCGGCGGCGAGCGGATCGAGCCGTCGCTGCTCGCGCGGCTGCTGCGGCGCCCGCGCTGGGTCGCCGGCACCGCCCTCTCGCTCGTCGGCGCGCTGCTGCAGATCTGGGCGCTGACGCTCGCGCCGCTGACGGTCGTGCAGCCGACGCTCGCGCTCGGGCTCGTGCTGCTGCTCGTGCTGTCGGCGACCGTGCTGCACGAGCCGGTCGGCGGGCGCGAGCGGCTCGGCGTCGCGCTGATCGTCGCCGGCGTCGCGCTGGCCGCGCTGACGGCCGCGCCGGAGGTGGGGGAGGCGCAGAGCGCCGCGGCGGTGGCGGCGCTGGTCGTCCTGCTCACGATCCCGACGCTGCTGCCGTTCGCGCTGCGCGGTTGGGCAGACGCGCGCCTGCGCGTGCTGGCGGCCGCCGCGGGCGACGCGCTCGCCGCCATCGGGCTCAAGCTCGTCGCCGATGCGGCGAACGACCGGAATTGGTCGCTTGCCGTCGCCTACGGGATCGGCGCCGCGCTCGCCGGCCTGCTCGCGCTGACGGCCGAGATGAGCGCGCTGCAGCGGATCCGCGCGACGCGCGTGGCGCCGGTCGTGCTCGCGGGGCAGGTGCTCGTGCCGGCGCTCGCCGGGCCGCTCGTGTTCGGCGAGCTGTGGGGACGATCGACGGCCGGCGGGATCCTGCTCGCGCTCGCGCTGCTGACCGTCGCCGGCGGCGCGGCGCTGCTCGGCGCCTCAGCCGCCGTCGCCGACGTGATCGCCGCGGAGCAGCCCGAGCACGACGTCGGCGGCGAGCGGGAGCTGCGCGAAGGCCGCGACGGCTGAGCCGCGGCGCAGGAGCGCGTGATGCAGCGCGCCGGCGAGCTGCGTGCGGCTTCTCGCGACGTCGGCGATCCCGAAGCGCGCGTACGCGCGGTTGTTCGCGCGGATGTGGCCGCGCCCCCAGCCGTAGGAGATCACGGGGCAGCCGACCGACCACGCCTCGAGCACGGTCAGGCCGGCTGTCGAGTGGATCAGCGCGTCGGCGCCGGCGAACAGCGCCGGCACCTCGGTCGTGAAGCCGAGCAGCGTGACGCGCTCGACGCGCCCGAAGCGGACCGCGAGCGCGCGCCGCAGCGGCTCGTTGCGCCCGCACATCACGGCGACGTGCGTCCCGTCGACCGCCAGCGCGGTCGCGACCGCGCCCTCGACGTCGCCGACGCCCCAGCCGCCGCCCGATACGACGACGACCTTCCCCTCCGCCGGCAGGCCCATCGTGCGGCGGCCCTCCGCGCGTGAGGGCGGCGTCGCGAAGCGCGGGTCGTTCATGCCGCGCGCGGCGACGATGCGCGTGCGCGGCCCGGCGATCGCGCGCACCTCCTCCTCCGACTCCGGATGCGTGATCAGGTGCAGGTCGACGCCCGGGTGCGACCACCAGCGCAGCGCCGCGAGGTCGGTGATCGCCGAGACGAGCGGGACGCTCAGGCGGCCCTGCAGCCGCAGGCGCCCGTACACCTCGGTCGCGCCGGGATAGGTCGAGACGATCACATCCGGGCGGTGCGTGACGACGAGCCCCAGCAGGCCGCGCGCGCCCAGCGCCTCGCCGGCGCGGCTGACGAACCGGCGCACCGGCGGGACGTGCGTCATCAGCGCGTACTCGGCGTCGTAGAGCACGTTGCCGAGGTCGGAGTGGAACGCCGAGCCGCCGAGGATGATCCGCTCCACCAGCCGGCCGCAGGCGCGCAGCCCGTCCTCGACCCAGACCTGCGCGTCGGGCCGCTGCGCGCGCACGTCCGCGGCGATGAAACGCGCCGGCAGGTCGTGCCCCTCACCGATGCTGGCGCTGACCACGAGCACCCGCGGCGAGGTGGGGGAGACGGCCATCGCGACGACTTCTACCGGACCGGCGCAGATTCCGGCAGCGCGGGTAAGCTCTCCGCGCGATGGCCGACGAGCAGCTCGCCCCGATGAAGGCGCAGGTCTACAAGGACCCGCGCCCCCCGGAGTATTTCGACAGATTCCACGCGCGCGTACGCGAGAACCCGCCCAACTGGGTCTACGAGCTCGTCCGCGTCATCACGGTCCTCTACGGGCTGATCTTCTTCCGCATGCGCTGCATCGGCTCCGACAACGTGCCGGCCGCCGGCAGAGTGATCCTCGCACCGAACCACTTCTCGTTCATGGACCACTTCTTCACCGGCGCCTTCACCCGCCGCCGCGTGAACTTCATGGCGAAGTCGCAGCTGTTCGCGAAGCCGATGGAGTGGATCTACTCGCCCGGCGGCGTCTTCCCCGTGCGGCGCGGCCACTACGACGAGGACGCGTTCATCACCGCCAACACGGTGCTCGAGCGCGGCGGTGCGATCGTCATGTACTGCGAGGGCGGCCGCTCGCGCAGCGGCCGGGTCAGCGACAAGGCGCGTCCCGGCATCGGCCGTCTCGCGCTGCAGTCCGGGACCCCGGTCGTGCCGATCGCGATCTACGGCTCGCAGCGCGTGCGCAACTGGAAGAAGCTGCAGTTCCCGAAGGTGCTCGTGCAGTACGGCGAGCCGATCGCGTTCCCGGTCGTCGCGAGCCCGACGCGCGAGCAGCAGCAGGCCGCCGCCGACGAGATCCTCGGTGCGATCAAGGCGCTCTACGCCGACCTCGAACAGCACGGCGAGAAGCAGGTGCGCCGCCGCGTGCGCGCAGCGCGGCGCGCGGGCGGGACGGCCAGCCCGGCCGGCGCGCAGTCGTAGATGGATCCAGCCGCGCTGCTGCGCCCGGGCCTGCTCGACGGCGTCGTGGTCGCGCTCGGAGGCGGCGGCGAGACGTTCGATGCGCCGCTCACCATGCTCGGCGCGCGCACCGCAGCGCTGCCGGCGACGCCGGATGAGGAGGCGATGGCGGCCGCCGTCGACCCCGCGACGCGGGTGCTCCTGCACGACCTGCGGCCGGCGTTCGCGGACGGCTTGCGCGCGACGCTCGACCTTGCCTGGATCACGGTGCGCGCGGTGGCGAACGCCGCCTACATCCCTGACGCGAGCGGCGGCAAGATCGTGCTGATCGCGCCCGCGGCGGACCACACCGGCGATCCCGCCCTCGCCGGCGTCCGCGCCGCGGCCGAGAACCTTGCCCGCACGCTGTCGATCGAGTGGGCGCGCCACGGCATCGCCACGGTTGCGATCGCGCCGGGAGCCGGCGCCGCCGAGGACGAGCTCGCCGCGCTCGCCGCCTATCTGGCCTCGCCGGCGGGCGATTATTACTCCGGCACCCGGCTGGATCTGGGCGCGTCGGCGCGGGCTACATAATTCGCCATACCCTTTTCGGGCTCGACAGTACAGATTTAGACATATAAAGTCGCCGGATTCATGGCGATCGACTTCGGCACCGATGACGCGCTCGAGGAAATCGCGGAGCACGTGCGCGACCGCAGATGCGTCCTGTTTCTCGGCGCCGCCGTGCACGCCGGGCCGCCGGTGGGCTCGCTGTACCGCTATGAGTCGGCGCAGCGCCCCGCGATGGCGCACGAGCTCACGGCGCGGCTCGCGCGGCGGTGCGAACGCGACCGCAACTTCGACCCCAGACGCGACACCGGCCTGCAGCGGATCGCGTTGTACTACGAGCTCGGCCGTTCCCGCAATCAACTGATCGAGGAGATCTACGACGCGGTCGAGCGCGACAAGCAGCCGTCGCCGATCCTGCGCGCGCTCGCCGAGCTGGACTTCCCCGTCGTCTTGACGACCAACTACGACGACCTCTACGAGCAGGCGCTGCGCGCCGTCGGCAAGGACCCGCTCGTGTTCGTCTACTCACGCGGCGAGAGCCCGAGAGTCACCCAGCAGGAGCTGCTGTCGGATCGTCCGGTCGTGTTCAAGCTGCATGGCGACATCGCGCACCGCGAGTCGATCGTCATCACCGAGGACGACTACATCGACTTCGTTCGGCAGATGACCGCCAAGCGCGAAGAGCATCCGATTCCGCTTGCGCTGATGAGCCTGCTGAAGCAGTGGACGACGCTCTTCCTCGGCTACAGCATGGCCGACTACAACCTGCGCGTCCTGTTCCGCCTGCTGCACTGGAAGACGGACGAGGCCTGGTACCCGCTGATGTACTCGGTCGACCTCAGCCCCGACGTGCTGACGAAGGAAGTGTGGGAGAGCCGCCGCCGCTACCTGCGCTTCGTCGTCGAGGACGTGTGGAAGTTCGTTCCCGACCTCTACCACGAGGTCCGCAGAGAGGTGCTGGAGCCATAGCGGTGCAGGAGCGGCCGCTGGCCGCGATGCCGGCGAAGCCATTCCGGGGCATCCGTCCGTTCCGCACCGTCGACCGGCCGATCTTCTTCGCCCGCGAGGCGGAGACCGCCGAGCTGGTCGACCTCGTCACGGTCTACCGCGGGGTCATGCTCTACGGCGACTCGGGGGCGGGCAAGTCCTCGCTCGTCAACGCGGGCTTGATCCCCCACGCGGTCGACCTCGGCATGCACCCGGAGCGCCTGCGCGTGCAGCCGCGGGCGGGCGCGGAGATCGTGCTGGAGCGGATCCCCGCTTCCGACGACGGCGCGGAGAAGCTGCCGTCGCTGCTCGCGGAGCCGGGCGACGACGCGCCGCGCTGCGTCTTGTCGCTCGACGCGTTCGAGCGCCGCCTCGCCGCGGCCTGCGAGCGCGGGCGGCCGCTGCTGATCTTCGACCAGTTCGAGGAGCTGATCACGCTGTTCGAGGCCGAGCGCGGCGAAGCGCTCCAGGCGGGCGTGGTCGACCTGCTCGTCAAGCTGATCCGCGGATCGCTGCCGGCGAAGGTCGTGCTCGTGTTCCGCGAGGACTACCTCGCCGGCGTGAAGAGCCTGCTGTCGGCGTGCCCGGACCTCGTCGATCAGGCGCTCCGGCTCGCGCCGCCGGAGTACGGCAACCTGCTGACGATCGTCAGCGGGCCGTTCGAACGCAACCCCGGCTGCTTCGAGCGTCCGTTCGCGCCCGACCTCGTCCGTCAGCTGTGCGCGGCGTTCGAGCGTCATTTCACGACCGGCGAGCTCGGCCTGACGGAAGTGCAGACGGTGTGCCTGCGCCTGTGGCAGGCGGACGAGCCCGAGCGCCTGCTGGCCGAGCGAGGCGTCGACGGGCTGCTCGAGGAGTACCTCGGCGAGGCGCTCGCGGCGTTCCCCGGCGACGTGCGCCGCGCCGCCGTCGCCCTGCTCGCGCAGATGGTCACGTCGGCGGGGACCCGCAACGTGATCTCGGCGGCAGACCTGATGGACCGGGTGCGAGCGGTCGAGAACCTGCCGCGGCCGCTGCTCGAACGCGCCCTGCACCGGCTGGAGAGCGAGTCGCGGCTGGTGCGCCGCGAGCGTCGTCGCGAGCTCGACCTGTACGAGATCACGAGCGAGTTCCTCGTTCCCTGGATCCGCGACCAGCGCGAGCTGCAGCGCCGAGCGCAGGAGCGCCGCCGCCTGATGGTCCTCGGCGGGTTGATGGGCGCCGGCCTGCTGGTCGCGGCGATCGTGGGGGCGCTTGCGCTGTGGGCGCTCTCGCAGCGCGACGCGGCGCGCCGCTCGGCGACCTCGGCGAGCGCGCTCGGCCTCAGCGTCGCCGCCCAGCAGCAGCTGCACGACCGCCTCGACGCGGCGCTGCTGCTGGGTCTCGACGCGTACGAGACGAGCCCTCGCTTCGCCACCTGGAGCAGCCTGATCGGCGCGATCGAGTCGGCGCGCGCGTCAGGCGCGGAGGCGGTCATGCACGGCCACAGCGACTTCGTCCGCAGCGTCGCCTTCAGTCCCGACGGGCGCACGCTCGCCTCGGCCGGCAACGACGGCACGGTCCGCCTGTGGAGCCCTTCGACCCACCGGCAGATCGGTCTGCTCGCGCCGGCGCACCGGGCGGTGATCGCCGCGATCGCCTACAGCCCGGACGGCAGGCTGCTCGCGACCGGCGGCGAGGGCGGCCAGGTGCGCCTGTGGGACGTCGCCGACGGGCGGCTCGACGCGCATCAGCTGCCGTCGCAGGCGCACGACATCACGAGCGTCGCGTTCAGCCGCGACGGCAGCATGCTCGCGACGGGCAGCGTCGACGGCTCGGCGCAGATCTGGGACCTGACCCGCCGCACGCCCCATGGAAGACCGTTCGGGCACGTGCACAAGGGGATCCTCAGCGTCTCCTTCAGTCGCGACGGCGGCCGCCTTGCGACTGGCGGCGGCGACGGCAGCGTGCGCATGTGGAGCGTCGACTACGGCTTCGAGCTCGGGCCGCGGATGCTGGGGCACGCCGGCCCGGTGCGCGCGGTGCTGTTCAGCCCCGACGGCCGCACGGTCGCCTCCGGCGCGGACGACAGCACGGTGCAGCTGTGGGCGGCGGAGACGCACATGCCGATCAGCGGCTCGATCAGCCGCTACAGCGGCGATGTCAGCAGCCTCGCGTTCAGCCCGGACGGGAAGGAGCTCGCGTTCGGCACCGCCAGCGGAGCGGTTCAGCTGTACGACATCGCGAAGGCCGGCTTCGACGGATCGGCGATGGAGGGCCACACCGGTCCGGTGATGGGCGTCGCGTTCGGCCCGGACGGCAGAACGGTCGCCTCGGGCGGCCGCGACGAGACGGTGCGGCTCTGGCGGGTCGCGCCGCGCACGTACTTCGCAAGCTCGCTGGTGGGCCACAACGATGCGGTGCTGAGCGTGGCGTTCGGCCGCGACGGCAGGACGATCGCCTCCGGCGGCCTCGATCAGACGGTCCGGCTGTGGAACGGGAGCACGCAGCGCGAGGACGGCTATCCGCTGACCGACGGCGAGGGCCGCGTCGCCGCCGTCGCGCTCGATCGCAGCGGGCGGCTGCTCGCCTCGGGCGACACCGAGCATCGCGTGCGGCTGTGGAACGTCGCGACGCAGAGCGAGCTGCAGCCGGCATTGACCGGCCACACGCGCGACATCACGAGCGTCGCCTTCAGCCCCGATGGGAGACTCGTCGCCGCCGGCGCCTACGACGGCAGCGTGCGCCTGTGGGACGTCGGAACGCATGCGCCCGCCGGACCGGTGCTGCGCGGGGTCGGCGACGTGGTGAGAAGCGTCGCGTTCAGCCCCGACGGCCGCATTCTGGCGGCGGGCGGCAGCGACGACACCGCGCAGCTGTGGGACACGCACAGCTGGCGCCCGCTCGGCGGACCGCTCGCCGGCCACACCGACGACGTCACGAGCGTCGCGTTCAGCGCCGACGACCGCACGCTCGCGACCGGCAGCATCGACGACACGATCCGCCTGTGGCGCGTCGCGACGCGCCGCCAGCTCGGGTCCGCGCTCGTCGGCCACACCGCGTCCGTGACGGGCGTCGCGTTCAGCTCGGACGACGGCACGCTCGCGTCCAGCTCGGACGACGGAACCGTGCGGCTGTGGGACATGACGACGCGGCGCCAGATCGGCCAGCCGCTGGAGGCCGGGGAGACGAGCCTCAGCAGCGTCGCGTTCGGGCCCGGGCACAGCGTCGTCGCCGGCGGGCTCGACGGCAACCTGTGGCTGTGGTCGAACATCTACTGGCGCAGCGGAGCGACGCTGCACGCAATCGTCTGCCGCCTCGTCGGCAGCGACTTCAGCCGCCGCGAGTGGGCGCTGTTCGCTCCCGGGCTCGACTACCGCCGCGGTTGCGCGCCGACAGGGTGACGCGCTCCCGGACCGCTCTGCGGCCGGACGCACGCCGCGGCGCGCATCGCGCCGCTCACTTCGCGGATCCCACGCGGGAATCGGCGACCTCGATCTGCAGCGGCGGCTGCGGCGCCGCCTCGTGGTCGACCTGCAGCGTCGTATGGCGCAGTCCGAAGCGCTCGCGCAGCTCCAGCTGCAGCACGCGCCGCAGCTCGTGGCAGTCGCGTCCGGCGCCGACGACGACGTGCGCCGACAGCGCGGGGAAGCCCGACGTGACCTCCCACACGTGCAGGTCGTGCACCTCGACGACGCCGTCGTGCGCTGCCAGCGCACGCCCGATCTCCTGCGGGTCGAGCCCCTCCGGGGCGGCCTCCAGGAACACGCGGCCGGAGGCGATCGCGAGCCGCGTGCCGGCGTAGAGCATCGAGGCGGCGACCAGCAGCGAGGCGAGCGCGTCCGCGCGCGCGAAGCCGGTGAGCAGCACGATCGCACCGGCGATCGCGGTCGCGACGAACGCGAACAGGTCGGTGAGGATGTGCTGGAAGCTGCCCTCGACGTTGAGGCTGTCGCGGCTCGCGCCGGCGAGCACGAACGTCGCCGCGAGGTTCACGACGATCCCGACGAGCGCCACGACCACCACAAGCGCGCCGTGCACGTCCGGGGGCGCGACGAGTCGCTGGATCGCCTCGTAGACGATCCACAGGCCGAGCAGCACGAGCGTTATCCCGTTCGCCTGCGCGCTGAGGATCTCGACGCGTCCGAAGCCGTAGGTCATCGCCCCGCGCGGCGGGCGCCGCGCGATCCGCAGCGCGAACAGCGCCAGCGCGAGGGCGGCGGCGTCGGTGAGCATGTGGGCGGCGTCGGAGAGCAGCGCGAGCGAGTGCGCGACGACGCCCGCCGCCAGCTCGGCGGCCATGAACGCGACGATCAGCGCGAGCGCGATCTTCAGCGCGCTCGCGTCGGCGTCGGCGCGGGCGTGCACGTGCCCATGATCGTGCGCGTGTGCCATATGCCGCAATCGTACGCGTGTCGTATGGTCCTGGACATGAGCGATCGCCACCTGCACTGCCTCGTCGAGATCCCCAAGGGCTCGCGCAACAAGTACGAGTGGGACGAGCAGCTGCAGGCGATCAAGTTCGATCGCTTCCTGTTCTCCTCCGTCGTCTATCCGACCGATTACGGGTTCATCCCGCAGACGCTGGGGGAGGACGGCGACCCGCTCGACGCGATGGTCACCGTCTCCGAGCCGACGTTCCCCGGCTGCGTGATCCCCGTCAAGCCGATCGCGCTGTTCAAGATGCGCGACGACAAGGGCGTCGACGACAAGGTGCTGTGCGTCCCGCTCGAGGATCCGAACTGGAACGCGATCGAGGAGCTCGACGACCTGCCGCTGCCGCTGCGCGACGAGATCTCGCACTTCTTCTCGATCTACAAGACGCCCGAGGGCAAGGTCGTGAAGGTCGACGGCTGGTTCTCGCGCGAGGACGCGATCGCCGTGATCGACGAGTCGCACGCGCGCTGGCGCGAGCAGCAGCAGACGCTGAACGGCCGCACGCTCGAGCGGGGATGAGCCGGGCGGGCGCCGTCCCGCCGACCCCTCCGGCGCCGCCGCTCGCGGCGCTGCGGGCGCAGTTCCCGGTCCTCGAACGGCTCGCGTACCTGAATGCCGGCACGAACGGGCCGCTGCCGCGGGAGGCGATCGTCGCCGCGCGCGTGCAGCTCGAGCGCGAGCTGGCGGACGGACGCGCGAGCGGGCCCCATTTCGCGCGGCGCGCGCAGCTGGCGATCGAGCTGCGCGCCGCGTACGCCGAGCGGGTCGGCTGCGCGCCGCAGGACCTGGCGCTCACGACCTCGACGACGGAGGGGGTAGCGCGCGTGCTGCTCGGCTTGGGCCTGGGCCCAGGGGACGAGATCGTCACGAGCGACGAGGAGCACCCGGGCGTGCTCGGCCCGCTGGCGGGACAGCGGGCGCGCGGAGTGGAGGTGCGCCTTGCGCCGTGGACGCAGGTGGCCGACGCGGTGGGACCGCGCACGCGCCTCGTCGTCTGCTCGCACGTCTCCTGGCGCAGCGGGCGGTACGCGCCGCTCGACGCGCTGCGCGCGCTCGACGTGCCGGTGCTGCTCGACGGCGCGCAGGGCGCGGGCGCGGTGCCGGTCGACGTCCAGGCGCTCGGCTGCGCTGCGTACGCGGCGGCCGGCCAGAAGTGGCTGTGCGGACCGGAGGGAAGCGGCCTGCTGTACGTCTCGCCGGCGCTGCGCGAGCGGATGGCGCCGCCGGCGCCCGCCTACGCGAACCTCGCCGACCCGGACGCGGGCCTCGATGCCGCGCCGTGGGACGACGCGCGCGCCTATGACACGCCGGCGCTGCCGACGGCGTCGTTCGCGCACGCTGCCGCGGCGCTCGACGTGCTCGGCGCCGCCGGCTGGGAGACGATCCATGCGCACGCCGCCGGGCTCGCGGCGACGGCTGCGGACGCGCTCGCCGCCGCCGGCCGCGACGTGCTCCCGCGCGACCGCACGACGCTCGTCGCCTGGCGCGAGGCGGACGCCCCCGCCGTCGTCGAGCGGCTCGCCGCCGCCGGCGTGATCGTCCGTTCGATCCCCGGCGAGGACCTTGCGCGCGCCTCCTTCGGCGGCTGGAACGACGAGGGCGACCTGGAGCGCCTGCTCGCCGCCCTGCCGCGCTGAGCTGGCATTTCGCCACAGAGGCGCTGTTGCTCCTCGCCTGCCGGCAAACTACGCTTCGTGCGATGGCGAGCACCAGTGGTGTTGTTCACGCCGCCGGTCGAACACCGCATTTGCCTCTCTCAGCGAACTGAGGGAGGTACTCCGGGCGGGCGCCGGGGCCGACTGCCCGCCCGGAGCGACGCGCCCAAGCGTGACAGCTCAACTGTTACAAAACTCGCGCGGTTTGTAACGATTTAGCGCAAGTGTAAATTCTCTGCGTAAAACCAGCCCAATTACTGCGTAATCGTCCGATCCCCCACCTAGTCTCACACGCGTCAACCAAAGCGGCCGGGGCGCTGCTGCCACAGCGCCCCGGCCTGATGCACAGGAGGCTCAGCTCCCATGCCACGCCAGCGTACTTCGTCCCGCCCCCGCAACGCGCACGCCGTCTGCTTCGGCCGCGCGATCCGCGAGATGCGCGCCTGCCGCGAGCTCTCCCAGGAGGAGCTCGGCTTCCGCGCCCGGCTCCACCGCAACTACGTCGGCGCGCTCGAGCGCGGCGAGATCAATCCGACCTTCAAGACCCTCCGCGCGCTCGCCGACGGGCTCGACGTCGAGCTGTCCTCGCTGATCCGCCTCTACGAGGAGCGCGAGGAGGATCTGCTCGCGCAGCGGACCCATCCCGCGGCGCGCGCGCATGACGCGCGCCGCGGCACTCGGGCGATCCTCAGGTCGTCATGCCGGTGAACTGGCCACCGGTGATGTTCAGCGTCTGCCCATGCACGTAGTTCGACCACGGCGAGCAGAGGAAGAAGACGCCGCCGGCGGCCTCCTCGGGCGTGCCCGGCCGGCCCAGCGGGATCAGCATCGCCGCCATCCCGCGCAGCTGGTCGGGGATGCCGAGCTGCACTCTCTCGCCGGCGATCTCGGCGACGTTCGTGTCGTCCTTCGAGGCCGTCAGGCGCGTCTCGATGTAGCCGAACGCGACCGCGTTGACGTTGACCTTGAACTGGCCCCACTCCTTCGCGAGCGTCTTCGTGAGGCCGACGACGCCCGCCTTGCCGGAGGAGTAGTTCGCCTGGCCGGCGTTGCCCATCGTCCCGGAGATGGAGGAGACGTTGACGATCTTGCGGAAGACCTCGCGGCCCTCCTCGCGCTCCTTCTTGGCCGGCTCGCGCAGGTGCGGCGCGGCCGCGCGGATGACTCTGAACGGCACGATCAGGTGGATGTCCAGCATCTTCTGGAACCACTCGTCGCTCATCTTGTGGATCGGCGCGTCGAGCGTGTAGCCGGCGTTGTTGACGATGATGTCGATCCGGCCCCAGGCGTCGATCGCCGTCTGCACCAGCTTCTCCGGGGCGTCGCCCGCCGTGAGGTCGCCGGCGAACACCGTCGTCTCGCCCTGGATCTCCGAAGCGGTCTGCTGCGCGACGTCGCCGTCGAGGTCGTTGATCACGACCTTCGCGCCCTGCGAGGCGAGCAGCTCGGCGGTGGCGCGGCCGATGCCGCGCGCGCTGCCGGTGACGATCGCGACCTTCTCGTCGAGGACTCCCATGCACGTCTCCTTGTGAATGCTTGCGAGGTGTCGGCGGACTCTACGAAGTCAGATGAACGCGGGCGTCAGCACGCGCGGCGGCGCCCCGGCTCACAACCCGAGCGTCTTGCCGAGGATCTCGCGCATGATCTCGTCGGTCCCGCCGCCGATCGGCCCGAGCCGCAGGTCGCGCACCGCGCGCGCGATGCCGTTCTCCTCCAGATAGCCAGCCCCGCCGTGGATCTGAAGACACACGTCGGCCGCGTCGAAGGCCGCTCGCTGCGTCGCGAGCTTCGCCATCGTCACCTCCTGGATCGCGTTCGCGCCGGCCAGATGGAGACGCAGCGCGTTGTACGTGATCGCACGCCCGGTCTCCAATGCCACCGCAACCTCAGCGAGCTTGTGGCGGATCGCCTGGTTCTTGCCGATCGGCCGGCCGAACTGCACGCGCCGCTGCGCGAACTCCAAGGTGCGCTCGAACAGCGCCTCCATCGCGCCGACGGCGCCGAGCGCCATCATCACGCGCTCCCACTGGAAGTTGGCCATGATCAGCTTGAAGCCCTCGTGCTCGGGCCCAAGCAGGTTTTCCTCCGGCACGAACACGTCGTCGAAGCTGATGAGGCCGGTGTCGGACGCGTGCCAACCCATCTTCTCGATCGGCGACGCCGTCACGCCGTCGCCTCTGTCGACGATCAGGAACGAGATGCCGTGGTGGCCGCCCTCCTCGGTCGTCTTGCAGGCCGTGACGACGAAGTCGAACCGCACCCCGTTCGTGATGAACATCTTCGAGCCGTTGAGGACAAAGCCGCCCTCGACACGCCTCGCGCGCGTCTTGATCCCCGCGACGTCCGAGCCGGCGTCGGGCTCGGTGATCCCGAGCGCGGCGATCTTCTCGCCGCGGATCCCGGGCACGAGATAGCGCTGGTGCTGATCGTCCGTGCCGAACTTCCACACCGGCGGCAGCGCAATGCCGGTGTGCGCCCCGATCCCCGCGCCGAGTCCACCCGATCCACAGCGCGCCAGCTCCTGCGCCCATACCGCCGCTGCCAGCTCATCGCCGCCACCGCCCAGCTCTCTCGGGAACTTCAGCCCGATCCAGCCGGCCTCCGCGCACTTCGAGAAGACCCAATTGGGAAAGAAGTGCGCCCGCTCCCACTCAGCCGCATGCGGCGCGAGCTCGCGCTCCACCCAAGCGCGCATCTCCAGCCGCAGCGCCTCGTACTCCTGCGTGAACGGCGGCAGTGGCCGCGCCGGGGCGACCGAGCCGATGCCCGCGCGATCCGCCAGGTGAGCCGAGTCGAGCGCGGTCATGCGAGACGCCGCTTGGCTGGGGAGGGGGGAGAGAGCGCCTGGCGCACAAGGCGTGCGCCGCGAACGCCGAGCGGGAGGCGTCCGACGCGATCGCCGATCGGGCGGGTGGCGCTGAGGACGCACGTGCGCCGGCCGAAGGCCGGTGTGCGCGCGCCCGGAGGCGACAGGACCCGCCCGCAGCGCGGCTGGGGCACAGCAGTCATGCGCCTACCGCCGAGCGCCGGGCGGAGCGTCGTCGGCCGACAATCCCTCGGCCGTCCGACCGTCGCGCCCCACATAGCCGCCCTTCGCCCCGACGATCACATACACCGCATCGCCCTCGCCGACGTTCTTGATCGAGCGCACCGTCGGCGCGTCGACACGCGCCAGACCGCCGGCACCGAGCTCGTGCACCGTGCCGTCGCCGAATCTGATCGCGATGCGGCCGCGGTGCACGAAGTACAGCTCCTCCTGCTCGTCGTGGTAGTGGCCGTTCGACTCGTAGCCGGGCGGCATCACGATCGCGTTGGCGCCGAACTCCTTGACGTCGAGCCCCTTGCGGATCTTGCGGAAGCCGTAGCCCTCGCCGAGCAGCTCGAGGTCCCCGACCGCGTAGCCGGGGCCGCTCACGATTTCAGCCATGACCACAACCTCCTAGAGCCCGTACGAGCGGCCGATGACGTCGAGCATGATCTCGTCGGTGCCGGCCCCGATCCGGTTCAGGCGCATGTCGCGCCACACGCGCTCGACGCCGTACTCCTTCATGTAGCCGGCGCCGCCGTGGATCTGGATGCACTCGTCGGCGACCTCGACCGCGATCCGCGCGGCGTGCAGCTTCGCCATCGAGATCTCGCGCACCGGGTACTCGCCGTTCGCGACGCGCCAGGCGGTCACGTACGTCATCTGCCGCGCCGACTCGATCTTCGTCGCCATCTCGGCGAACTTGTGGCGGATCACCTGGAACTTGCCGATCTGGCGGCCGAACGCGGTCCGCTCCTGCGCGTACTGGAGCGTGCGCTCGAAGCAGCGCTGCGCGCCGGCGACGCAGCCGGCGGCGCCGATCAGGCGCTCGCCCTGGAGCTCCCACATGATGTGGTAGAAGCCCTTGCCGATCTGGCCGAGCACGGCGCTGTCGGGCACGCGCACGTCCTGGAACGCGAGCAGCGCCGTGTCGCTCGCGTGCATGCCGAGCTTCTCGAGCTTCTTCTCGCGGATCACGCCAGGCGCGTCCATCGGCACGAGGAAGAGCGTGAAGCCGTCGTAGCCGGCGTCCGGGTCGGTCTTCGTCACGAGCACGATCACGTCGGCGCGGTGGCCGTTCGTGATGTAGGTCTTCGAGCCGTTGATGACCCACTCGTCGCCGTCGCGCACGGCGCGCGTCTTGATGCCGGCGACGTCGGAGCCGGCGTCCGGCTCGGTGATGCCGAGGCAGAGGATCTTTCTGCCGGCGACCGCGGGCACGACCCACTCCTGCTTCTGCTCCTCGGTGCCGAACTTGAGGATCGGCGGCATCGCCATGTCGGTGTGGACGGCGACGCCCATCGAGAGGCCGCCGGACAGCGAGCCGCCCATCTCCTCGGCGAGCACCAGCGAGGAGAAGTAGTCGCCCCCCTGGCCGCCGTACTGCTCGGGCACGTGCAGGCCGAGGAAGCCGAGCTCGCCCATCCGCTCGAAGACCGAGTCCGGGAAGGTCGTCTCCTCCCACTCCTCGGCGTGCGGCGCGAGCTCCTTCGCGACGAAGCGGCTGATCGACTCGCGCAGCTGGTCGTGGTGCTCGTTGAAGATGAAGTGCTTGCGCTGGGCGCCGAAGTCGGGCTTCAGCACGTCTGCTGTGGCGGCCATGCGGTTCGTCTCCTCGTGCGCAGGACTGGCTGGCTGGCAAGGCTGGGAAAGTAGACAGTAGTGCTTCCTACTCTCTGCTGCACCCGGTAGCGTGCACGCCATGGCCTACGACACCCTGCGCTACGACGTCGCCGGCGGCGTGGCGACGATCGCTCTGGATCAGCCCGAGACGCGCAATGCGCTCTCGGATCAGTTGTTCGCCGACCTGCAGGCGGCCTTCGAGGCCGCGCGCGACGACGCCGCCGTGCGCTGCGTCGTGCTCACCTCGACGCACGAAAGAGTCTTCAGCTCGGGCGCGAACCTCGCCGGCTTCGCGGCCGACGTGCCGCTCGTGCACAAGCACTTCGGCATCGAGCGCTTCCCCGCGCTGTTCACGACGATCGGCAAGCTCGGCAAGCCGACGATCTGCGCGGCCAACGGGCACGTGCTCGCCGGCGCGCTCGGGATCGCGCTCGCGTGCGACCTGATCGTCGCCAAGGAGGGGGTCACGTTCGGCACGCCCGAGATCAACGTCGGCGCGTTCCCGTTCATGATCATGGCGCTGATCTATCGCAACCTGGGCCGCAAGAAGACGAACGAGCTGCTGCTGCTCGGCGACCGCATCGACGCGCACGAGGCCGAGCGGATCGGGCTGATCAACAAGGTCGTCCCCGCCGACGAGTTCGACGCCGCGGTCGAGGACTGGGCGAGACGCCTCGCGTCCAAGTCGCCCGTGCTGATGAAGCTCGGCAAGGACGCGATCTACCGCCAGCAGGACATGCACTTCGAGGACGCGCTCGACTTCCTGCGCGCGCAGTTGACGATCGCCTTCTCGACCGACGACATCGTCGAGGGCGTCAGAGCATTCTTCGAGAGACGGGAGCCGCAATGGACGGGTCGGTGAGCACCGAGGCGCCGCAGTCGCTGCTGCGGCCGCTGGTCGAGGAGCTGAACGCGCGCCGCGCGAAGAACATGCTCGGCGGCGGCCAGGAGAAGATCGACAGACAGCACGCCGCCGACAAGCTGACCGCGCGCGAGCGGCTCAGCAGCCTGATCGACGAGGGCACCTTCACCGAGCTCGGCATCCACGCCGGCATCCACTTCTCCGTGCGCGGCCTGGAGGGCAAGGAGGCGCCGGCCGACGGCGTCATCACCGGCTACGGCAAGGTCGACGGGCGGATGGTCGCCGTCTGCGCCTACGACTTCACCGTGATGGCCGGCTCGATGGGGATGTCGGGCGAGATCAAGGTCACGCGCCTGCGCGAGCTGGCGCTGTCCAAGCGGATCCCCTTCATCTGGCTGCTCGACTCGGCCGGCGCGCGCATCCAGGAGGCGGTCGGCTCGCTGTTCGCCGGCTCGGGCTTCCTGTTCCGCGAGGAGGTCGTGATGAGCGGCGTGATCCCGCAGATCGCCGCGCTGATGGGACCGTGCGCCGCCGGCACCGCCTACATCCCCGGCCTCGCCGACTTCGTGCCGATGGTCAAGGGCCGCGGCTCGATGGCGCTCGCCGGCCCGCACCTCGTGCGCGCGGCGGTGGGGGAGGACGTCACGCAGGAGGAGCTCGGCGGCTCGCGCGTGCACTGCCGCAAGTCGGGCGTCGGCGACCTGGAGGTCGCGGACGACGAGGAGTGCATCGAGCGGATCAAGCAGTACCTGTCGTACATGCCGCAGCACTGCGAGCAGAAGCCGCCCCGGCGCGAGTGCAGCGATCCGATCGACCGGCGCGAGGAGAGCCTGCTCGACGTCCTGCCGGAGTCGAACCGCAAGCCATACGACATGTACGAGGTCATCAGACGGATCGTCGACGACGGCGTCTATTTCGACATGAAGCCGCAGTGGGCGAAGACGATCATCACGTGTTTCGCGCGCTTCGGCGGGCGCCCATGCGGGATCGTCGCCAACCAGCCGAAGCAGCTCGGCGGCATCCTCGACAACGACTCCGCCGACAAGGCCGCGCGCTTCGTCAACCTCTGCAACGCGTTCGACATCCCGCTGCTGTTCCTGCAGGACGTCCCCGGCTTCATGGTCGGCACGAAGGTGGAGGAGGCGGGCATCATCCGCCACGGCGCGAAGATGCTCTACGCGGTCGCGAACGCGACGGTGCCGAAGATCACCGTCGTGATCCGCAAGGCCTACGGCGCCGGCTACTACGTGATGAACGGCAAGGCGTACGAGCCGGACCTGATCGTCGCCTGGCCGAGCGCCGAGATCAGCGTGATGGGCGCCGAGGGCGCGGTCGAGATCGTGATGCGCAGACAGGTCGAGGCGGCCGAGGACCCGGCCGCGATGAGAGCGCAGCTGATCGAGGCCTACAGAAGACTGATCGACGTCTACGTGCCGGCCAGAAACGCGCTGATCGACGACGTGATCGACCCGCGCGACACGCGCCCGACGATCTGCCGCGCGCTCGAGATGGCCGAGGGAAAGCGCGTCGAGCGGCCCTGGAAACGACACGGAGTGGTGCCGGTATGAGCCTCGAAGACCCCGTCATCATCACCAACTCGATCTCCGGCGTCGTCGCCAACCGCGACCAGTGCCCGGGGATCCCGTACACGCCCGAGGAGTACGCCGCCGAGGCGCGCCGCGCGGTCGACGAGGGCGCGGCGATGATCCACATCCACGCGCGCAGACCGGACGGCACGCCGAGCTTCGAGGTCGAGGACTTCCGCGCGATCACGGAGGCGATCCTGGCCGAGGTCGACGACGTGATCGTCAACTACTCCACGGGCGCGATCGGCATCCCGCTCGAGAAGCGGATCGAGTACCTGCGCGCGCTCAAGCCCGACATCGCGGCGCTGAACATGGGCTCGATGAACTACGCGAAGTACAGCGCGAGACGCAGAGGCTTCGTCTTCGCGACCGTCTTCGAGAACAGCTTCGAGACGATCGACACGCTGCTGAGAGCGATGAACGAACTCGGCATCAAGCCCGAGCACGAGTGCTTCGACCTCGGCCACCTCGGCAACCTCGACCCGTTCATCGACATGGGGCTGCTGAAGGAGCCGCTGCAGATCAGCTGTGTGATGGGCGTCAACGGCGGCATCCGCCCGAGCGCGCGCAACCTCGCGCACATGGCCGAGAACGTGCCAGGTGGTCCTGACGGCCCGAACAACTGGGGCGTGATCGGCATCTCGCGCGACCAGTGGCGCCTGATCGCGACGGCGCTGACGCTCGGCGGCAACGTGCGCGCCGGCGTCGAGGACAACTTCTACCTCCCGGACGGCTCGATGGCGCGCTCGAACGGCGACCTGATCGCCGCTGCGCGCAGGCTGGCGGAGCAGGTCGGCCGGCGGCCCGCGACGGTCGCGGAGGCGCGGGAGCTGCTCGGGACGCCGAAGCGCGCCGTGGCCGGGGTCGGCGCATGAGCGCCGGGCCGCTCGCGGGCCTGAAGGTCCTCGATCTCTCCCGCCTGCTGCCCGGCGGCTTCTGCTCGCTGCTGCTCGCCGACCTCGGCGCCGACGTGCTGAAGGTCGAGGACACCGGCATGGGCGACTACGTGCGCTGGTCGCCGCCGTATGTCGAGGGCGCCGAGGACTCGGCCAGATCGGCGCTGTTCCTGAGCCTCAACCGCAACAAGCGCTCGATCCGCCTCGACCTCAAGAGCGACGCCGGCAAGGAGGTCCTGCGCAAGCTCGCGCGCGAGCACGACGTGCTGCTGGAGTCGTTCCGACCCGGTGTGCTCGACCGCCTCGGCGTCGGCTACGAGCGGCTGAAAGCTGAGAACAGAGGGCTCGTCTACTGCGCGATCACCGGCTACGGCCAGGACGGGCCCAAGCGCGACGCGGCCGGCCACGACATGAACTACCTCGCGCTCGGCGGCCTGCTCGGCCTCACCGGCGAGCCGGACGGCGCGCCGATCCAGGCGGCCGGCCAGTTCGCCGACGTCGGCGGCGGCGCGCTGACGGCCGCGGTCGGGATCCTCGCCGCGCTGCGCGAGCGCGACCGCTCGGGCGAGGGGCAGGTCGTCGACATCTCGATGTTCGACGGCGCGCTGTCGTTCCTGGCGATGATCGCCGCCGCGATGCTCGCCGACGGGCAGGTGCCGAGACGCGGCCTGCTCCCGCTCTCGGGCCTGTTCGCCTGCTACCGCCCCTACGAGTGCAAGGACGGCGGCTGGGTCGCGTGCGGCGCGCTCGAGCCGAAGTTCTGGCAGGCGTGGTGTCGCGGCACCGGCCGCGAGGACCTGATCGAGCAGCAGTTCGCCGCGCCGGGCTCCGACGGCGTGCGCGCGGTCGAGGAGGCCTTCCGCTCGCGTACGCGCGCCGAGTGGGAGGCGTTCGCGGCCGAGCACGACTGCTGCGTCGAGCCGGTGCTCGCGCTCGACGAGGCGCTCGACTCCGAGCTCGTGCGCGCGCGGGAGATGGTGGTCGAGCTGGAGCAGCCGGGCGCGAGCGCGCCGGTCAGGCTGCTCGGCCTGCCGATCAAGCTCGACCGCACGCCCGGCGATCCGTCGCGAGCGCCCGGCCCGGCGCTCGGGGAGCACACCGACGAGGTGCTCGCGGGCCTCGGCTACGAGGCGGAGCGGATCGCGGCCCTGAAGGCGAGCGGCGCGGTCGCCGGACCGGCGACGGAGCAGCAGGGCTCCTTCCTTGGCGGCTGAGCCTCGCACCGCCGAGCCGCGCGCGGCCGGCCTGCTCAAGATGAGCGAGCTCGCCGAGCGCTCCGGCGTGAGCGCCGGCACGATCAAGCACTACCTGCGCGAGGGCCTGCTCGGCGACGACGGCGAGATCCGCCGCACGAGCCGCAACATGGCCTGGTATCCGGCCGAGTACGTCGAGCGGATCCGCCTGATCAAGCGCCTGCAGGAGGAGCGCTTCATGCCGCTGCGGGTGATCGGCCAGCTGCTGCGCGAGGACCCCCAGCGGCTCGAGGCGCTGGTCGAGCTGGAGGACCGCATCGTCGCGCGCGCCGCGGCCGTCGCCGGCGAGCGCAGACGCACGTCGCGCCGAGCGGTGGAGGAGGCCTACGACGTGCCGCGCAACGTGTTGGAGCGGCTGGAGCAGCTGGAGGTGCTGAGCCCGAACGGCCGCGGCTACGACGCCGACGACGTGAAGATCATCGCGGCGATCTCGCGCTTCCGCGCGGGCGGCTACGACGAGGCGATCGGCTTCACCGTCTACGACACGCTGCGCTACCGGGAGGCGCTCCAACCGCTCGTGGAGGAGGAGGTGCGCGTGCTGCTCGGACGTCTGGCCGGCAGCGTCGACGAGGACCGCGCGGTCGAGATCATCGCCTCCGGCGCCGAGCCGCTCGAGGACCTGATCGCGGCGATGCACTCCAAGCTCCTGCTCGCCGCGCTGCGCCACGTCGGCGACCAGCGCCGCGGCTGACCGGCAACGAGAGCGCCGCAGCGGCTTGACCGCAGTTCGGCTCAGAGACCTCTGCGATTCACGTCTGCGATCGTCGCATCCATGACCGCCATATAGCTGACAAGGAAGTCAGCCTCTGATATGGCTCCGGTAGGAAAGACGAGGTGAGGCACTCCTTGGACCTCGTCTGCCACAACGGCTTGAGCCGCATGCTGCCAAACGGGATCCGTCGGCCGCTCTCGCGCCATCGAACTGCGCAGAGCGAGACTACTCCGGCCAATCGGCGCGGAGCTGTTGGAGGTAGCCGGGCGGATATACGCCAGTGAGCATTCCGCTGGTCGCCTCGATGGCCGCAAGCTTGTCGGCCATGGACACTCTGGAAGGATTGGCCTCAGTCCCCGGCTCGTCGGATCTCTCGGTCGCCATCGGGCCGGTGTACCACGTCCTGACCGCCGATCGGCCGATTCACCACAAAGCTCTGTGCTGCTCCATCACGCCCCAGCCGTCGGCGAGCTGGACGCGCTCGCCGCCGGAGCCGGGCAGGACGCCGGCGAAGGCGCCGAACGGCTGGCGGTACTCGGAGCGCACGAGCAGCAGGTTCTCGCGGCGCTCGCGGACGGCCTCGGACGCGAACGCGAGGTCGACGCCGTCTGCCGTCGAGACGGCCGCGAGGTCGTCGGTGAAGCGCGCCTCCGGACCGACCTCGCGCGGAACGCCGCCGATCCACACGCTCCGCTCGCTGGCATGCGGCGGGTCGTTGATGCCCGCGACGAGGTTCCAGGCGACGTCGCGGCCGTCGACCGCGCGTCCGACGCCGGCGCTCCAGCGCCACGCGGTCCGGCGCGCGTGGTAGCCGGCGCTGTCGTCGACGATCGCGAGCGCGTCGAGCTCGCGCACGACCCCGTCGAAGCGCACCCACCCCCGCGCCCGCACGCCGCCCTGCTTGCGCGTCCACGTGTAGGCGCCCGGCCGACCGTCGACGGGGCAGATCGTCTCGACGCCGTCGACCTCCTCCAGCGCGAGGTCGATCTCGACGCCGCCGTCGACCACCAGCACGCGCCCCGGCCGGTCCATCCCCAGCCGCACGCCGCCGCCGGTGCGGCGCGTGTGCTCGCGCAAGCGCCGCGTCGCGCGATCCCAGACCGCCCAGAACGACTGGCGACCCGGACCGACGCGCGCCGAGCCGACGCACAGCATCAGCTCCGGTCCGAAGACGCCGACGTAGCGCCAGCGCTTCAGCGGCCGCGAGCCGCGCCACGCCGGCATGCGCAGCGGCGGCAGCGGCACGCGGTCGAACTCGGCGGGACGGAGGAGGCCGAATTGGCCCCGATAGGCCGGAAGCTGGAGATCTGAGCGGCGGACTGGCGGCATGCGCGGGAGCGGTATGCTTGCTGACCGGTTGACTGACCAGTCAATCTGTCCTGCCTTGGAGAACGACCACCGCATGCGCGCCGCGGCGATCCAGATGAACTCTACCGGGGATCGCACCCGCAACCGCGCGACCGCCGAGCGCCTCGTGCGCGCCGCCGCCGCGGACGGAGCGGCGCTCGTCGTGCTGCCGGAGAAGTGGAACGTGCTCGGCACCCCGGAGCAGCTCGCGGCCGGCGCCGAGCCGCTCGACGGCCCGTCGACGACGTGGGCCCGCGAGCTCGCGCGCGAGCTGCGGATCGACCTGATCGCGGGCTCGATCGTCGAGCGGCGCGACGGTCGCGCCAAGCACGCGAACACCTCCGTGCACGTCGGCCCGGACGGCGAGATCCGCGCCGTCTACCGCAAGCTCCATCTGTTCGACGTCGAGGTCGAAGGCGTCGTCTACCGCGAGTCCGACGGCGAGGATCCGGGGGACGAGGTCGTTGCCACTGTCTTGCAGGACGGCACCAGGCTGGGCATGGCGATCTGCTACGACCTGCGCTTCCCTGAGCTGTTCCGCATCCTCACGCTGCGCGGCGCGCGCGTCCTCGCGCTCCCGTCCGCGTTCACGCTCGCGACCACACGCGATCACTGGGAGGTGCTCGTTCGCGCACGAGCGATCGAGAACCAGTGCTTCGTCGTCGCGGCCAACCAGATCGGCGAGCACGTCCCGGGCAAGGCCTCCGGCGGCCGCTCGCTGATCGCCGACCCGTGGGGCACCGTGCTCGCCACCGCGCCCGACGGCGAGGGCTACGCGCTCGCCGAGCTCGACTTCGCCCGACAGGACGCGATTCGCGCGAGACTGCCGGCGCTCGCACACCGGCGCCCAGGCGCATATGCCTGGCCCGATGCCGTCATGGAGGCCGCAGCCTGATGGCCAAGACCGAGCCGGCCGTCGACAAGCGGCGCCTGATCCTCGACGCGGCCGTGCGCGTGTTCGCGCGCCAGGGCTTCCACACCTGCCGCGTCTCCGACATCGCCGACGAGGCGGGCGTCGCCTACGGCCTCGTCTATCACTACTTCGACTCGAAGGATCAGATCCTCGACACGCTGTTCCTCGAGCGCTGGGACATCCTCCTGCGCGCGATTGAGCAGGTCGACGCGGAGGAGATCCCGCCGCGCCAGAAGCTCTACGCGATCACGTCGTTCATCGTCGACTCCTACAGCCACGACCCCGACCTGATGAAGGTCATCATCGTCGAGGTGACGCGTGCGGCGAACACGTTCGGGCGCACCCATCTCGCGCACATCCGCCAGGCCTACTACGGCATCTCGGCGATCGTCGAGAGAGCGCAGCGCGAGGGCGTCTTCCGCGCCGACATCACGCCCGACTTCGCCGCGCTCGCGTTCTACGGCGCGGTCGAGCAGGTGCTGACCGGCTGGATCTTCGCGTTGCTCCCGACGGGCGAACGGGAATACGAGCAGGCCAAGACCCACATCGTGGAGACGATCTGCGGCGGACTGGATCGCACGGAGTGATCCTGACCGACCGCCGGGAGAGCTGATTGAATGCGTGAGCTGATGGCTGAGAGCGACCTTGTGAAGCGCCTGATGTGGTCCGGCCTGCTTGCCGGCATCGGCGCGCTCGCCAGCATCGCCACGCAACGGCTCGCGACGGTGATCTGGGTGCGCGCGTTCGGCGAGGAGCCGCCCGAATGACGGACGCCGCCGAACCGGAGGCCGCCGGCGACGGCCAGCCCACGGCCGAGCAGGCCGCGCTCGCCGCCGAGGCCGCCGTCCGCGGCGCGACGCCCCCGCACGCTCCTGCCGCCGCGGCTGACGAGAGACCGGAGCTCGCCGTCGGCGCCGCCTTCGCCGGCGGCCTTGTCCTCGCCCTCTTCCTCAAGCGCCTTGCCCGCTGACGACCTCAGACAGACGAGCCTCGCCGACGCGGTCACGCAGGTGTCCGAGCGCATGTCGCTGCTCGTCAGAGAGGAGATCGAGCTCGCGAAGGCCGAGATGGCCGTCAAGGCGCGCAAGCTCGGGATCGGCGCCGTCGTCGGGATCGTCGCCGGCGCGTTCTTCCTGATCGGCCTCTTCTTCCTGCTGCAGGCGGCTGCCTGGGCGGTGTACCTGATCTTCGGCGGGACCGCCTACTGGGCCGGCTTCCTGATCGTCGCGCTGATGCTGTTCCTGTTCGGCGTGCTCGCCGGCGGGCTCGCCTACCGCGCGCTGCGCAAGGGCACGCCGCCGGCGCCGACGATGGCGATCGACGAAGCGAAGAAGATCCGCGAGACCGTCACCGCCTCGGAGGCCGCCTCCTGATGCCGACCCGCACGCCCGAGCAGATCCGCGCCTCGATCGAGCTCAACCGCAGAGAGCTCGGCACCTCGATCGAGGTCCTGCGCAGCGAGGTGACGGCGCTCACCGACTGGCGCCGCCAGCTGCGCGAGCACAGAAGAGAGGCGCTGATCGCCGCCGCGGTCGCCGGCTTCGTGATCGGCGGCGGGATCGCCGGCGTGACCGGAGTCCTCTTCGGCCGCCGCCGCCGTCGCCGCTAAGCGAAGAAGCTCGACGGGATCCCGCCGACGCCCAGCAGGCCCGGGCCGACGTGCGTCCCGATCACCGGGCCGACCTCGGACACGAAGCAGGGGTCGCAGCCCCACAGCTCGCGGCCGATCTCGACCAGTCTCGCCGCCTGCTCGTGGGCCTGGATGTGCTGCACGACCCACGCGTCGGCGCCGTCGGCGTGGCGCGCCTTCATGTAGTCGACCATCCGCTCGAACGCGCGGCCCGAGGTGCGCACGCGCTCGACCGGCGTGATCTGCTCCTCCAGCGTCAGGATCGGCTTGATCTTCAGCGCCGAGCCGAGGTACGCCTGGGCGGCGCCGATGCGTCCGCCGCGGCGCAGGTACTCGAGCGTGTCGACGGCGAACCACATCTGCAGCGCGGCGCGCGCCTCGCGCGCGTGCGCGACGACCTCCTCGGCGCTCAGGCCGCGCGCGGCGGCGGCGTGCGCGGCGAGCACGACGAGGCCCTCGCCGCCGCAGGCGCTCTGCGAGTCGATCACGTGGATGCGGTCGCGGCCTCTGCCGGCCAGCTGGTCGCGCGCCTGCCCGGCTGAGGCGAACGTTCCGGAGATCGCGCCCGACAGGTGGATCGAGACGATCTCGCGCCCCTCCGCCAGCAACGGCTCGTAGACCGCGAGGAAGTCGCCGATCGACGGCTGCGAGGTCGTCGGCAGCTGCCGGGCCGTGCGCAGGTACTCGTAGTAGGCGCCGAAGTCGGGCAGGTCGGCCTCGCGCTCCTCGCGCGAGTGGTGGGCGGGACCCCAATTCACGTAGAGGCTGACCTCGTGGATGCCGCGGGCCGCGACAAGCTGCCGCGGAAGGTAGTGGCAGGTGTCCGTGACGACGGCGACCGAGCCCATACGCGCCGCACCCTAGTCGATGCGCCGCATCCGGGGGCTGGTACGGATATGGTGCCGGGCGTGAGGCGCCTCTCCCCCTGCGTGGTCCTGCTCATCCTGCTGATGGCACCGGCCGCATGGGGGCGCGATCCGATCACGCCGCTGACCGACGTCCACCGCGGCCTGCACTGCACCGCGCGGACCGTCGTGCAGGGCACCGCGATCAGCGAGTTCGACGTCGACGTGCTCGACGTCGTCGCCGACCAGGACGGCACCGGCGCGCGGATCCTCGTGCACGTGTCCGGCCCCGCGGTCGACGCGACCGGGATCGCCTCCGGCTTCTCCGGCTCGCCCGTCTACTGCCCGGACGCGAACGGCACGATCGGCAACGCCGGCGCGATCTCCGCCACGATCGGCCAGTACGGCGGCGACGTCGGACTCGTGACGCCGATCGAGCAGATGCTGTCGCTGCCGGTGAAGCCCCCGAGCGGCGTCCGCAGAGCGCCGAAGGTGCTGCGCGCCGCCAGAGCGCTCGCTTCGCCGCTCATGCTGTCCGGCCTCTCGCCGCAGCTCGGAGCGCTGGTGGAGCGCGCGGCGCTTGCACGGCACCGCTCGCTCGTGGCCGTGCCGGCAGGTCCGCTCGGCACGTTCCCGCCGCAGCAGCTCGTGCCCGGGGCGTCGGTGGCCGTCGGCCTCTCGACCGGCGCGATCGGAGCCAGCGGAATCGGCACCGTGACGTATCGCGACGGCGACGCCGTCTACGCCTTCGGCCATCCGATGGAGGCCGCCGGCCGCCGTGCGCTGCTGCTGCAGGACGCGTACGTGTTCGCCGTGATCGGCAATCCGCTCGACCTGGAGGGCGCGACCTCGTACAAGCTCGCGGCGCCCGGCCACACGCTCGGCACGCTCACGAACGACGCACTGACCGGGGTCGTCGGAACGGTGGGGGCGGCGCCCAGAACCGTCCCGCTGACCGTGCGCGTGAGAGATGCCGACACCGGCAAGAGCATCACGCAGCGCACGAGCCTCGTCGACGAGGTCGATCTCGGCGATCCCGACGGGCAGGGGCTGCTGTCGACGATCGGGGGCCTCGCGGTCACGCAGGCTGTGATGACCGCCTACGACGGCGCGCCCGCACAGGAGACCGGCCGCCTGTGCATGGCGGTCCACCTGCGCGAGCTGCCGCGGCCGCTGCGCAGCTGCCAGCGCCATGTGACGGAGGCGCCGGTCGGTCTGTCAGACGCGCCGCCGCTCGCAGCGGCGATGGGGGGCGACCTCAGCTCCGCGCTCGACCTGATCGACCGCGCGCGCTTCCGCGCGCTGCACCTGACGCGCATCGACGTCTCGGCGACGGTCGAGCGCGGCCTGCGGCTCGCGACGATCTTGGACGCTCACGTCGCCCGCCGCGTGGTGACGCCCGGCCAGCGCGTCGGCGTGAGACTGAACCTGCAGATGTACCGCGGGCCACGGCGTACGCTGCGCTGCACGTTCCGCGTGCCGCGCGATGTCCGGCCCGGAACCCGCGCCCTGCGCATCGCGGGGACGCCGGTCGGCGGGCTTGGCGGCGGCGGCGCCTTCTTCTCGCTGATCGAGGAGCTGTTCGGCGGCGGCGGTTCCGGCGCGCAGTCGATGGGCGAGGTGCTCTTCCGCTTCGCGCTGCTGTCGGACTGGGACGGCGTCACCGCGCACCTCGGCGGCGAGGACACGAGACTCTGCCGCAGCCCGCAGGTGCGGATCGACGGGCGCACCCTGCTCGAGCTCAAGGTCAAGAGATCCGAGCCGCGCGTGCACCACACCGCCGTCGGGCGGATCCTCGAGACGCACGGCTGAAGCGCCGCGCGGTGCAGCCGCGCGGCGACGGGAGTCGCTCAGCCGAGCCGGTTCTCGATCGACAGCGGGGCGGGATCGGATCCCGCCCGCCCGTCGGCCTGCGCCGGCGCGTCGTCCGGCTGCTCGGCGCCGAGCAGGTCGGCCAGCTCGCCGCTCTCGTACATCTCGGCGACGATGTCGGCGCCGCCGACCAGCTCGCCTCTGACGAACAGCTGGGGAATCGTCGGCCAGCTCGAGAGGGCGGACAGCTCCTGGCGGATGCGCGGGTCGGGCAGGATGTCGACGGCCGCGAACGGCACCTCGAGCGCTTGCAGCGCGCCGGCCGTACGGGCGGAGAAGCCGCACATAGGCTGCTCGGGGGTGCCCTTCATGAAGAGGATCACGTCGTTCGATCTGATCGCGTCCTCGATCGCCTCGCGGAGGGGGTTCTGCGTCTCGTCGCTCACGGTGAAGTCCTCATTCGGCTTTGGTCTGGAGTGCCAGCGCGTGGATGCGCCCGCCCAGCTCCCCGGCGAACACGTCGTAGACGAGGCGGTGCTGGGCGATGCGCGAGAGGCCGGCGAACGCGGGCGCGGTTACGACCGCCTCGAAGTGGTGCCCGTCGTCGCCGCGCACCTCGGCGCTCGCGCCGGGAATCGCGGCCTCGATGCGCTCCCGCAGTTCTTCCTTCGTCGCCATGCTGGTCGTCATCGTGCTCAAGGGTAGCGGCCGGAGGGGGTCGCTATACTTGCTGAAGCATGATCACGCTCAGCGACAAGGGTGCGGAGAAGGTCCGCGAGTTCCTCGCCTCCCAGGGCAGCGAGATCGAGACCGCCGGCCTGCGCGTCGGCGTGCGCGGCGGCGGCTGCTCCGGCTTCCAGTACGCGCTCGCGTTCGACCAGCAGCGCGACGGCGACCAGGTCTTCGAGGACAAGGGCATCCGCCTGCTCGTCGACGGGCCGAGCCTGCCGTACGTCGAGGGCTCGACGATCGACTACGTCGACGACCTCCAAGGCGCCGGCTTCAAGGTCGACAACCCGAACGTGATCGCGGCCTGCGGCTGCGGCTCCTCGTTCCGCGTCGCCGACGAAGAGCAAGTCAGCGCCGTCTGACCTGAGCGCCGGGGGCGGTCGGAGGCCGGTGCGGCCTCGCGCCTCGCGGCCGATGTGGAGCGTGCTCGCGCCGGGAGCGTGAAGCGGGTCCTGCGGGCAGGCACGATTTCCATCACGCATAACGGTTATACCTGGCTAGATACGGAGATATTCACGCTGTAAGGGGTTGGCTTGGGGGGCCGAGGGGACAAGCATTGCGGCGTGGCCCTACGTGAGTCCCGCGAGAATCTGGCGCTCGCCGCAGCCATCCGTGAGCTGCGCGCACGCGAGCGTCTGAGCCAAGAGGAGCTGTCCCTTGCGGCCGGTCTGCATCGCGGATACGTCTGGGAGCTGGAGAGCGGACGGCGGCGGGTGAGCTTCGCGTCCGTCGCCGCTCTCGCCACGGCGCTGGAGATGCCGCTCTCGGAGCTGATCGATCGCTACGAAGCCGCGCTCGAGCGGCTCCAGCGCCGCGCCTGATCGGCGGCGGCGACTCCATCGATGGATGGCGGCCGTTCGCGACCGCATCTGGCTGCATGAGCAAGCGATAGCGCTTCGAGCTGTAAAAACCCGGCTACATCGTGTAATTCCCCCGACTTGGACGCTGGCACGAAGGGCGAGACGGCGTAAGGCTGACGGTCATGCCTGCCCCGATGCCCGTCGAGCGTCGAGCGATCGCCACCGCGATGCGGGAGCTGCGGGCGCGCGAGCGCATGGCGCAGGAAGCGGTCTCGGAGGCGGCGAGACTGGGACGCGGGTTCGTCGGCGACCTGGAGAGCGGACGGCGCCGGGTCAGCTTCGAGGCGTTAGTGGCCGTCGCGGACGCGCTCGGCGTGACGATGGCGGAGGTCGGCGAGACGTTCGACGCGGCGCGAAGGCGCGCGCGGCGTCAGGGCGGGGGGGAGACGAGGCGGCCGACCGCGTGAGCTCGCAGCTCCGCGGTCGCGCCGTCACGTCGGCTCGTTGTCCAAGCTGCGCCAGAGATACCGGCACGCGAGCGTGCGGTGCGGGCGCCACGGCTCCGCGATCTGCGTCAGCTGCGCCGGGTCGGGGAGGCCCGGCAGCGCATAGGCGCGCTCGACCGCGCGTCTGATCCCGAGGTCGCCGACGGGCAGGACGTCCGGCCGCTGCAGGTGGAACATCAGGTACATGTCGACCGTCCACTGGCCGAGGCCCTTGACGGCGATCAGCTCGGCGGCGACCTCCGCGTCGGGCATCTCGTCGAAGCGCTCGAGCTCGAGCTCGCCGCTGACGACGTGCTCGGCGAGCGACTTCAGGTAGGCGGCCTTCGCTCTGGAGAGGCCGGCGGCGAGCCGCAGCGCGTCGAGGTCGTCGGCGAGCAGCTCCGCCGGCGTCGGGGTGCGGCCGCCGTAGCGCTCGCACAGGCGCAGGTAGATCGTGCGGGCCGCTTTGGTCGAGAGCTGCTGGCCGACGATCGCGCGTACGAGCGCGCCGTAGTGGTCGTTCGGGCGGCCGGCGCGCGCGTCGCCCAGGCCGTCGACGCCGACCGCGTCGATCACCCTGCCGAGGACCGGGTCGGCGCTGCGCAGCTGGTCCTCGACGCTCACGCGCCCGATTGTTACGCATACGACGCTGAAGCACTCGGGATTGCGGAGAAAGGCCGGAGAGGGCGATAGGATGACGCGCGTATGCGCGTAGCCTTGGTCTCGCCGTACTCGTGGACGTACCCCGGCGGCGTCACCCGGCACATCGAGGCGCTGGCCGAGCGTTTCTTCGCAGAGGGGCACGACGTCCGTGTGCTGGCGCCCTACGATCCCGACGATCGCCTCTCGGCGATGCTGCACCGCGGCGCCGCACCGCAGCGCCGCGCGCTGCCCGACTACGTGATCCCGCTCGGGCGCACGATCGGCTTCCCCGCCAACGGCGCCGTCTCGAACCTGTCCGCGCGCGGGGCGGGCTTGAGCCAGATGCGGCGCGAGCTGCGCCACGGCGGCTACGACGTCGTCCACCTGCACGAGCCGGTCGCCCCGGTGCTCGCGTGGGACGCCTGCGTCTCGACGCCCGTGCCGCTCGTGGGCACGTTCCACGCCTATTCGACGAACCGCGTCAGCAACAACGTCGCGAACCTGATCGGCGCGCGCCGGGTCCTCAACCACCTGCACGTGCGGATCGCCGTCTCCGAGGCGGCCGCGTGGACCGCGAAGCGCTTCTTCGGCGGCCGCTACCGGATCGTCCCCAACGGCGTCGCGCTGCCGGAGGGCGGCGTGCCGGCGCCGAGCGCGCCGTCCGACCGCCTGCGGCTCGCGTTCGTCGGCCAGGCGGTCGAGCGCAAGGGCCTGCCGGTGCTGCTGCGCGCATTCGAGGCGCTGCGCGATCACGACGTGCCGGTCGAGCTGACGGTCGTCGGCGCGAACCGCGACGAGGTCGCGCCGATGCTGCTCGACGAGACCGGCGTGTCCGTGCTCGGGCGCGTCGACGACGCCGAGAAGCAGCGCGTGCTCGAAGCAGCCGACGTGCTGTGCGCGCCGTCGCTCGGCGGCGAGAGCTTCGGCATGGTGCTGACGGAGGGCTTCGCGGCGGGCACGCCGGTCGTCGCCTCCGACATCGCCGGCTACCGCGACGTGGTGCGCGACGGCGTCGACGGGCTGCTCGTCCCGCGCGGCGACGCGACCGCGCTCGCCGAGACGCTGCACGACCTGTGGCATCAGCCGCAGCGGCGCGTCGCGCTGGGTCGCGGCGCCGCCGAGCGCGCGGAGCGCTTCGCCTGGCCGCACGTCGCGCGCGAGGTGCTCGACGCGTACGAGGACGCGATCGCCACGCCGGCGCCGCAGGGCGCCGTGCAGCGCGCCGCGGTGCGGATCGGCGCCAAGCCGGCCGACCTGCAGCCGCGCGTGCGCCCGCAGCGGCTGCCGAGCCTCGAACCGCCGCCGCCGGCGGGGACGCGCAGGCCGGCGGTCGCGTTCGCGCGCCGCGCCGCGATGCTCGCGTTCGCCGCGCTCGCGCTCGTCGGCACGGTGCTCGCGTTCCGCCGCATCGGCGTGCACGAGATCGCCGTCACGCTGCTGCACTCGAGCCCGCCGTGGGTGCTCGCCGGCCTGGGCGTGATGTGCGCCTCGATGGCGGTCCGGGCGGTCGCCTGGCACGCGATCTTGAAGGCGGCGATCCCGCGCGGACGCGTGCGCCTGCGCGACGCGATGCAAGGCACCTTCATCGGCGTGCTGATGAGTGCGACGCTCCCGGCGCGCCTCGGCGAGCCCTCGCGCGCGCTGATCGTCTCGCGGCGCACCGGGCGCCCGCGCGAGCACCTGCCGGTCGTGCTCGGGACGATCGTCTCGCAGGCGCTGCTGAACATCTTCGCGCTCGTGCTGCTCGGGGTCGTGACGTTCTCGACCGTGAGACTGTTCCGCCACCATCACGACGCGCTGATCTTCGCGGCGATCATGCCGCTCGCGCTGCTGCTCGCCGTGCTGATCGCGCCGCCGCTGCTGCACGCCGGGCGCCACTCGCGCTTCGCGAAGCTGCGCGAGCTGACCGGGCAGGCGCGCACCGCGCTCGCGCGCGTGCGCGACGGCCTCGCCGTCTTCCGCGAGCCGAAGCTCGGCGGCACCGCGGTCGCCGCGCAGCTGGCGGCGTGGATCCTGCAGTGGCTGGCCTGCTACCTGCTGCTCGTCGCGCTCGGGCTCGACGGCACCGCGGGCATCGGCGCGGCGGCGGCGGTGCTGTTCGCCGTCAACGTGACGGCGGTGCTGCCGGCGACGCCGTCGAACCTCGGCATCTTCCAGGCGGCGTGCGTCGTCGTGCTCGCCGGCGGCTACGGCGTCTCGCAGGCGGACGCGCTCGGCTACGGGATCATCCTGCAGGCGGTCGAGATCGCGACCGCGGTCGTGATGGGGATGCCGGCGCTCGTGAAGGAGGGCCTCTCCTGGAAGGACGTGCGGCTGCGCGCGATCCAGACGGCGCCGGTGGAGCTGCGGCCGCAGCCGCGCGAGGCGGCGGCGCCTGTGGCCACCGCCGCCTCGAAGACCTGAACGGCCACTCGCCTGGCTACGCGGGCGCCAGCTCGCGCGAGGCCTCCTGGAAGAAGCCCATCTGCCGCGCGAGCGCCTCGCCGCAGAACGCGTTCACGACGCCGAGCTCGTCGACGACTGCGTTCGCCCGCGCCATCAGCCGGTCGAACTCGTCGCTCTCGATCAGCCGGTCGAGCTGTGTCCGCTCGCCGTGGATCAGCACGAAGCCGTCGAGCTGGCCGCCGTGCGGCTGCAGGAAGCAGGGCTCGTAGCTCTCGATGCGCCCGTCGTCTCTCGCCCTCTGCCAGAACGCGACGGTCTCGCCGAACACCTCCACTGCTTGCTGCTCCCGGCCTCGCACGACGGGGCCCCAGCCGATGAACAGCGCATCGTCGGCCATCGTTGTTCCCTCCTCTTGGAAATTGATCCCGTAGGAGGGCGTATGCCCAGAAGGCAGTGCGGCTCAGTCCACGCCGGCCGCGTCTGGCGCGCGATCGACCTGCTCGGCCTCGACGGCGCCCTCGCGCGGCTCCTCGTCGAACAGCGAGGGATCGCGGTCGGAGCCGGCGATGATGTCGTCGGGCGCCTTGTCCTTGGGCAGGAAGCCGCTTCTCATGCCGAAGTAGACGGCCTGCGGGTGGTGGGCGACGATCGCGACGGTGGATTGCTCGGGCTCGACCGCGTAGCCGCCGGAGAGGCGCATGCCGATCGACGGCGCGTCGAGCAGCGCGAACACCTTCTCGTGCTCGGACTGGTCCGGGCAGGCGGGGTAGCCCCACGAGTAGCGGCGGCCCTGGTCGAGCTCGACGCCGAGGTCGGAGCGGACTCTCGCGTGCAGCCACTCGGCCATGCCCTCGGCCGTCTGCACGCCGAGGCCGTGCACGAACAGCTGCTCGGCGAACTCGCCGTCCTGCTCCAGCCGCGCCATCAGCTCGGTGACCTCGTCGCCGGCGGTGACGACCTGCAGCGCGACGACGTCTCGCTCGCCGCTGTCGAGCGGGCGGTAGAAGTCGGCGATGCAGATGCGGTCGTGGCGCGGCTGGCGCGGGAACACGAGCCGGCAGATCTCTCTGTCGTGGTCCTCGGGGTCGAACACGACGACCTCGTTGCCGTCGCCGGCGGCGGGGAAGTAGCCGAGCTTGGCGCGCGGGTGCAGGTATCTCTGCTCCGCCCACATGCGCTCGAGCCGCGGCTGGAAGTCGTTCGAGACGAGCTCGCGCCACGCGTCGCCCTTCACGCCGCGCCCGCCCCAGTGGAGCTTGAACAGCACGTGCGTGTCGAGGTGGGGGTAGACCTCGTCGAGCGGGACGTCGACCTCGCGCACGCCCCACCACGGCGGCGTCGGCACGGGCACGTCGGTGCGGGCGGCCGAGCGCACGGAGCTGTCGGTCGTCGGCGGGCCGTCGTCGATCACGACCGGCTTCTCGCGCAGCGTTCTGGCCGCCTCGCGGGTCTTGTTCAGCAGTGCGGCGCGCGCCTCCTCGTCGACGAGCTGGTCCATCTTCGCGAGCCCCTCGAACGCGTCCTTGCAGTAGAAGACGCCGGGGGCGTAGACGTCGTCGTCTTCTCTCCCGTGCGGGTAGAGGATGCGCAGGCCGAAGTCGCGGTTGATCGCGGCGCCGCCGACGAGCACGGGGAAGTCGAGGCCGCGCTCGTGCAGCTCCTGGACGCACAACGGCATCTGCTTGGAGGTCGAGACGAGCAGGGCGGAGAGGCCGATCGCGTCGGCTCTGTGCTCCTGCGCCGCGTCGAGGATCGTCGAGATCGGCACCTGCTTGCCGAGGTCGACGACCGTGTAGCCGTTGTTCGTGAGGATCGTGTTGACGAGCGACTTGCCGATGTCGTGCACGTCGCCGAAGACGGTCGCGATCACGACCGTGCCCTTCGTGTAGCCCTCGATGCGGTCGAGGTAGTTCTCCAGCTGCGCGACGGCCTTCTTCATCACCTCGGCGCTCTGGAGCACGAAGGGGAGAATCAGCTCGCCCGCGCCGAACTTGTCGCCGACCTCCTTCATGGCGGGCAGGAGGACGTCGTTCAAGGTGGGGACGGCGCCGATCTTCTCGACCGACTTGTCGATCCAGTCCTCCACGCCCTCCTTCTTGCGGCGCAGGATGTGGAAGTGCAGCGCCTCCTCCGGCTCCATGCCGGCGGTCGGGTCGGCGGCTTCCTCCTCGGCCGACTCGCCCTTGGACTCGAAGTGCTCGATGAAGCGCTGCGTCGCGTCCTCGCGCTTGTCGAAGACGAGGTCGTCGGCGAGATCGCGCTCGAGCTGCGGGATCTCGGCGTAGGGCGTGATGTCCTTCGGGTGCACCATCGCGAGGTCGAGGCCGGCCTCGACGCAGTGGTGCAGGAAGACGCTGTTGAGCACCTCGCGCGCGGCTCTGCCGAAGCCGAAGGAGACGTTGGAGACGCCGAGCGAGGTCAGCACGCCCGGCAGCTCCGCCTTGATCTTGCGGATGCCCTCGATCGTCTCGATCGCGCTCGTCTTGAACTCGTCCGAGCCGGTCGCGAGCGTGAACGTGAGCGCGTCGAAGATCAGCAGCTGCGGATCCATCCCGTGCTCGTCGCAGACGTAGCCGTGGATGCGCTTGGCGATGTCGAGCTTGCGCTGGGCGGTCTTGCCCATCGACTCCTCGTCGATCGTCAGCGCGATCAGCGCGGCGCCGTGCTCGAGGCACAGCGGGACGACGCTGTCGAGCTTGTCGCGCCCCGCCTCCAGGTTCACCGAGTTGACGATCGCGCGGCCGGGGATCTGCTCGAGCGCCGTCTTCATCACGTCCGGCTCGGTCGAGTCGACCTGGATCGGCGCCGGCAGCGACAGCGAGACCTTCTTGGCGAGGATCCGCATCTGCTCGGCCTCGTCCTGGCGCTCGGTCAGCGCGACGCACAGGTCGAGCACGTGCGCGCCGCCCTCGACCTGGTCCTCGGCGATCTGCAGCAGGCCGTCGTAGTCGTCGGCGAGCAGCAGCTCCTTCGCGCGGCGCGAGCCCTGCGAGTTGACGCGCTCGCCGACGATCGTCGGGCGTGGCTCCTGCGCGAGCGGCGTCGCGGCGATCATCGAGGAGACGCGGGGCGGACCGGTTTGTGGCCGCGTGGACGGCGTCAGGTCCTTCACGCGCTCCGCGATCGCGCGGATGTGGTCGGGCGTCGTGCCGCAGCAGCCGCCGACGACGTTCACGCCGTAGCGCTCGACGAACTCGCCGAGCGTGGCGGCGAGCGGCTCCGGCTTCTCGGGGAAGATCGTCTCGCCGTCCGGCCCCTGCAGCGGCAGGCCCGCGTTCGGGATGCAGTGGACGGGGATGGGGGAGAACTCGCCGAGGAAGCGGATCGCGTCGCGCATGTCCTCCGGGCCGGTCGAGCAGTTGAGCCCGATCACGTCGATCTTCAGCGCCGTGAGCGTCGTCAGGACCGCGTCGATGTCGGTGCCGAGCAGCATCTTGCCGCCGTTGGGCAGCAGGCTGACCGAGCACTGGATCGGGACCGTGCGGCCGGTGGCGGCGAACGCCTCGCGCGCGCCGAAGATGGCGGCCTTGACCTCCAGGATGTCCTGCGCGGTCTCGATGATCAGCAGGTCGGCGCCGCCCTCGATCAGGCCGCTCGCCTGCTCGGCGAACACGTCGGCGAGCGCGCGGAAGGAGATGTTGCCGAGCGTCGGGTCGTCGGAGGCGGGCAGGAAGCCGGTCGGGCCGATCGAGCCGGCGACGAAGCGCTCGTCGCCGGCCGCTCTGCGCGCGATCTGCGCCGCCTTGACGTTGATCTCGCGCGTGTGCTCGGCGAGGCCCCACTCGTCGAGCTTGAGGCGGCTGGCCTGGAAGGTGTCCGTCTCGACGACCTGCGCGCCGGCGTCGAGCATCGCGCTGTGGACGCCCTCGATCACGTCGGGGCGGTGCAGGACGAGCGCCTCATGGCACTTGCCCTCGAGGCCGCCGTAGTCGGCCTGGGAGAGGTCGTACTGCTCCAGCGTGGCGCCCATGCCGCCGTCGAATACGACGATTCTGCGGCGGATCGCGTCGAGGTAATCGCGCATCAGGCGATCCTAGCAGCGGATGCGCCAACCTTGACACAAGCGTGGGAAGGTTTGCGCACCCGGCGCGACGCGACGACGCGCCGCGCGGGTGGGCCTCAGTGGTGCGGAGGCAGGAACAGCAGAGGGCGGCGCTGCTGCGGCCGGCACACCGACTCGTCGCAGATGACCTTGTTGCCGCGGTCGTCGATGTGGAAGTGCAGGTGAGAGGGCAGCTGCTCGGCGGGGAGCAGACGCTTGAAGAGCTTGAGCATTGGTTCTCCTGAGGAACTGGGTGGGTCGTCGAAGCACGAACCACAGTAGGGGCGCGTCGGCGCTCCTACTGTGCGTCGTGTCACGGACGTCTACGGCGTGACGGGCGTTTCGCTTCTCGGCGCGCGCGGTAGGTCCGGTACCAGAAGGAGGTCGGATGGGCGGGCCGAGACTGCGGTGGCTGGCATGGGGAAGCGCGGCGGCGCTTGCGGCGAGCGGCGCGAGCGCGACGAGCGCGGCGGCGCTGACCGTCGGCGCGACCGTGCCGGGCGTCGGGGGCGTGCAAGCCACGGTCACGACGCCCACCGTCACCACCCCGACGGTCACCGCTCCCACCGTCACGGCGACGGTGACCGTGCCGACGGTCCCGTCGCTGCCTCCGCCGCCTTCGACCGTGTCCGTTCCCGTGCCGAGCGTCAGCGTCCCGAACCTCCCCGCGCCATCGGACCTGTCCGCACCGTCCGACCCCGCGCCGGCGCTGTCCACGCTCACCGAGTCGATCGCCGCGCCGGTCACGAGCGCCGCGTCGAGCAGCGGCCGCGCCGCGGGCGCCGCGCCCGCCGCACCGGCGGGAACGGCGGGAGCCTCCGGTGCCGGATCGGTCGCCGCCGCGGCGACGAGCGCGGCTCCCAGCCTCGGTCGTCCACGCGAGCGCGCGCCGGACGGCGCCGCTGGATTCATCGGTGCGTCCGCGCGCGGCGCAGCGCCGGTGCGGAGCCTGCCGCAGGCGGTCGCCGAGCTGCGGCAGTGCCTCGGCGACCTGAGCACCTCGCAACGGCGGGTCCTTTCGCTGCGCGCCGGTGTCGGACCGGGCGCGCCGCTGACGCGGGCCCAGGTCGCGCGGCGGCTGCATCTCGGCATCGCGCAGACCGGACGGATCGAGCGGCGCGGGCTGCGGCGCCTCGACCGGCTTGCGGGCGCCGGCGCGTGCGGCGGGACGGCCGGCGGCTCTGACGCGATGCCGGCGATCGCCGCGCACGCTCCCGCGACCGCGGGTGCGCTCGTCGGTGCGGCGACCGGTCTGCAGCCTCGCTTCGGGGTCGGGGGCGTGGTCGCGCACGGCGGCGGAGGCGACACGGCGAGCGACTCCGGCGGCGGCTCGGCGCTCGGGCTGCCGCCGCCGATCGGCAAGGGCGGGGAAGCGACGCTGCTCGTCGCGCTCGGGCTGCTCGTCGTACTCGGGCTGCTCGTGCGGCGCGAGCTGCTGCGGCGCTGAGCCGTCAGGCAGCCGCCGCCTGGGGCAGCGGGAACAGCGTCATGAAGCGCTTCGCCATGCGCTTGTCGCCGCTGATGCGGATCGTCTCCGCGGCGAGCGCATCGGCGAGGCGGCGGTGGCCGTGCAGCACCTCGAGCAGCATCATCGGCGGGTCCGCCTCGATGACGGCCTGCGCGTCCGGCATTTCGCCGCGGCCGGCGTCGACCGTGCCGTCGGCGATCGCGACGCGGAAGCGCTCGGCGCCGAGCCGCAGCTCGACGCGAGCCGCGAAGTCCCCGGCGCGCTCGGCGTCGAACAGGGTGCGCAGCGAGACGATGTATGCGTCCAGGCTCATGCACATCTCGTCGCTCGGCGGCGGGGCGAAGGTGCCGCCCCAGCGGCCGAGCGCCATCAGCGCCGGCTCGAGCGCGCGGCCGCTCGCGGTCAGCTCGTAGACCTGCGAGCCATATGGGGGCGGAAGTCTGCGATGGTGGACGATGCCCGCCTGCTCGAGATCGCGCAGGCGTTGGGCGAGCACGTCGGGGCTCACGTGCGGCAGGCCGGCGCGGATGTCGGTGAACCGCTTCGGTCCGAGCAGCAGCTCGCGCACGACCATCAGCGCCCAGCGCTCGCCGACGACGTCCAATGCGCGCGCGATGCCGCAGGCGTCCCCGTAGCTGCGCTTGCTCCTCATAGCACAACCCTACCACGTATGAGGAAGAACCAATCTTGTGATTGGAAAATCCAACTCTGTGATATGACTCCGGAGACGATGACGAGCGAGGGAGCCACCATGACCGCGACGACGACGGACCGAAACCGCTGGCTGGCGCTCTACGTGCTGTGCGCGGGCGTGCTGATGATCGTGCTCGACGCCACGGTCGTGAACGTCGCGCTGCCCTCGATCCAGGACGACCTCGGCTTCTCGCAGACGAGCCTCGCGTGGGTCGTGAACGCCTACCTGATCGCGTTCGGCGGCCTGCTGCTGCTGGGCGGCCGGGTCGGCGACCTGATCGGCCACCGGCGCATCTTCTTGATCGGCCTGATCGTCTTCACGAGCGCGTCGCTGCTGTGCGCGGTGTCGCAGACGCAGGGGATGCTGATCGCGGCGCGCTTCGTCCAGGGTGCCGGCGGCGCGTTCGCATCCGCGGTCGTGCTCGGGATGATCATGATGATGTTCCCGGAGCCGCGCGAGCAGGCGAAGGCGATCGGCGTCTACGGATTCGTCGCCTCCGCCGGCGGGTCGATCGGGCTGCTGCTCGGCGGCGTGCTGACCGACTCGATCAGCTGGCACTGGATCTTCTTCATCAACGTGCCGATCGGGATCGCGACATGCGTGCTGGCGCGGCGGCTCGTGGCGGACCGGCCGGGCATCGGCTTCGGGGCCGGCGCCGATCTGCCCGGCGCGGTGCTGATGACGAGCGGCCTGATGATCGGCGTCTACGCGATCCTGCAGGTGAGCGAGAGGGGCTGGACCTCGGGCGAGGTGCTCGGGCTCGGCGCGCTGTCGCTCGTGCTGCTGACCGCCTTCCTGCTGCGGCAAGCGCGCATCGCGACCCCGTTGATGCCGCTGCGGCTGTTTCGCTCGCGCAACCTCAGCGGCGCGAATCTCGTGCTGGTCCTGCTCGTGGTCGGCATGTTCAGCATGTTCTTCCTCGGGGCGCTCTACATGCAGCGGGTTCTCGGCTACTCCCCGCTCGAGGTCGGGCTGGCGTTCCTGCCCGGCACGATCGTGATGGGCACGATGTCGCTCTACGTGTCGGGTCCTGTCGCGATGCGCTTCGGCGCGAAGCGCGTCGTCGTCGTGTGCCTCGTCGCGATGGGCAGCGCGATGCTGCTGTTCGCCCGCACGCCGGTCGACGGCCACTACGTCTCCGACCTGCTGCCGATCATGCTGCTGTTCGGCTTCGGCGCCGGCCTGTCGTTCCCGGCGCTGATGCAGTCCGCGATGGCGGGCGTGGCGCCCAGCGACATGGGGCTCGCCTCCGGCCTCGCCAACACCTCCCCGCAGGTCGGCGGCGCGGTCGGCCTGGCGGTGCTCGCGACGATCGCCGCCAACCGCACCGACACGCTGCTGTCGAACGGCGACTCGGGGCTGGTCGCCCTCAACGGCGGCTTCCACACCGCCTACCTCGTCGGCGCCGCGCTCGTCGTCGTCGCGATCGCGGTGGCGGTTGCCGTGCTCCAGCCGATGCCCCATCCGACGATGGGTCACGGCGAAGCGCCCGAAGGCGCGCGCGCCCGCGAGGGCGAGCGCGTCTACTCGGAGGCGTGAGCGCCGCCGCACCGACCCGTCAGCTCGGCGAAGATCCGAGCGGCGGGTCGTAGTGCCACGCCAGGCGCGTCAGCGTGAGCGCGCCGAGCATCAGTCCGAAGTCGCGCAGGGCGATGTCGTAGTAGCCGGAGTACGTGAGCAGGTTGACGATGATGCCGCCGAGCCAGGCGACGACGAGCGGGGCGCCGTAGCGCGGCTTGAGCGCCACCAGCAGGCCGGCGGCGATCTCGATCGCGCCGACGGCATACATCGCCTGCTGGGCGCTGCCCGGCACGATGTCGTCGATCCAGGGCGCGAGGTACCGCGGCCAGTCGACGAGGACATTGAAGAACTTGTCGAGGCCGAACGCGATCGGCGCGACCGCGAACGCGACGCGCAGGAGCAGGAACGCCTGATAGCCGGCGTCGTCGCGGGCGGCGGCTGCGTGCAACTGGGTGCCGCCGTGTGCATCGTGGCGGGGAAGGGCAGCGGACTCCATGGTGTCCTCCGGTTCGTTGGGACGTGTCCCGGCGTTCGCGTCCCGCCGCCTCCGCGTCTTACCGATCGCCGGGAAGCGGGTAAGGAATGTGAACCCGCCGACGCCAACCTCACATGCGTTCCGACCACACAGCCGCCCGCCGCGCCGGCACGCCCGACGCGGTGCGCGCCTGGCGCCGCGAGCAGCTCGTCGCGGCAGGCATGGAGCGGGAGCGGGCGCAGCGGTTGGCCGACGACGCGCGCTGGGACCTGCACGCGCTGCTGGAGCTGATCGACCGCGGCTGTCCGCCGGCGCTGGCGGAGCGCATCGTGGCGCCGCTCGACGACGGGCCCGGCGCATGCTGAGCGGCGGCGACTCGACCGACGTCGTCGTGCCGCCGGTCGCCGCCGGCATCGTGCCGGCCGACGACGCCGGCACGTGGCTGACCGCGCTGCGCGCCGAAGGCGCCGAGCACGAGCGCGCGGTGGCGGAGCTGCACGAGCTGCTGCTGCGCGCGGCGCGCTTCACGGTGCGGCGCGCGCTCGAGCAGCGCACGCATCTGCGCGAGGCGTACGAGGACCTCGCGCAGCAGAGCGCCGACGACGCGCTCGTGGCGGTGCTGGCGAAGCTCGACACGTTCCGCGGCGAGAGCCGCTTCACGACCTGGGCGTACAAGTTCGCCGTGCTGGAGGCGTCTGTCGCGATGCGCCGGCATGCCTGGCAGGGGCGCGAGATCCCGCTGGAGGACGAGGGCTGGCGCAGGCTGCACGGCGGCGATCCGTCGCCCGGCGAGCGCGCCGAGTCGCGCGAGCTGCTGGACGCGCTGCCGGGCGCGATCGAGCGGGCGCTGACGAGCCACCAGCGGCGCGTGCTCGTCGCCGTCGCGTTGGAGGGCGTCCCGATCGACGTGCTCGCCGAGCGCCTCGGCACGACGCGCGGCGCGCTCTACAAGACGCTGCACGACGCGCGCCGCCGGCTGCGCGCGGAGCTCGTCGCGCGCGGCTTCGAGCTCGACGCCGGCGCGGGGAGGCGGGACGGATGAGTCGCACGGGCGAGCAGCTGATCCGCCGCATGCTCGGTCCGGCCGGGCCGGAGCTGACGTGCGAGGCGTGCTTCGAGCAGATCGACCGCTTCGTGGACGTCGAGCTGCGCGACGGGGCGGCGGCCGCGGAGGCGGCTGTGCCGGGCATGACGGCGCACCTCGAAGGCTGCCCGGCGTGCGCTGAGGAGCATGTCGCGCTGCGGGGGTTGCTGGACGCCGGCTAGCGCGGCCGGTCGCGATCGCGCGAGGGCTGCACGCGCTTCGGCTCGCCCGGCATCTTCGGGTAGTCGGGCGGATACGGCATGTCGCCTTCGCCGCCTTCCTCGTAGAGGTCGAGCAGCGGCTGAAGCGAATGCGCGACATCGTCGATCGCGGCGTGGCGGTCGCCGACCGCGGCGAAGCGCGCCGGCATCGTCGCGACCGTGAAGTCCTCGGGCTGGACGCCGGGCAGCTCGTCCCAGTCGACCGGCGCCGAGACGGGCGCGCCCGGCCTGGGCCGGATGCTGTAGGCGGACGCGATCGTGCGGTCGCGCGCGTTCTGGTTGTAGTCGAGGAAGATGCGCGCGCCGCGCTCCTCCTTCCACCACTTCGTCGTCACCTCGCCGGGCAGGCGCCGCTCCAGCTCGCGCCCGAAGCCGATCGCGGCATGGCGCACGTCGGTGAACGTCCAGCGCGGCTCGATCCGCACGTAGATGTGCACGCCGCGCCCGCCCGAGGTCTTCGGGAAGCCGGCGTAGCCGAGCTCCTCCAGCAGCGCGCGCGCGGTGCCCGCGACGCGCACCGCGTCGGCGAAGTCGGTGCCCGGCTGCGGGTCGAGGTCGAGCCGCAGCTCGTCCGGGTGGTCGACGTCGCCGCTGCGCACCGGCCACGGGTGGAACGTGATCGTGCCCATCTGCGCCGCCCAGCCGACGACCGCGATCTCGGTCGGGCAGACCTCGTCGGCGTGGCGGCCGGAGGGGAACTGGATCCGCGCCGTCTCGACGTAGTCGGGCGCACCTCTCGGGACGCGCTTCTGGAAGAACGCGTCGCCGCCGCTCCAGTCGCGCGTCGACAGCACCATGCCCGGCTGGACGCCCTTCGGCCAGCGCTCGAGCGTCGTCGGCCGGTCGCGCAGCGCGCGCATGATCCCGTCCTCGACCGCGAGGTAGTACTCGACGACGTCGAGCTTCGTGACCGCGGGCGCGCGCGCGGTCGCCGGGAAGATCACGCGGTCGCCGCTCGACACGCGCAGCTCGCGCCCGCCGGCCTCGACGGTCGTCGCGTCGGATCGCGCCATGCCGGGAGTTTTACCGGGCGTGTCGGGCGGGCCGCGCGCGGCCCGCCGCTCACCAGGTCAGCTCGATCTCCAGCTCGCGCTCGTCGCTCTCGATCTCCAGCTCGACCTTGAGCTCGACCTCGTCCGGGACATGGACGGTGAAGCGCATGCCGCCGCGCTCGAACTCGATGTCGTTGTGGCGCGCGAGCATGTCGGCGAGCTGGCGCAGGCGCGCTGCGACCTCCTCGCGTCTCAGGCGCTCCTTCGTCTCGACCTCGAAGATGTCCATCGTCACTCCTTCGTCGTGGGTTCTCGGGGAAATGCGATGCGCGCGAGCGCGCGCACGCTGTCGGCGAAGCCTTCGGGCATTCCCGCCGAGGGCGAGGCGCCCGGATGGCGCTGGGCGATCCGCACGCGCAGCACGCCGGGGCGGATGCGGAAGCGCAGCGGCGGATCGAGCTGCACCGTCTCGCCGTCGATCCCGGCCGGCACGGGACCGTCGGCGTCGACGTCGAACGTCGGCGCGGTCCACTCGCGCCACGGCCGCTGCGGCAGGCGGCGGCCCTGTCCGCGTCCGCGCGGCGCACCGAGCACGGCGATCCCGAGCAGGCCGTCGTCGATGTGCGGACGCGTCCCGGAGCCGATCGCGCGGCCGAGCCGGTAGCGGTTGTTCGAGACGAGCACCGCCGCGCCCGCGCGGTGCGCGTGGCCGCGCGGTCCGATCCAGCGCAGGTCGAGGCCCGACCCGCCAGGGCCGAGCACCTCCGGGACCGTGTCGAGCAGCGTGCGCAGCTTCGCGTCGCGGTAGCCCTCCTGGAGGACCGCCTTGGCGTAGACGCCGAGCGAGACGTTGTTGACGAACACGCGCCCGTTGACCTGCGCCAGGTCGACGCGCCGCTCGCCGCCGTCGACGAACGCGTCGAGCGCGCCGACGACGTCGTCGCGGTCGACGCCGAGGTCGAGCGCGAAGTGGTTGCGCGTGCCGGCCGGCACGCACGCGTACGGAAGGTCGTGCTCGGCGGCGATCGCCGCCACGATCGCCTGCGAGCCGTCGCCGCCGGCCATCGCGAGCGCGTCGGCGCCGTCGGCGACGGCGGTGCGCACGAGCCGCTCGAGGTCCTCGCCGGGGCCCAGCTCGATCGCGTCGATCCCCCGCGCCTGCGCCTCGCGCGCGAGCGCGAACCGCTCCGCCTTGCCGCCGCCGGACCGCGGGTTGAAGAACAGCACCGGTCGGTGCGGCCGCGGCCGCTGCGCCAGCCGCACATGTCGTGCGAACGCGGCGCGCGCGAGCGCGACGCTCAGCGCGAGCGCGCCGATCGCGACCAGCTCCTCGATCAGCCGCTCGCGCGCCAGCAGCGCCACCGCGAGCGCGATCCCGGCCGTGCCGAGCGCGAACCCCGCGACGCGCGCCGCGCCCGTGCGCAGCAGCCCGTACCAGCCGCCCGCGAGCGCAAGCGCCGTGCACGCCAGCGCGATCAGCCCGCGGGGGAACGCCTGCACGGCCACCACCAGCGCCAGCACGAGCCCCGCGCCGCCGAGCGCGAGCGCGCCGACGGCCCTCGCGCGCCGGCCGCTCATGCGCTCGCGTCCGCCGCCAGTCCGTTCGGCGTCGCCGCCGGCGGGCCGGGGCCGCTCGCGGTGGCCGGCGGCGCGGCGCTGCGCGCGAGGTCGGAGGCGATCCGCGTGGCCGCGGCCGTCAGCGGCGCGGCGAGGATCAAGCCGACCGCGCCGAACAGCGCACCGCCCGCGATCGTCACGATCAGCACCGCGAGCGGGTGGATGCCGAGCGCCGCGCCGTAGGCGATCGGCTGCACCAGCTGCTGCAGGACGCCGTTGGCGAGCAGCTGCACGACCGCCATCCCGATCGCCGCGTCGGTGCCGGCGCCGCCGAGCGCGACGAGCACCGCGAACGCGCCCGCGCTCCACGCGCCGAGGTAGGGGATGTAGGCGCCGAGGAACGTCACGAGCGCGATCGCGCCGAGCTTCGGCACGCCGAGCAGCAGGCCGCCGAGCGTCACGACGACCGCGTTGAACGCGGCCACGATCGTCACGCCGACGAAGTAGCCGCGCAGCGACTGCAGCACGCGCCCCGTCATCTGGTGCGCGGCGCGGTCGGGAACCCGCATGTGGCGCTCGGCCCAGGCGCGGATCGTGCGGCCGTCCTTGAGCAGGAAGAAGAGGCTCAGCGCCGTCAGCGAGAGGAAGAAGACGAGCGAGGAGAAGCTGCGCAGCCCGCCGAGCAGGCCGTTCAACAGCGCCGGGACCGCTCTGCCGATCGTGTCTGCGGCGTCGCCGGTCGACGTCTGGGCCGTGTGCGCGCTGACGCCGAGGTCCTGCAGCCAGCCAGCGATCTGCGACTTGGCCGCGCCGAGCTCTTTGCCGAGGCCGGCGAGCTGGCTGGTGATCCCGGCGAGGGTCGCGAGGATCGCACCGAGCGCGAGCAGGATCAGCGCGACCAGGAAGATGCCGGTCGCCGCGCCGCGCGAGAGGCCGCGCCGCTCGAGCCAGCCGACGACGGGCGAGGTGACCGCCGCGATCACCGCCGCCGTGATCACAGGCATCACGATCGTCTGCGTCAGCGACAGCAGCCACACCGCGCCGACGAGCAGCAGCGTGACGCCGACGCCCAGCCACGCCGTCGTGCCGAGCTCGCGCAGCCAGCGCGGGGGCGAGAAGAGGCCGGTCAGCTCGTGCGGGTCGAACGCGACCGCCTCCGGCTCCTGCACCCGGCGGACGGACCAGCGCAGCCGACGATGCGGCGCCGAGCGTTCCATGCATCCAGCTTCGAGCCTCGCCGCCGCGCCGGCAATGGTGCATGCACGCAGCGCGTCTTCGTGCGCGCCGTACGTCTACTCGTACAGCGTGAAGACGGCCAGCACGCCGTAGGTCGCCACGAGCGCCCAGCCCTCGAACGCCGACGCGGTCCCGTCGGTCGTGATCTGCCAGATCGAGATCGCCGTCAGGAACAGCGCGCCGACGTACAGCAGCGGGATCCCGAACGTGAGGTGGTGCGCGAACAGCAGCGAGACGAGCACGAGCGCCGGGTACAGGAACGCCGCGATCTGCGCGACGGAGTTCTTCACGACCGAGATCGCGAGATCGGACTGCTGCTTGGCCGCGAGCACGACGCCGGTCGTGTTCTCGACCGCGTTGCCGGCGATCGCGACGATCACGAGGCCGGCGAACTGATCCGAGACGCCGAGCGCGTCGATCGTCGGCCGCAGCGCGGCGATGAACCAGTCCGAGACGAACGCGGCGCCGACGCCCGCGGCTGCCAGCAGCGCGATCGTCGCGGCGAGGCTCATCCCCGCGGCGGCGCGCCGCTCGCCGCCGCGCTCGCGCTCGGCCGCCTTGCTCGATCGCACGTAGCCGACGACCCACACGGCGTAGACGCCGAGCAGCAGCACGGCCGCGATCGCCGAGATCGTCTCGATGTGCGCGCTCGCCGTGTCGTGCGTGCCGTGCGAGAGGCCGACCAGCACGATGATGAAGCTCGCCAGCAGCAGCAGGGTCGCCGTGTCGTTCGGCAGCCGCGGGTGGAACTTCATGCAGCCGTCGGAGGAGGTGCCGGCGCCGACGACCACGACGACGCCGAGCACCAGCAGGGCGTTCGCGAAGATCGATCCGATCAGCGAGAACTGCGCGACGACCACCTCGCCCTGCGAGAGCGCGAACAGCACGACGAAGAACTCCGGCAGGTTGCCGAGCGTCGACTGCAGCACGCCCGTGGCGGCCGGTCCGAAGCGCTCGCCGACCTGCTCGGTCGTGAACGAGACGACCCACGCGAGGCCCGCGAGCGCGGTGGCCGCGAGCACGAACGCCGGCACGGCGGCGACGCCCGCGTAGTGCGCGGCGCCCGCCGCGGCGGTCGCCGCGCCGACGAGCCCCAACAGCCATCGGCGGCGAACGGTCATCGGCCGGAAGTATCCCGCCTGCGTCGGGCGCAACCGTGCCGCTCACCGCAGCGTCAGCGCGAACAGCGCGCCGAGCACGGCGGCGCCGCCGGCGGTCCAGGCGACGTAGTCGCCGGGGCGGCCGCTGTGGAGCGCGCGGACCGCGTCGATCGCCCGCATGGCGGCGCGCGGGAGCGAGCGGCCGGCGACGCCGAGCCAGGCGACGACCGCCGTGCCCGCCAGCGTGGCGGCGGCGTAGAGGTAGGCGGTCGACCCCGGGTCGCGCACGTGCGGGACGACCGCCGCCGGCGCGCTCCCGCCCAGCACTGCCGCGGCATAGCCGGCCGTGTCGGTGAAGCGCGCCGCGGCGTCCGCGACCGACTGCGCGAGGCCGGGCACGAGCCCCCACAGCAGCGCGCCGAGCACGAGCACGGCGGCGATCGCGGTGGGCACGCCGACGGCGACATCCTCCTCTTCGTCGGCGCGCTGCTCGTCGTCCGCGCCGCTCGCGAAGCGCGCGTCGCGCGGCGCCGGCTCGCCGACGCCGCGGAAGACGCGCAGCCCGGCGCGCAGCAGCGCCCCCGCCGCCAGCGCCGAGATCAGCGCCATGACCGCCGGCAGCCACGCCCAGCCGGGCGCGCCCAGCGCCGCGTCCTCCACCAGCGCCTTGCCGAGGAAGGTGCCGAACGGCGGCAGGTCGGCGACCGTCAGCGCCGCCACCAGATACACCGCGCCGAGCGGCCGCAGCGCCCGCGCGCGCCCGTGCAGCGTGCGCTCCTCGATCCCGTCGTAGCGGTGCTGCACGACGCCGACGCAGATGAACAGCGCGGCCTTCGCGAGTCCGTCGCCGACGAGGAAGATCGCCGTGCCCGCGAGGCCGTCGTCGCTCAGCAGGCCGATCCCGATCAGGAACAGCCCGATCTGCGAGACGACGACGAACGCGAGCATCCGCTTGAGGTGGTGCTGCGCGAGTGCCAGCACGGCGCCGAGCAGCCCCGTCAGCACGCCGAGCGAGACGAAGACCGCCCGCACGGCGTCGTGGTGGGCGGCGAACGCCGGCTCGAACACCGTCCAGAAGACGCGCGCGAAGCCGTACAGCCCCAGCTCCGAGAAGACGCCGGCGAGCAGGATCAGCACCGGCGTCGGCGCGACCCCGTACGCGTCCGCGGTCCAGAAGTGGAACGGCACGACGGCCGCCTTCACGAGCAGGCCGACGCACACGAACGCGAACGCGACGATCACCACGCCGCTCGGACCGACGTGGCCGAGCGCGCGGCCGAGCTGCGCCATGTTCAGCGCGCCCGCCTTCCCATACAGCAGCCCGATCCCGAACAGCAGCAGGATCGAGCCGACGCTGTTCGTGACCGCGAACGTCAGCGCGCCCTCCAGCGGCGCGCGCCGGCGCACCTCGTAGCCGACGAGCACGTACGCGGTCACGCTCATCAGCTCGAAGAAGACGAACAGGTTGAAGAGATCGCCCGTGAGGCAGTAGCCGACCATCGCCGCGACGAAGATCAGGCACGCGCCGTAGAACAGCTGCGCGCTCGCTCTGATCGCGTAGCCCGCCATCAGCAGCGCCGGCAGCGCGAGCACCGTCACGAACAGCGCGAGCCCGCCGCCGAGCCCGTCGACCGCGAAGTCGATCCCGACCACGCGCCCGCGCGGCGGCCAGTCGCCCCACCACACGACGGTGCGGCCGTCGCCGACCCGCGCGAGCGCGAGCGCGAGCAGCGCGAGCGACGCCAGCGTCGCGCCGATCGCCGCGGCCACCGCCGCGCGCCGGCGCTCGACGGAGGCCGTCAGCGCCAGGGCCGTGCCCGCGATCATCGGCACGAGCACGCTCAGCGCGAGCGGCGCCATGTCAGCCGCTCAGCTCCCCGAGCCGGTCCGGGTCGGCGGTGCCGAAGCGCTTGTGCGCCTGCACGGTGAGCGCGAGCAGGACCGCGACGACGGTCGCCTCGACGACGACGTCGGTGAGCGCGAGCGCCTGCACGATCGGGTCGACGAACGGCGAGCTCGGCGGCACGCTGGAGGAGACGATCGGCGCGTAGCCGCCGCTGCGGTAGCCGACCGCCAGCAGCAGCACGTACGTCGAGGACTGGACGACCGTCAGGCAGACGACCTGGTGCACGAGGTGGCGGCTCGTGATCGCGCCCCACAGGCCGACGACGAGCAGCCAGCCGGCGACGAGGTAGGGAAGGACCGTCATTCGCCGCCCCGCAGCAGCGTCTGGTCCAGCAGCTCGGTGAGGATCAGCGCGACCGCGCCGGTCACCTCCACGCCGACGGCGACGCTCAGCACGGGGATCGTGCCGGCCGACAGCAGGTTCCCGGTCGTCCCGAACGGCAGGAAGTTCTCCAGCGCCGCAGCCGCGAACACGAGCCCGCCGACCGCGACGAGCACGTACGCGAGCGCGCCGGTGGCGTCGGCGACCTCCACCAGCGCGGTCGGCTCGACGCGCTCGAGCGCGACCACCTGGCCGGCGGCGTAGACGAGCAGCAGGCCCGCCGCGAGGATCACCCCGCCCTGGAAGCCGCCGCCCGGCGACAGGTGCCCGTGCACGACGACGTAGACGCCGAGCACGACCAGCGGCCCGACGAGCGCGGTGCCCGCAGCGCGCAGCACGTCGGCGGTGCGCGCCGACGCGGACTCGTGCTCCTCGTCGGCGCGCTCGTCGACCTGCTCGCCGCGCCCGTGGCGCAGCAGCACCGCGCTGCCGAGCGCGGCGACGAACAGGATCAGCTCCTCGCCGAGCGTGTCGAGCCCGCGCAGGTCGTACGTGACGCCGTTGACCGTGTTGGCGGCATGGCGCTCGTGCACGAGCGTGCGCACCACCCCGTTCGCCGGCCCCGACGGCGTGCCGAACGGCGTCAGCCCGCCCGCGGCCCACGCGATCAGCGCCGCCAGCCCGGCGAGCGCCAGCACCGCGAGCACGGCGCGCGGGCGCGCCCTCACCGCTCGCGCTCCTCGTCGTCGCGCAGCTTCGTCAGCGCGAGCAGGATCATCACCGGCACCGCGACCGTCGCCACGACGATCTGCGAGATCGCCACGTCGGGCGCCTGGAAGGCGAAGAAGAGGATCGCCAGCGCGAGCCCGAACATGCTCGCGACGAGCGCCTGGCGCACGGGATCCCGCACCAGCACGACGAGCGTGCCGCCGGCCGCGACCGCGGCGAGCGCGACGACCTGCAGGACCGTCACGGTCGCTCGGCCTCCTCGCGCGCGTGCAGGATCGCGCGACCGGTGACGTGCGCGAGCACGGGCCCCGTGAACAGCAGGAACGCGGCCAGCAGCAGCGCCCAGATGCCGATCAGCGAGAACGACTCGCGCACGACGATCGCCGCCGCGATCAGCGCGCCGGCGAGGCTCGCCGGCGCGAGGTAGTGCAGGCGGTCGAGCGTGTCGCGCATCAGCACGACGCCGAGCACGGCGAACAGCTGCAGCGCCGCGCCGGCGCCGAGCAGCGTCCACGCGATCGCGCTCCTCATCCGCCGCCTCCGCGCGGAAGCAGCTGCGCGAGGAAGCGCACGAACGCGATCGAGCCGGCGAACGCCAGGACGGCGAGCACCAGCGCCAGGCTCGCGAACGACTGGCTCCTCGTGCCCTCCGCCAGCAGCAGCAGCGCGAGCGCCGCGTCGACGCCGGCCAGCTCGACGGCGACGAGCCCGGCGAGCGGCTCGCTCACGGCCGCGACGACGGCGAGCGGCACGAGCCCGGCGGTCAGCGCGGCCGCCGCCCACAGCCACCCGTTCACGGCGGCCCCTCCAGCGGCAGCGCTTCCTGTGCCGGGTCGGCGCTCGGCACGAGCTGATGCGCCTCCAGCGTCTGCGTGCCGGGGTCGACGTCGAGCACGATCGTGTTCGGCCCGAGCGAGCCGAGCGTCGCCGTCAGCACGCGGTACGCCGCTTCGCGGGGTTCGTCGGCGACGGCGTCGAACGGCAGCGCGGTGACCATGCCGGTCTCCTGCCGGCGCAGCACGCCGCGGATCGCGAGCGCGCGCGCCAGCGGCCCGAGGTCGCGCACGAGCGCGAGCGGCTGGCGCCACGCGCTCCGCAGCCAGCGGGCGCGGGGACGGAGGAGCGTTCTGCGCTGCTGGCGCACGAGCACGGCCGCGGTCGCGCCGAGCGCCGCCGCGACGACGCCGGTCAGCAGCTCGTCGAGCGCCGTGCGGTCGATCATCGCGAGCCACAGCGCCGCGCACAGCAGCCACCACGCGCACCATGCCCGCACGGCGCCGCGGCGGCCGCCGCCGCCGCGCGGACCCGCTTGTCGTCTCTCGCCGGCCATCGGAGCGTCGGACGGTTCGATACCCCGGCCCCGGCGGGGCGACGCGCCTGTTGAAGCACCCGTGAGCGGGGTATCTCCGCCTGCGCAGGCAATCGGAGGTGGCGCGATGAGCAGAACAGTGGTCGTGACGGGCGCGTCGGCGGGGGTCGGCCGCGCGACGGCGCGGGCGTTCGGGGCGCGCGGCGACCGCGTCGCCTTGCTGGCCCGCAGCGAGCGGGGGCTGAACGACGCAGCGCGGGAGGTCGAGCAGGCCGGCGGGGTGGCGCTCGCGCTCCCGACCGACGTCGCCGACGCCGAGCAGGTGGAGGCGGCGGCGCAGCGGGCCGAGCAGGAGCTGGGGCCGCTCGACGTGTGGGTCAACGACGCGATGGCGACCGTCTTCTCGCCCGTGAAGGAGCTGGAGCCCGCGGACGTCCGGCGCGCGACCGAGGTCACCTACCTCGGCACCGTGTGGGGCACGCTCGCGGCGCTCAGACGCATGCTCCCGCGCGACCGCGGCACGATCGTGCAGGTCGGCTCGGCGCTCTCCTACCGCGCGATCCCGCTGCAGGCGCCGTACTGCGGCGCGAAGTTCGCGATCCGCGGCTTCACCGACTCGCTGCGCACCGAGCTGCTGCACGACAGAAGCGGCGTGCGCGTGACGATGGTGCAGCTGCCGGCCGTCAACACGCCGCAGTTCGAGTGGTGCAAGACGCGCCTGCCGCACCATCCGCAGCCGGTTCCGCCGATCTTCGAGCCCGAGGTCCCCGCGCAGGCGATCGTGTGGGCGGCGGACCATCCGCGCCGCGAGCTGTGGGTCGCGCACTCGGCGGTGAAGGCGATCCTCGCGCAGAAGCTCGCGCCGTGGATCGCCGACCGCTACCTCGCCCGCAACGGCTACAGAGGGCAGCAGACCGGCGAGCCGGTCCCGCCGCACCGGCCCTGCAACCTCTACGAGCCGGTCGAAGGGCTTCACTCCATGCGGGGGCGCTTCGACGGGCAGGCGACCGCGCGCAGCCCGGAGCTGTGGCTGACCGAGCACCGTGCGGGGATCGCCGGGGGCCTGGCGGCGGCGGCGGCCGGAGTGGCCCTGGCGCTCGCGCGGCGGTAGGCGCGATGGCCGCCGATCGCTGCCCGCCGATCGCCGACTACGGCCTGATCGGCGACGGTCGCTCGGCCGCGCTCGTCTCGACCGCGGCCTCGATCGACTGGTGCTGCATGCCGCGGATGGACCGCGGCAGCTGCTTCGGCCGCCTGCTCGACTGGGAGCGCGGCGGCTATTGCGCGCTCGCGCCCGCGGGCGCCGACCCCGATCGCACGCGCCGCCGCTACCTCGACGGCACGCTCGTGCTCGAGACCCTGCTTGCGAGCGAGGACGGCGAGCTGCGGATCCTCGACTGCTTCGCGGTGATCCCCGACGAGGAGGCCGAACCGCGCTCGCAGCTGCTGCGGATCGTCGAGTGCACGCGCGGAAGCGTCGCGCTGGAGGGCCGGATCGTGCCGCGCTTCGACTACGGCGAGCTGCCGCCGTGGATCCGCTCCCACGACGGCGCCTTCAGCGCCACCGGCGGCGACGACGCGCTGCTGATCTCCGGCGACCTGCCGCTGGAGGCGGACAAGCACGAGCTGTGCGTCCGCGTGGAGCTGGATGCCGAGGAGCGGCGGCGGCTGTCGCTCGAGTACCTCGACCCGGTGGCGTTGGAGGCATCGCCGGCGGCGCGGGAGGATGTCGACGGCCTCGATCGCCGGCTGGAGCAGACGCTCGAGGCATGGCGCGCGTGGTCCTCGCGCGCCCGCATCGACGAGGCGGCCGCGACCCGCGGCGTCGCGCGCTCCGCGCTCGTGCTGAAGGCGCTTGCGAACCCTCGCACCGGCGCGATCGCCGCCGCGCCGACCACCTCGCTGCCGGAGGCCGGCGGCGGCGACCTCAACTGGGACTACCGCTTCAGCTGGGTGCGCGACTCGACCTTCACGGTCGACACGCTGGCGCAGATCGGCTTCGACGAGGAGGCCGACGCGTTCCGCCGCTTCGTCGAGCGCAGCTCCGCCGGCAGCGCCGAAGGCGTGCAGGTGCTGTTCGGCCTCGGCGGCGAGCGGCGGATGCCCGAGGTCGAGCTTGACCTCGCCGGCTACCGGGGCGCCAGACCCGTGCGCGCCGGCAACGACGCCGCCGACCAGTGCCAGCTCGGCGTCTACGGCCAGCTGCTCGAGCTGGCGTGGCGCTGGCACGCGAGGAGACACAGGCCCGACGACGACTACTGGCGCTTCCTTGCCGACGTCGCGGACGCGGCGGCTGCGCGCTGGCGCGAGCCCGACCGCGGCATCTGGGAGGTGCGGGGAGAGCCCCGGCAGTTCGTGCACTCGAAGGCGATGTGCTGGGTCGCGCTCGACCGGGCGATCAGACTCGCCGAGGACACCGGCCGCGAGGCGCCGCGCGGATGGGCGACCGCCCGCGACGAGATCCGCGGCACGATCGAGTCCGACGGCTACTCCGCTTCGCGGAGAAGCTTCGTGCAGGTGCTCGGCGAGGACCGCCTCGACGGGGCGCTGCTGCTGCTCCCGATCGTCGGCTTCGTCGCCTGGGACGACGAGCGCATGGTCGGAACGGTGAACGCGATCCGCGGGGAGTTGGAGGTCGACGGCCTGCTGCTGCGATATCGAGTGGACAAGGGCGCCGAGCACGAGGGCGCCTTTCTCGCCTGCTCCTTCTGGCTCGTCGAGTGCCTCGCGCACCAAGGCCGCCGCGACGAGGCGGCCGCCGTCTTCGCGCGTGCTACGCGGTGCGCCAACGACCTCGGCCTCTTCTCCGAGGAGGCCGACCCGCAGACCGGCGCGCTGCTCGGCAACTTCCCCCAAGGCCTCACCCACCTGGCCCACATCTCGGCGGCCCTCGCCCTCGCGGGGGCGAATTCCCCGAGCACTGCATCTCTTGCCTCGGTATGCGAGGCGAAAGATGCACTGATCCCATCGCGGCGCGCGCCGAGCGGCAGCATGGGGTCGTGACGCGGCGACAGCTCGTCGCGATGGGTGTGGATGGAAGTGCCGCGGGGCCCGGCGCCGTGCTGAGCCACCACGACGCCGCCGCGCTGCATGGAATGCGGAAGCCGCTCGAGTCGACGAAGGCGAGCGTCAGCACGCCGTCGGCGGCGAGGGGAACGCCGCGGCTGTGGGTCTACGGACGCCGGCGGCTGATCGCCGCCCTCGAGGCCCACGAGCAGCGCGGCGCAAGCTTGACCCGGTCCGAGCTGGAAGAGCGGTTTCTCGATCTGACGATCGACGCCCGCCTGCCGCCGCCCGAGCTGAACGTTCGTGCGGCCGGCCACCATGTCGACGCGCTGTGGCGCGACCAGCGCCTCGTCGTCGAGCTCGACGGCTGGGCCCACCACAAGGAGCGCGCGGCGGCGGCATGGGATCGGGAGAAGACGAATCGCCTGCAGGCAGCCGGCTACAGAGTCCTGCGCTTCATGCACGGAGACCTGGTGCGGCGGCCGGACGAGGTTGCCGCGGCGATTCGCGGCTTGCTCGCGCGATGACCTCGCCGAGGTGCAGCGCCTTCCGCCCGACCGCCTGCTCCATCTGCGTCTTGCAGGAGAACCCGTCGGCCACCACGAGCGTGTCCGGCGACGCAGCCCGCACCGCCGGCAGCAGCCCCTGCTCCCCGCACGCGATCGAGATGTCGTACTTGCCATCCTCGAAGCCCCACGAGCCGGCCAGCCCGCAGCAGCCGCCTCTGACCTGCTCGACCTCCAGCCCCATCCGCTCCAGCGCGGCCTGCTCGCAATCCATCCCGCCCGTCGCCTTGTGGTGGCAGTGGCCCCACAGCAGCGCGTGGCCTGAGAGGCGCGGCAGCGGGACCTCGTGCTGCTCCACGAAGTCGGCGAAGTGGACCGCTGCGCGTCGCAGCCGCTCCGCGTCGTCGTCGTGCGGCAGCAATCGTGGAAGCTCGTGCTTGAAGACCGCCAGGCAGCTCGGCTCGATCCCGACGACCGGCGTGCCGGCGCGGATGTCGTCGCGCAACGCGGAGAGCGTTCTGCGCAGGTAGCGCTCGGCGACGTCGAGGAAGCCGTAGTCGTACAGCGGGCGTCCGCAGCAGACGTGACCGGTCGGCATCGCGACCTGCCAGCCCGCCGCCTCCAACGCTTCCACGCAGCTGATCCCGACGTCGGCATGGAAGTAGGTGTTGAACGTGTCGGGCCACAAGACGACCCGCGGTCCGGAGGGGTTGCGCGAGCCGCCGCGCGCCGCGAACCAGCGCCGCAGGTCGGTCTTCGCGAAGCGCGGGATCGAGCGCGCCGGATCCATCCCGGCCGCGCGCTTCGCGAGCGAAGCCGTCGGCTCGTGACCCGCGAGGAAGTTCACCAGCGGCGCCGGCAGCCGCGACGCGACCCGCGCCGCCTGATCCACGAACCCGAACGCATACGCGTGCCGCGGCCGCCGGCGGCGCGGAGACTTGTAGTGATGGTGCAGGAACTCCGCCTTCAAGGTCGGCATGTCCACGTTCACCGGGCAGTCGTTCGTGCAGCCCTTGCACGCGAGGCACAGGTCGAGCGCCTCGAACACCGCCTCGCTCTGCCATCCGTCGCCCACGATCTCGCCGACCAGCATCTCGTGCAGCAGCCGCGCTCGTCCCCGCGTGGAGTGCATCTCCTCATGCGTGGCCTGGAAGCTCGGGCACATGACCGACTCCGCCTGCGGCACGCGGCACTCGCCGATGCCGGCGCAGCGCAGCGCCGCGTGCGAGAAGTCGCCGCCGTCCTGCGGGTAGGCGAAGCGCACCGGTGGCCGCGCCGGGTTGTAGTCGGCGCCGAGGCGCAGGTTCTGGTCGAAGCGGTAGGGGTCGACGACCTTGCCCGGGTTCATCTTCCCGTCGGGGTCCCAGATGCGCTTGAAGGCGCGCATCGCCTCGACGCCCTCGGCGCCGAACTGCTTCTCCAGCAGCTCCGCGCGCTGCTGACCGTCGCCGTGCTCGCCCGACAGCGAGCCGCCGAACGAGAGGCACAGGTCGGCCGCCTCCTCGATGAAGCGCCGGTACGTGCGCAGCCCGTCGGCGTGGCGCAGGTCGAACGACGTGCTCGTGTGCACGCAGCCCTGCCCGAAGTGCCCGTAGAACGCGCCGTCGAGCCCGTGCTTGTCGTAGAGCCTGCGCAGCGCGCCGATGTACTCGCCCAGCTTCCCCGGGGGAACGGCCGAGTCCTCCCAGCCGGCCCAGTAGTTGCGCACGCCTTCCGGGCGCACCTCGAAGGCGGTCGCGCCGAGGCCGGCCTCGCGCGCTCTCCAGATCTCGGCTGCGTGTCCACGCGCGCCCGGCCGCTCGCCGCCGAACTGCTCGATCCGTTCCTCGTCGTAGCCCTTCTCGTCGCGCAGCCAGGCGGCGAACGCGCTCGCCCGCTCGTCCTCCGCGCCCGCCTCGTCGGAGCCGAACTGCACGAGCAGCCATGCCCCTCCCCGCGTGGGCAGCGGCAGCTCGTCGAACTCGGCCGCGTGCACGTGGCTGCGACGCGCGGCCTTGCGCAGCTCGCGGTCGAGGCCCTCCAGCGCGATCGGCCTCCACGCCATGATCTCCTCGACGTGCGTGCACGCGTCGACGAGCGTGTCGTACTCGATCACGACGAGCGAGCGGTGCGCGAGCGCGGGGGTCAGCAGCAGCGTCGATCTCAGCACCGTCACGCACGTGCCCTCGGTGCCGACCAAGGCCCGCGCCACGTTGAAGCCCCGCTCCGGCAGCAGCTCGTCGAGGTTGTAGCCGGAGACCCGCCGCGGCAGCTCCTCGACCGGACGCCAGCGGCTGCGGATCGCGTCGGCGTATCTGTCGCGCAGCTCCAGCAGCGCGGCATAGATCTCGCCCTTGCGCCCGCCGGCGCCGATGATCTCGTCGAGCCGCTCCTCCTCGCCGACGCCGACCTCGAAGCGCGCGCCGTCGTACGTGAGCACCTCCAGCGCCGCGACGTTGTCGGAGGTGCGCGGGCCCGGGCCGTAGTGCTGCGACTGCACGGAGTGCGTGCCGCACGAGTTGTTGCCGACGTTGCCGCCGATCGTGCAGCGCGAGTGCGTCGAGGGGTCGGGGCCGAACACGAGCCCCGCTCTGCCCGTACGGCGGTTGACGTCCTCGTTGATCGCGCCCGGCTCGACCGTCACGGTCCTCGCATCGGGGTCGGGATCGCCGATCCACGTCAGGTGTCTGGAGACGTCGATCACGACCGCGTGGTTGACCGTCTCGCCCGACAGGCTCGTTCCGCATCCGCGCGGCACGAGCGGTGCGCCGAACGCGTGGCAGGCGGCGTGCGTCGCGACGACGTCGTCGAGCGCCCTCGGCACGACGACGCCGATCGGGATCTGGCGGAAGTTCGACGCGTCGGTCGCGTAGAGGCCCTTCGCGGCGGCGTCGAAGCGCACCTCGCCCCGCACCGTCTCCTGCAGGCGGCGCTTGAGGCCGGCGACGTCGAGCGGCGCGCTCACGCCGCCCACCGCTCCGCGTCCGCGCGCTTGAGCTCGATGCCCAGGCCGGGCCGCGAGCGGTCGGGCCGCAGCAGCCCGTCGACCGGGTCGACGACGCCGTCGAACAACAGCCGCTCAGCGCGCGCGTGGTCGAAGAAGAACTCCGTGTGGATCAGTGACTCGAGCGCGCAGCCGGCGTGCGCCATCACCGCCGGCACGCAGTGCGCCGAGAACGGCAGCTCGCGCGCGCGGCACAGCCCGTCGATCCGCGGCAGGTTCGTGATCCCGCCGCAGCGCGAGACGTCGGCCTGCAGCACGTCGACCGCCGCGGCGTCGAGCAGCCGCGCGCAGTCGGCGAGCGTCCACGCGTACTCGCCGGCGGCGATCGCCAGGCCGGCGGGCGCGCGCTCGCGCACCTGTCGCAGCCCGCGCACGGCGCGCGAGCTCAGCGGCTCCTCCAGCCAGACGACGCCGTGCTCGCCCGCGAAGCGCTCCGCCCACGCGAGCGCCTGCGGCACGTCGCGGTAGGCGCCGTTCGCGTCGACCATCAGCTCGACCTCGTCGCCGATCGCCGCGCGCGCCGCCGCCGCGCGCGCCGGGTCGCGGGCCGGCTCGCGCCCGACCTTCATCTTCACGGAGCGGAAGCCGTCCGCCGCCCAGCCGCCGAGCTGCTCGCGCAGCTCCCGCTCGGAGTAGCTCGTGAAGCCGCCGCTGCCGTAGGCCGGCACGGCGTCGCGGAAGCGGGGGAGGAGGTCGCACAGCGCGACGCCGAGCAGCCGCGCCTTCAGGTCCCACAGCGCGATGTCGAGCACCGAGGCCGCCATCGCGGCCAGCCCCTCCTGCCCGAGCTGGCGGATCGCGACCTGCATCTTCGACCACGCCTCGCCCGGCGCGAGCGCGTCAGCGCCCTCGACGACGCCCGCGAGCGTGCGCTCCACGATGCGCGCGGCCGCGGCGTCGCAGTAGCCGTAGCCGAGGCCAGTCGCACCGCCGGCCTCGACCTCGACGACGAGCACGCTCGTCGCTCTCCACACGAGCGTGCCGTCGGACTCTTCGTCGTCCGCGGTCGGGATCTCGTACGCATGCGCGCGCACGCGCCCGACGCGCATCGCGTCCGCCACTGTGCTCATCGATTCACGAGCTCGTCCAGCTTGCCCTTCAGCGCGTTGCGCACGATCCGCCCGCGCGCCGGATCGCCCGGCAGCGCATGCGCGAGCTCGCGCGCCTGCTCGAATCTGATGTGCGGCGGCAGCGGCGGGATCTCCGGATCGGTGACCGCCTCCAGCACGACCGGCACGCCCGAGGCGAGCGCCTCGTCCCACGCAGGACCGACCTGCTCGGGCGCGTCGATGCGGATGCCCTTCAGGCCGATCAGCTGCGCGTAGGCGGCATACGGGAAGTCGGGCAGCGTCTGCGAGACGTCGAGCTTCGGGTCGCCGCTCATCACGCGCTGCTCCCACGTCACCTGGTTGAGGTCGTGGTTGTTGAGCACGAGCACGACGAGCCGCCGGTCGCTCCACTCGCCCCGATACCTCGCGACATCGATCAGCGCGTTGATGCCGAGCATCTGCATCGCGCCGTCGCCGAGGCATGCGATCACCGGTCGGTCGGGATAGGCCAGCTTCGCGGCGAGCGCATACGGCACCGCCGGGCACATCGTCGCGAGCGTGCCCGAGAGCGCCGCCTTCATGCCCTCGCGCAGCACGAGGTCGCGCGCCCACCAGTTCGTCGCCGAACCCGAGTCGGATGTCAGGATCGCGCCGTCCGGCAGCCGCTTCGAGAGCTCGTGGAACAGCAGCCGCGGGTTGAGCGGATCGGCCGCCTCGTGCGCCTGTGCGTCGATGATCTCGCGCCAGCGCCGCACGTTGTCCTCGATCTGATCGCGCCAGCCGCGGTCGGCCTTGCGCTCCAGCAGCGGGATCAGCGCGCGCAGCGTCGCACCGGCGTCGCCGGTGAGCCCCAGCTCCATCGGATAGCGCAGGTTCAGCCGCCGCCCGTCGATGTCGATCTGCACAGCGCGGGCTTGACCCTCCTGCGGCAGCCACTCGGAGTAGGGGAAGGACGAGCCGACCATCAGGAACGTGTCGCAGCCGTCGATCATGTCGGCGCTCGGCTTCGTCCCCAGCAGCCCGATCGAGCCGGTCACGAACGGCAGGTCGTCCGGCAGCGCGGCGCGGCCGTTGAGCGCCTTCGCGACGCCGGCGCCGAGCAGCTCGGCGACCTGCGTCACCTCCGGAGCCGCGCCGATCGCCCCCGCTCCGATCAACATCGCCACCCGCTCGCCGGCGTTGAGGATCTCGGCCGCGCGGCGCAGGTCCTCGTCGCGCGGGACGACGAGCGGGTCGCTGAAGCCGATCGACGAGTGCACGGCGCCGTGCTCGCGCGGCGGCTCCTCGTACTCCATCTCCTGCACGTCGTTGGGGACGATCACGCACGTGGGGGAGCGCGTCGCCTGCGCGATCCGCATCGCGCGGTCGATCAGGTGGCGCGCCTGCGCCGGTTCGTTGCAGACGTGCACGAACTCCGACGCCACGTCCTTGAACAGCACCTGCAGGTCGACCTCCTGCTGGTAGTCGCCGCCGAGCGACATGCGCTTCTGCTGGCCGACGATCGCCACCACCGGCGCGTGGTCGAGCTTCGCGTCGTAGAGCCCGTTGAGGAGGTGGATCGCGCCCGGTCCGGACGTCGCGAGGCAGACGCCGACCTCGCCGGTCAGCTTCGCGTGCGCGGTGGCGCAGAAGGACGCGATCTCCTCGTGGCGCACCTGCGTGAAGGCGAGCCGGTCCCCGACCTCGTGGAAGGCGCCGAGGATCCCGTTGATGCCGTCGCCCGGATAGCCGTAGATGCGTCTGACGCCCCAGGCGATCAGGCGCTCCAGCATGAACTGGCCGGTGGTGGGCATCGGTGCCTCCTCAGGTCGACGCGGTGCGGGCGTGCCACCCCCATCCATTCCCCCCGTGTCGTCGCCGAACCAGCGGCGTCATCGGTGTGACAGCCGCGGCGTCAGCGGAACGCCTGGATGCCCGTGAGCGCGCCGCCGATCACGAGCGCGTGGACGTCGGCGGTGCCCTCGTAGGTGACGACCGACTCGAGGTTGTTCATGTGGCGGATGACGGGATACTCGAGCGTGACGCCGTTGGCGCCGAGCATCTGGCGGGCGGTCCGCGCGACCTCGAGCGCGCCGTTGACGTTGCCGAGCTTGCCCATGCTGACGTGCTCGGGACGCAGCGTGCCGGCGTCCTTCATGCGGCCGAGGTGCAGCGCGACGAGCGAGGCGCGGTTGACCTCGAGCGCCATGAAGGCGAGCTTCTGCTGCTGGATCTGCGTGGCGGCGATCGGGCGGTCGAACGCGATCCGCTCCTTCGCGTACGACAGCGCCGCCTCGAAGCAGGCGCGGCCGGCGCCGGCGGCGCCCCAGACGATCCCGTAGCGCGCCTCGTTGAGGCAGGAGAGCGGCCCGCGCAGCGAGGCGACCTCGGGCAGGCGCGCGCTGTCGGGCAGGCGCACGTCGTCGAGCACCAGCTCGCTCGTGACGGAGGCGCGCAGCGACAGCTTCTTGTGGATCTCGGGCGCGCTGAAGCCGGGCGTCCCGCGCGGCACGAGGAAGCCCTGGATGCCGTCGTCGGTCTGCGCCCACACGACCGCGACGTCGGCGATCGAGCCGTTCGTGATCCACATCTTCGCGCCGTTGAGGATCCAGTCCGTGCCGTCGGGCGCGCGGCGCGCGCGCGTGCGCATCGAACCGGGGTCCGAGCCGGCGTCGGGCTCGGTCAGGCCGAAGCAGCCGATCGCCTCGCCGGCCGCCATCCGCGGCAGCCACTCCTGCTTCTGCTGCTCGCCGCCCCAGCGCCAGATCGCGTACATCGCGAGCGAGCCCTGCACCGAGACGAGCGAGCGCACGCCCGAGTCGCCGGCCTCCAGCTCCATGCACGCGAGGCCGTACGCGGTCGCGGACGCGCCGGCGCAGCCGTAGCCGGTGAGGTGCATGCCGAGCAGGCCGAGTCTGCCGAGCGCCGGCGCCAGCTCGCGCGGGATCGTGGCGGCCTCGAACCAGTCGCCCACGTGCGGCACGACCTCCTTGGCGACGAACGCGCGCACCGTGTCGCGGATGTCGCGCTCCTCGTCGCTCAGCAGCGCGTCGAGGTCGAGGAAGTCGTGCGGGCGGATGGCGGAGGCGGGGGAGGTGGAGGCGGACATGCGGACAGGTTCACAGGTCGGCGGCGCTCGCGCTCCGGATCGCCGCGAGAGGTCGGCGCGCGACGCTCAGCGCGCCGGGCGGTGGCGCGGAACGGCGATGGCGGCGGTGCACATCGCACTGTTTCCGGCTCTGTCGAAGCCGCGGTAGGCGAGCGTGTAGACGCGCGTCGCGTGGCGGCTCAGCTCGGCGCGCAGGCGCCCGTGCGTGTCGTCGCTGCCGGGCGTCCAGCCCTCGACGTCGCCGGCTCGGTCGCCGCCGCCCGTGCCGGCGTCCGGCTGGCTGCTGGCGACGGAGACGAGCGCGAAGCCGGCGGGGCCGGAGTCGTCGTCGACGACCTCCACGTGCGCGGCGACGTCGACGAGCTTGCGGTTGTGGGGGAACAGCGCCGCCGGGCTCGCGCCGCACGTCACGGTCGGCGGCGTCGTGTCGGCCGGCGGGGTGGCGCGTCCCGCCTCGTCGTTCCCCCAGCAGGCGACCGTGCCGTCGGTGCGGATCGCACAGCTGTGCTGATAGGCGGAGCTGACGGCCGTGAACGTCCCGGCCGGGTGCGTCGTCTGCCCGTAGTTGCCGAGGCCCCAGCAGGCCAGCGTCTGGTCGGCCCGCACGGCGCAGACGTAGCCGGCGCCGACGCCGACGGCGCGGTAGAGGCCGGGCGGCACGTTCGTCTGCCCGGCGTAGTTCACGCCCCAACAGACGAGCGCGCCGCTGAAGCGCACGCCGCAGGTGGTGTTCTCGCCGGCGGTGACGGACGCGAAGGGACCCGGCGGCGGCGTCGCCTGCCCGAACAGGTTCCAGCCCCAGCAGGCGACCGTGTCGTCGGGTCGCAGCGCGCAGCCGTGATGGTCGCCGAGGCTCAGCGCCTTGAACGCGCCCGCGGGCGGCTGCGTCTGGAGGGCGGCCGGCGAGCCCCAGCACGCGAGCGACCCGTCCGGCCGCAGCCCGCAGGCGAAGTCCTCTCCGGCGGCGACGGCGGTGAAGTCGCCCGGCGGCGGCGACGCCTGGCCGGACCAGTTCGCGCCCCAGCAGGCGATCGATCCCTCGGTGCGGCGGGCGCAGGCGAAGTAGAAGCCGGCGCCGACCGCGGTGAAGCTGCCCGCCGGCAGACCCTCCGGCGGCAGCGCGCCCCAGCACACGAGCACGTCGCCGGACTTGATCCCGCAGGTCGTGACGTAGCCGGCGCTGATCGATGTGAAGCCGCCGCCCGCCGCGCGCGCGGGCGCCGCAAGCACGATGGCGAGCGCGGCGCACGCGAGGAGGCCGACGAACGTCCGGCGCGCGGGCAGCCCGCGCCGCCGCGCAGCGGCAGACACGCGATCGTCATGAGGCACAGCGGGAACCGGCTCGACGTTGGACATCCCTGCCGCTCTCCGGTCGCGAGGTCGCCGGACGGCACTCTAGGGCCCTCGCGCGAGCGGATCCTTCGGGTCGTCACCCCATCTTGCGCGGCGACCGTCAGCGGGCGGTCGTCGTTCGCCGGGGAGGCCGCGGTGGCTTCAGCGATGTGCGTGCTCTGGGGCGCGCGCTTCGCGCAGCCGTACACCGTGTCGGCACTCAGCGCCGCTCGGCGCGTGCGATGAGCGCGGCGCATGCTTCGAGCGCTTCGAGGTGCGGCGAGTCCTGCTCGGAGACGCCGGCGAGGATCTCGGTCTCGGCGCCCTCGAAGAGGTTGCCGATCAGGGCGGCGAGCGCGCGGGGGCGCATCGGGAGCTGGACGTCGCACTCGCCGGTCCAGCGCTCGAGGCGCTCGACGATCAGCTCGCGCCAGTTGCGCTGGGTGGCCTGCCAGCGCTCGGCGAGCTCCGGGTCGGAGAGGCCGGCGGCCCACAGCTCCCAGAGGATGCGGACGTAACCCGAGCGGATGTCCTCGCGCAGGTAGTCGCAGGCGGTGCGCCACTGCTCGGCGAATGGACGGCCGTCGCTGAACAGCGAGTGCTGGCGCGCGAGCAACTGCTCGGTCAGCTCGTCCATCACGGCGAGCAGCAGCCCTCGCTTGGAGCCGAAGTGGTACTGCACGAGCGACAGGCGCGTGCCGGCGCGGTCGGCGACCGCGCGCATCGAGGCGGCGGTGTAGCCCTGCTCGCGCAAGACCGCCGTCGCGGTCTCGAGCAGCTGCGCACGGGTCGCGCGGCCGCGCTCCAGGCGTTGGTCGAGACGGGCCTCGGGGGCGTCGGGCGACGAGGGGGTTGACATCGCGCGACAGTCTACGATACAAGTTGGTTGGTCGCACGACCAACTTATTTGGGACCTGAGACGATGACCGAGCCCGCAGTCGCACTCGCACCCGCGCCGACGGCAGCACGGGCCGGCCGCGGCGGCGAGCAGAGCCGCGCCCGCTATCCCGATGTCGAGGGCTTCGTCGAGCGCGACGGCATGCGCCTCTTTTACGAGGTCTACGGCGAGGGGGAGGAGACCGTCTTCCTGCTGCCGACCTGGTCGCTGGTCCATTCGCGCTGCTGGAAGATGCAGATCCCCTACCTGGCGCGCCACTTCCGCGTGCTGGTCATGGACGGGCTCGGCAACGGCCGCTCGGACCGCTGCCGCGACCCGCAGCGCTACGGAGCCGCGGAGTTCGCCCACGACTGCCTGGCGGCGATGGACGCGAGCGCCACCGAGCGCGCCGTCATGGTCGGCTGGTCGCGGGGCGCGCAATGGATGCTGGAGCTGGCGCGGCTCGCGCCCGAGCGGGTCGCCGGCACCGCCTTCATCGGGCCGATGTTCCCCTACACCGCCTCGCACTGGTCGCTGCTGCTCAATCCGCTGGCGCTCGCGTTCGCCTTCGAGCGGCGGGCGCCCGTCAATCGCTGGTGGGCGCGCATGAACGCGGTCCACTGGCGCGAGTCCTACCCCGAGTTCGCCGAGTGGTTCGTCTCGCGGAGCCTGCCCGAGAAGCACTCGACGAAGGCGATCGAGGACGCGGTCGGGTGGGCGCTCGAGACCGACCCCGAGACGCTGATCGCGACCGCCGGCGGCCACATCCACCGCCACCGGCGCGCGCTGCGCGAGCTGACGAGCAACCTGCGGGCCCCGGTGCTGGTGATCTCCGGCGACCGCGACAGGATCACGCCGCCGCGCGATGCGTGCGCGCTCGCCAAGCTCTCCGGCGGCCGCCTGGAGCGGGTCCGCGACGCGGGTCACATCCCGCACGCCCGCAAGATGGTGCCCGTCAACCTGGCGCTGCGCGAGTTCGCCGAGGACGCCTTCGAGCGCCCGCGCACGCCGCGCGATCCGACCGTCCACCGGCCCGACGGCCGGCCGCGCGCCCTGTACGTCTCCTCGCCGATCGGACTCGGGCACGCCCAGCGCGATCTCGCGATCGCGCGCGAGCTGCGCCGGCTGCAGCCCGACCTGCAGGTCGACTGGCTCGCGCAGGACCCCGTCACGCGGATGCTGAAGGCGGAGGGCGAGCGGATCCACCCCGCGAGCGCGCATCTGGCCAACGAGTCCAGGCACTTCGAGTCGGAGTCCGCCGAGCACGACCTGCACTGCTTCCAGGCGCTGCGGCGGATGGACGAGATCTTCGCCGCCAACTTCATGCTCTTCCACGACGTCGTGCGCGAGCAGCGCTACGACCTGTGGATCGGCGACGAGGCGTGGGAGCTCGACTACTACCTGCACGAGAACCCGCGCGAGAAGCGCGTCCCGTTCGCCTGGCTGACCGACTTCGTCGGCTTCCTGCCGATGGAGGACGGGGGCGAGCGGGAGGCGTACGTGTCCGCCGACTACAACGCCAAGATGGTCGACCACGTCGCCGAGCACCCCGAGGTCCGCGACGTCGCCCTGTTCGTCGGCAACCCGGAGGACATCGTGCCGGAGCGGCTCGGGCCGCAGCTGCCGACGATCCGCGACTGGACCGAGCGCCACTTCGACTTCACCGGCTACGTGACCGGCTTCGACCCGGCGGACCTGGGCGACCGCACGCGGCTGCGCGCCGAGCTGGGCTACGGCGACGACGAGCGCGTCTGCATCGTCACCGTGGGCGGCTCGGGCGTCGGCGCCGCACTGCTGCGACGCGTCATCGCCGCCTTCCCGGATGCCAAGGAGCGCGTCCCGGAGCTGCGCATGATCGTCGTCGCCGGCCCGCGCATCGACCCCGCCTCGCTGCCGTCGCATCCGGGCCTGGAGGTCGTGCCCTACGTCCACAACCTGTACCGGCACCTGGCCGCCTGCGACCTGGCGGTCGTGCAGGGCGGCCTGACGACGTCGATGGAGCTGACCGCGCAGCGGCGGCCGTTCCTCTACTTCCCGCTGCGCCATCACTTCGAGCAGAGCTTCCACGTCCGCCACCGCCTCGACCGCTACGGCGCCGGGCGCCGCATGGACTTCGACGACTCCCCGCCCGAGCGGATCGCGGCAGCCATCGCCGAGGAGATCGGACGCGACACCGACTACCTGCCCGTGGAGACCGACGGCGCGCGCCGGGCGGCGCGGCGCATCGCCGAGCTGCTCAACTGACCGCGACCTGACACGAGGAGCACACATGAAGGCCATCACGCTCGACGAGCTGCCGATCGTCATCGCCGACGGCGACCTGCAGGTCCGGCTCCGCGACGAGGACGGGCTGTCCGTCGGCTACGTCCGCCTGCCCGCCGGCGCGGACCTGCGCCCCGCCACCAAAGGGCTGCCCGACGACCTCTGCCCGTGTCCGCACTGGGGCTACATGATCAAGGGCCGCGTGCGCATGCACACGACCGACGGGCACCGGGACTTCGCGGCCGGCGAAGCGTTCTACTGGGCTCCCGGCCACGCCCCCGAGGCGCTCGAGGACAGCGAGTACGTCGACTTCTCGCCCACCGACGCGTTCCACCCCGTGATCGAGCACATCACCGGGCACGCGCCGGCTTGAACGACGAAAGCCCTGCAAGTGCAGGGCTTTCGCAAACCGTCCGGGGTAGCCGGAGCTACTTGATTGAGTCGTCTACGGCTGTCGGGTCCTGCGGGGTTCTGTAGCAACCACGGGGGTTTTCGGCTTCATTGGGGGACCCGTGCCGTGCCATCCTGCGGGGTCCTGTCGCATCCTGTCGCTGCCAAAAATGCTGCCAAATCTGGTCGGTCAGACGGCGCTTCTGGAGGTCGGGTCCGTGCGCAGCGAGGTGGGCCGCTGTCTTCGCAGCTCGTCAGAGGTGAGCGAGCGCGAGCGCGCGGGCGAGACCGCTGTCGATCTGGGCCATGAGCCAGTCTGGCACGGCCCCGATGCGCTCTTCGAGCGCGCCGCGGTCGACCGTCGCGATCTGGGTGACGTTGAGGACCGAATCTGCTTCGAGGCCGGCGACGTCGGCTGGTATCGCGACGTTTCCGGGCAGCGCGGCGAGCTGCTCGTTGGTTGTGATGGTCGCCACCGTGACGGTGCGCAGGTTGGAGCGGTTGTACCTGTCGGAGCTGACGATCAGAACGGGTCGCCGGAGGGCGGGAGCCGAGCCTCGAGGCAGACCGAGATCGGCCCACCACAGCTCGCCTCGCAGCATCAGCGCTGATCGCCGGCGGCCAAGGCGGCCGCGGCCGCGTCCGTGAACGCATGGTCGGCTGGGAGGCCTGCGATCGCGCGGTTGATCGCTTCGGTCGTGCCGTCGTCCTCCAGCGCATCGAGCGCCTGCTCTGCCGCGCGTGAGAAGAACTCGCTGCGCGAGACGCCCAGCCGCTTGGCGGCATGGTCGACGCGTCGGAAGGTGTCGTCGGGGACCGAGATCGCGGTCTTCACGCTGCGTAGTATAACCGGGTCATACCGGTCGGCAACCGGCGGGAAGGTGCTCAGCACGATGCGGCCGGCGTCGGTCTCGCTGGCCACTCGCGCTGCGGCACGACGCGCATGACGGCGAGCCGGGTCTCGATCCGGAGGTACGCGTCCCCGAGATACGCGAAGGCGCGTCCGTCGAGCGCGAGGTGGAGGTAGCGGCGGGTGCGCACATGCTTGTAGGCGTGGACCGAAGTTCCGTCGGCAAGCCGGATCTCGTGCATCCACATGAAGCACGCGGTGAGGTGCTCGCCGAGCAGTGCGGTCAGCGGGCGCCACTCTGGGCGCTCGAACTGCACGACGTCGCCGCGCTGCGCGGAGCTGGATCGCATAGGTCACAGCGTCGCTCGGCTCGCCCCCGCGCTGCCGAAAATGCTGCCAAAAACGCCGCAGGAAACGACGAAAGCCCTGCATTTGCAGGGCTTTCGCAAACCTCCGATGCGGCCCGGGTGCTACTTGATGAACAGCACCTCGCTGTACTTCGGGAGCGGCCAGAGGTCGTCGGCGACGACCTTCTCGAGCCGGTCCGCCACGTCGCGCACGGCGTTCATCGCGGGGACGACCGTGTCGCGCATGTACTCGGCCCACTTGGCGGCGTCCTCGTCGGGCTGGTTGTCGGCGAGGTTGGCCGTCTCCAGCTCGCGGATGCGGCTGACGAACTCGCCGATCAGCGCCTCCGTCTCGCCGGCGAGGTTGGCCAGGCCGGCCTCCTTCAGCAGCGCGAGGTGGCGCGCCGCAGCCGGCAGCAGCATCGTGCGCGCGATCGACGCGGCCGTCTCGGCCTCGATGTTGAGCTTCACCGCGTACTGCTCGGTGAAGACCTCGTAGCGCGCGTGCAGCTCGCGCTCGTTGAGCACCTCGTACTTCTCGAACACCGACACGACGTCGGGCTTGAGGAAGTACGGCAGCGCGTCGGGCGTGGTGCGCAGGTTCAGCAGGCCGCGCTGCTCCTCGGCCTCCTTGTGCCACGCGTCCGAGTAGCCGTCGCCGTCGAAGACGATCCGCTTGTGCGCGGCCCAGCTCTTCTGCAGCACCGGCCGCAGCGCGTCCTCCAGCGACGCACCGCCGTTCAGCGCGTCCTGCAGCTGCCCGGCGAGGTCGTCGATCGCCTCGGCGACGATCGTGTTCAGCACCGTGTTCGGGAACGCGACGGTCTGCGTCGAGCCGACCGCGCGGAACTCGAACTTGTTGCCGGTGAAGGCGAACGGCGAGGTGCGGTTGCGGTCGCCGCCGTGCAGCGGCAGCGGCGGCAGCACCGGCGTGCCCATGCCGAGGATGCCGCCCGGCTTCGTCTCGCCGGCGACGCCCTTCTCTATCGCCTCGTAGACGTCGGCCAGCTCCTTGCCGAGGAAGATCGAGATGATCGCCGGCGGCGCCTCGTTGGCGCCGAGGCGGTGGTCCTGGCCCGGCCCCGCCACGGTCGCGCGCAGCAGGCCCTGGTGTCTGTCGACCGCCTGGATGACGGCCGTGCAGAAGAACAGGAACTGCAGGTTGTCGTGCGGCGTCGCGCCCGGCTCGAGCAGGTTCTGGCCGGTGTCGGTGCCCATCGACCAGTTGTTGTGCTTGCCCGACCCGTTGACGCCCGCGAACGGCTTCTCGTGCAGCAGGCACACGAGCCCGTAGCGGCGCGCGACGTTCTGCAGCACCTGCATCGTCAGCTGCTGGTGGTCGGAGCCGACGTTGGAGTTCTCGAAGATCGGCGCGATCTCGTACTGCGCCGGCGCGACCTCGTTGTGGCGCGTCTTGACCGGCACGCCGAGCTTCTGCAGCTCCTGCTCGGTCTCGAGCATGCACGCGAGGATCCGCTCGGGGATCGAGCCGAAGTAGTGGTCGTCGAGCTCGTGGCCCTTCGGCGGCTTGGCGCCGAACAGCGTGCGACCCGTGGTGATCAGGTCCGGGCGCTCGAAGTAGTACTGCTCGTCGATCAGGAAGTACTCCTGCTCGGGCCCGACCGTCGTGAAGACGCGCTGGGCCGCGTCGTCGCCGAGCAGCTTGAGCGCGCGCACGGCGGCGCCGGACAGCGCCTCCATCGAGCGCAGCAGCGGGATCTTGTGGTCGAGCGCCTCGCCGGTCCACGACGTGAACGCCGTCGGGATGCACAGCAGCGCGCCGTTCGGGTTCTCGAGGATGAACGCCGGACTCGTCGGATCCCAGGCGGTGTAGCCGCGCGCCTCGAACGTGGCGCGGATGCCGCCGGTGGGGAAGGAGGACGCGTCGGGCTCGCCCTGGATCAGCTCCTTGCCGGAGAACTCGGCGATCGCGGTGCCGTCGCCGACCGGGTTGTAGAAGGAGTCGTGCTTCTCCGCGGTCGAGCCCGTCAGCGGCTGGAACCAGTGCGCGTAGTGGGTCGCGCCCTTCTCCAGCGCCCACTCCTTCATCGCGAGCGCGACGGCGTCGGCGAGCGAGCTGTCGAGCGCCTCGCCCTGCTCGAGCGTCGCCTGGAGCTGCTTGAAGACGGTCTTCGGCAGCCGCTGCCGCTGCTCGGCGAGGCTGAAGGTGTTCTCCCCGTAGATCTGATTCTCGGGGTCACTGAGGTCGAGCGCACCGAGGGCGGCGCCGTTCGGCGACCACTGCGCTGCACTGACGTTCTGCTGACGGATCTTTGCCATGGACGGGTTTCCCTCTCGGTGTGTTTCCGTGCGGAGCGAGCGTACGAAGGCGGCGGCGTTCCGACATTGTCCGCATGTCCAAAGGAACACATGCGCGGTCCGCCCGAGGGCGAGCCGCACGTGTTCCCTCGCGCGGGACTATAAGGGCCGGCCTCGCTCCGGTGTGACGGAACTGGCCTGGCGAAAGCAAACCCGCGATCTCTCTCCATCTGGCCAAAGATCGCGCGCGTTCACTGACGCAGACTCGTCCGCAACCCGTCAACCAGGAGGGAATATGAAGCGGACGACGATCATCTGCGCCAGCGTGATGGCGCTCGTCGCCTTGATGCTGCTGCCGACCGTCGCATCGGCTGACATCTTCAACGCAAGAAGCGGCTCGGTCCCCGACTCCGTCGGCATCAACTCGATGTGGGTCATCGTCGCCGGCCTCGTCGTGATGTTCATGCAAGCCGGCTTCGCGTTCCTCGAGATCGGCTTCTCGCGCGGCAAGAACGCAGGCACCGTGGTGGCGAAGATCCTGATGAACTTCTCGATCGCGGGCCTCGCCTATTGGGCGTGCGGCTTCGCGTTCGCCTTCGGGACCGGCGACATCATCGGTCACACCGGGTTCTTCCTGAAGGACTTCGGCGACCCGTCGACCGCGTTCCCGATCATGGGCTTCTCCGATGCGACGATCGAGGCGAAGTGGTTCTTCCAGTTCGTCTTCTGCGCCGTCTCGCTCGCGATCGTGTGGGGCACCACGCTCGAGCGCATCAAGTTCGGCGTCTACGCCATCTACGCCGTGATCTTCGCGGCCGTCATCTACCCGATCGGCTCGCACTGGGTGTTCGGCGGCGGCTGGCTGCAGAGCAACCTCGGCATGCAGGACTTCGCCGGCTCGACGGCCGTCCACCTGATCGGCGCCACCGGCGCGCTCGCCGTGCTCCTGCACCTCGGGCCGCGGCGCGGCAAGTACGGCCCTGACGGCAGACCGCGGCCGATCCCCGGCCACAACATGCCGCTGTTCGGCCTGTCGATCTTCATCCTCTGGTTCGGCTGGTTCGGCTTCAACCCGGGCTCGACGCTCAACGCGCTCGACGGCCGCTTCACCGAAGTCGTGATCACCACCCAGCTCGCGGCCTGCGCCGGCGTGCTGATGGCGATCGTGACCGGCCGCATCCTGATGAAGACGATCGACATCGGCATGGCGGGCAACGGCGCGATCGCCGCGCTCGTCGCGATCACGGCGCCCTCGGGCTACGTGATGCCGTGGGCGGCGGTCATCATCGGCGGCGTCGCCGGCGTGCTCGTGGTCGTCTCGGTGCTGGCGATCGACAAGAAGCTCGACGACCCGGTCGGCGCGCTGTCCGCGCACGGCATGGCCGGCATCTGGGGCACGCTCGCGTGCGGTCTGTTCACAAATCCGGACCTGGCCAGCTACAACGCGGTCGGCGACCCCGGCCTCGTCTACAGCGGCTCGTTCCACCAGCTCGGCGTCCAGGCGCTCGGCGTGGCGGTCGTGTTCGCGTTCGTGTTCGTCACCAGCTTCGTCGTCTTCTGGGCGATCAAGAAGACGTACGGCCTCCGCGTCACCGCCGAGGAGGAGGACGCCGGTCTCGACATCTCCGAGCACGGCATGTACGGGTACCCGGAGCAGTTCATCCCGGCGCCCGAGCTCATCGGCGTGGGTCCGGTGCAGTCTCCGGTCGGCGCGTCCGCGTCGGCCGGCCTCAACCCGACGGAGGTGCCGGCATGAAGCTCGTGATCGCATACATCCGGCACGAGGCGTTCGAGCCGATCCGGATGGAGCTGCTCGAGCTCGGCTTCCCCTCGATGTCGATCATCGAGGTCAAGGGGTCGGGGCGCCAGAAGGGCATCACCGAGCAGTACCGCGGTTCGTCGGTGACGAACTACCTGCGGCCGAAGATCAAGATCGAGTGCGTGGTCGCCGACGGCGACGTGCAGACGATCGTCGACACGATCCTGCGCCACGCGCGGACCGGGTCGATCGGCGACGGCAAGGTGTTCGTCATCCCCGTCGAGCAGGCCTACCGCATCCGCACCGGCGAGTCCGGCGAGGAGACGCTGCAGGCCCATCCCGACGCGGCGGCGACGGTCTGAGCTGATGGTCTAGGCGGCGGCGGCCTCGGGTCGCCGCCGCGCCCGTCTCGGCTCCGGCGTCGTAATGACGGGCGGCGCCGGTTCCGTGCACCGTGAGGGCTCGCGACGCTTCGGCGTCGCGGGCCCTCGCGCGTTGGGGCTGAAGCCGAAGCGACGAGCGTGGGGCGCGGGCGCGACAACACGCGCGTCCCGCCTCGTCGGTCGCTACCGCGAGACCTCGACGATTCTGCCGTCGGGCGTGACGCGGACGGCAGGCGGCTTGCCGTTCACGTTCACGGCGAATGAGCCGCGCGCAGCGCCGCCGTCCTGCAGCCGCAGGGGCGAGCGGCCGGTCGTCGAGCCGGTCAGGCTGTAACGGAGCGTGTATCTGCCGGCTCTCACCGGCACGACCGACCACGTGAACGAGCGTGTCCGGTGCGGCGCGATCGCGCCGAGCGTCCACGTGTTCGCGTAGGCGCTGTCGCCGCTGGCGGGCCCGTCGTCGACGACCCAGACCGGGCGCGAGTGGGAGGCCAGCCCCTTGCCCGCGAGCTCGGACCCGAACGCCGTGGCGGTCGCGCCGTGGGGGCCGCTGCCGGTGGAGATCGTGGCGGCGACGTTCGGGATCGTGCGGCTGCCCTCGTTCGTGACGTCGAGCCGCAGCTGCACGTGCTGGGCCAGCAGCTGTCTCGAGGGGAACGATCTGACGGGCATCGAGACCGAGTAGGTCATCGACCGCTCGGTCGGCTTGTCGGAGCCGCCGCAGCCCGCGAGCACCAGCGCGACAGCCACGACGGCTGCCGTGGCGCCTCGGACGATGGGTCTCCTGCCGGGCACGGCGGCGCGAACATAGCACGGCCCGCGCGGGGGTCCGCCGGTTGAGGAACAGGCGCTCCGAGCCGATGGCATCGGTATATAGACCTGCGTGTTCCCTTCACAGAAGCTCAACGGTTCACGTTTGGCATGCGCAACTTTCGTGCCATACCCTGTCCACTCGGGGGCGCCATTCGGGCGCCTTCCGTGATGTCCCACAGGAGGACTTGAGGAGATGGTCCGAGCAGTCGCCGACCGAGCGTTCGTGCCCACCCGCGGCATGCTCGAGGAGATCGGCGACATGGTCATCCTCACGGGCAAGACGGTCGTCTCGGCGATCCGTCCGCCGTACCCGTATGGGGGCGAGTTCGTCTCGCAGTTCCTGTTCGCGCTGAAGCTGTGCTGGTTTCCGCTGCTGGTGACGACGCTCGTCGCCTCGTATGCGGCGCCGGGCCTGCAGGCGGCGAACTTCCTGATCCTGTTCGGCGCGCTCGACCGCATGGGCGGCTTCTTCGTGCTCGCGGTGATCCGCGAGTTCGCCCCGATCTTCTGCGGCATCATCGTCGCCGGCGTCGCCGGCACCGCGATCTGCGCCGACCTCGGGGCGCGCAAGATCCGCGAGGAGCTGGACGCGCTGCAGGTGCTGGGCGTCGATCCGGTCAAGAACCTCGTCGTGCCGCGCTTCCTCGCGCTGATGCTCGTGACGGGCCTGTTCGACGTATTCGCGATCTTCGCCGGCCTCGCCGGCGGGCTGTTGGCGAACGCCGTCAACGGCGGGGCCAGCGGGCACTTCTTCGCGACCTTCCTCGCCAACGCGAACACGACCGACCTGTGGGGGTCGGTGCTCAAGTGCACGCTCTACGGGGCCGTCACGGCGATCGTCTGCTGTTACAAGGGAATGACGGCCTCGGGCGGCGCCGAGGGGGTCGGGCGCGCGGTCAACCAGGCGGTCGTCATGACGTTCCTGCTGATCGCCTCCACCGACTACGTCTTCACGCAGACGCTGCTCGCCACCCACCCCGAGATCAACATCATCCGCTGATGCCCGTCCCCGTCCACAGGAGAACGACGTGACCCCCGCGGATCGCGACCGGATCGAGGAAGAAGCGCGTACCGACCGGCTCGACGCGGACGGCGCCGTCGACGGCGAGCCGCCCCGCGACGCGGTCGACCGCGACCTCGACCCTGAGCCTCAACTTGAGCCTGAGGATTCGCTCGTCGACGACGACTCGCACGTCTCGATCGTCTCCGAGCCTGCGCCGGCCGCCGCGCGCGGCGACGAGGACGAGTTCCAGTACCACACGGAAGCGCGCCACGCGGTCGAGGGCGTGCCGGATGCGATCCAGTTCATCGACGTCCACAAGGCGTTCGGCCGCAATCGCGTGCTGCGCGGCCTCAACCTCGGCATCCCCGAGGGCAAGATCTCGATGATCCTCGGTCCGTCCGGGACGGGGAAGTCCGTCTGCATCAAGCACATGGTCGGGCTGCTGTATCCCGACAGCGGCGACATCCTCATCGAGGGCGACTCGGTGCCGAGCATGCGGGACGACGACCTCTTCGAAATGCGCAAGAAGTTCGGCGTGCTGTTCCAGGACGGCGCGCTGTTCGGCTCGATGAACCTCTACGACAACGTCGCCTTCCCGCTGCGCCAGCACACCGACAAGGGGGAGGACGAGATCCTCGAGATCGTCAGCCGCCGCCTCAACGAGGTCGGCCTCGGCGACTCCGGCGACAAGATGCCGAACGAGCTCTCGGGCGGAATGCGCAAGCGTGCCGGCTTCGCGCGCGCGCTCGTGCTCGACCCGCGGATCGTGCTGTTCGACGAGCCGGACTCAGGCCTCGATCCCGTTCGCACCGCGCTGCTGTGCGAGCTGATCAAGGAGGTCCATCAGGAGAACGGCGGGACCTACGTCGTCATCACCCACGACATCATGAGCGCGCGCCGCGTGGCCGAGTTCATCGCCGTGCTGTGGCGCGGGCGGATCGTCGAGTCGGGACCGGCCTCCGAGCTGTTCGACTCGCCGAACCCGTTCGTGCGGCAGTTCCTCACGGGGGAGTCCGACGGCCCGCTCGGGATGGAGTGACGCCCCGATGACGATCGCCCGCGGCGCCGTGCTCGGCGCCTTGCTCGCCGTGGTCGCCGTGCTCGCGATCGTCTTGCTCTCGGGCGGAGGCGGCAGCGAGTACAAGCTGATCTTCCAGAACGCGGGCCAGCTCGTGAAGGGCGACGACGTGCAGATCGGCGGCCGGCGGATCGGCGGCGTCAAGGACATCCTGCTGACCGACGACAACCAGGCCGAGGTCGTCGTGAGCGTCGAGAAGCCCTACGCGCCGCTGCACGAGGGCACGACCGCGACGATCCGCCTCACGTCGCTGTCCGGCGTCGCGAACCGCTACATCGCGCTCTCGCCGGGGCCCAACAACGCGCCCGCGATCAAGGACGGCGGACAGCTCGGCGTCGAGAAGACGACCTCGGTGGTCGACCTCGACCAGCTGTTCAACACGCTCGACCCGAGAACGCGCAGAGGCCTGCAGCAGTTCTTCCAGGGCTCGGCCGCGCAGTACGAGGGGCAGGGGAGAAACGTCAACCTCTCCGCCAGATACTTCAACCCGTTCCTGTCGACGACGGACCAGCTCGTGAAGGAGATCGCGCGCGACCAGGGGACGCTGCAGCGCGCGATCGTCGCGGGCGCGAGCGTCACCGGCGCGCTCGCGCAGCGGGCGCCCGAGCTGACCTCGCTGATCACGAACCTCAACGGGATGATGGGCGCGATCGCATCCGAGAACGGCTCGCTCTCGCAGGCGCTGGCGGTGCTGCCCGACACCCTGCGCCAGGGCAACTCGACGTTCGTCGACCTGCGCGCGACGCTCGACGACCTCGATCCGCTGCTCGCCGCCTCGAGACCGGCCGCGGCGGTGCTGCCGAGATTCTTCCGCCAGCTCACGCCGCTCGTGAACGAGTCGGTCCCGACGTTCCAGAACCTCAGCGCGATCGTGCACCAGCCGGGCGCGTTCAACGACGCGACCGACGCGGTCCAGCACCTGCCGCAGCTGTTGCGGATCGGCAGCCCGGCGTTCAGAAGCTCGATCACCGCGATGCGCCGCGGCCAGCCGGTGATCGACTTCCTGCGGCCCTACTCGCCCGACCTCGTCGGCTGGTTCCGCGACTTCGGCCAGTCGGCGGCGAACTACGACGCGAACGGGCACTACGCGCGCGTGATGCCGATCTTCGGCGCCTTCCAGTACCAGGCGAGCGACCAGACGCTGCAGCCGGTGCCGCCGTCGCAGCGGCTCGCGGGCCTCAGAAGCGGCTATACGCGCCGCTGCCCGGGCGCCGCCAGCCAGCCGCGCCCGGACGGCTCGAACCCGTACGCGCCCGCCGGCTTCGACTGCAACCCCGCGGACGTGCCGCCCGGCCCATGACCTCGTCCGTCTCCCCAGCCACGAAGCGCGCGCTGGCCGGCGGCCTGCTGCTCGCGGCTGCGCTGATCGTGCTCGTGCTCGGCACGGGCGCTTCCGGAGGCGGCGGCGGCACGTACAAGGTGCGCGCGATCTTCGACAGCGCGAGCTTCCTGGTGCCGGGGGAGGACGTGAAGGTCGCGGGCGTCAAGGTCGGCGCGATCGAGTCGCTCGACGTGACGAAGCAGAACAAGGCCGCGATCGTGCTGCGGATCGACGACCCGGCCTACAAGGACTTCAAGCAGGACGCCTTCTGCACGATCAGACTGCAGTCGCTGATCGGCGAGAAGTTCGTCGCGTGCATCCCGACGCAGCCGAAGAGCGGCAACAGCGAGCCGGCGCCGAGCTTGAGAAAGATCGAGAGAGGCGACGGCAAGGGCCAGTACCTGCTGCCGGTGTCGAACACGTCGGCGCCCGTCGACCTCGACATGCTCAACAACATCATGCGGCTGCCGGAGCGCCAGCGCTTCGCGATCATCATCAACGAGCTCGGCGTGGGGCTGGCCGGCAACGGCAGACAGCTCAACGAGGTGATCCGGCGCGCCGACCCGACGCTCTACCAGCTCGACAGAGTGCTCGCGATCCTCGCCTCGCAGAACAGAGTGCTGGCGCGGCTGGCGACCGAGTCGGACGCCGCGCTGGCCCCGGTGGCGCGGCAGAGCGGGTCGATCAGCACCTTCATCGACAAGGCGGGCGCGACCGCGGCCGCGACGGCCGCGCGCGGCGACGACCTGGAGGCGAACTTCGCGAAGTTCCCGGCGTTCCTGACGCAGCTGCGCCCGACGATGCGGCGGCTGGGCGAATTCGCCGCCGCCGGCACGCCGGTGATGGCGGACCTGCGCGCCGCCGCGCCGTCGATCAACACGCTCTTCGAGCAGCTCGGCCCGTTCGCGACGGCGGCGCGGCCGACGTTCAGAACGCTCGGCGACCTCGCCGACACGGGCAGACAGGCGCTGCCGGCCGCCGAGCCGATCATCAGAGACATCGCCGTGTTCGCGAGAGAGGCGAAGCCGTTCGCGGATGTGCTGTCGCGGGGGTTGGTGGACCTGCAGAGAAACGACGGGATCGAGCGGCTGCTGGACGTGATCTTCTACACAACGGGCACCACGACCGGGTTTGACGAAGTCGGACACTACCTGCGGTCTCTGCTCGTCCCCATTGTGGCTTGCGTGCCGTATACGGCCGTTGCGCAAAATGGGCAGTGCGTCTCGACGTTCAGGAATCAGTCGGGCAGCGCGGCTTCAACGACGACCACGCCGCCAGCGGATGCTCTTGCTGCAGATTCGGCTACCACGAGTGCCTCCGCGTCTTTGGTCGATGAGTCAGCGGCTGCCACGGCCGATGCCCCAACAACCACGCCCGCCGGCAGCGGCGTCCTGAACTACCTCCTCGGCGGGAGCGGCGGGAAGTGAACCGGCGCAGCACATCGGTCGCGGCGAACCCCGTGCTGATCGGCGCGGCGACGATCCTCGTCGTCATCGTCGCCGTCTTCCTCGCCTACAACGCGAACAACGGGCTGCCGTTCGTGCCGACGTACAACGTCTGGCTGCAGCTGCCGAACGCCGCGAACCTCGTGACCGGCAACGAGGTGCGCATCGGCGGGGACCGCGTCGGGATCATCGACAAGATCGAGCCGCTGACGCACAGAGACGGCAGCGTCACGGCGAGACTGCACGTGAAGCTGGAGACGAACGTCAAGCCGCTGCCGGCCGACTCGACGGTGATCGTGCGCCCGCGCTCGACGATCGGCCTGAAGTACGTCGAGCTGACGCCCGGCGGCGCTTCGAGAGGAGTTCCTGAGGGCGGGACGCTGCCGCTCAGAAACGCGACGCCGAGACCGGTCGAGTTCGACGACTTCTTCTCGATGTTCGACAGACCCACGCGCGCGGCGAACCAGATCAACCTGCGCGAGTTCGGCGACGCGCTCGCCGGGCGAGGTACCAGCATCAACGAGGCGATCGTCGCGCTCGACCCGCTCACGAAGAACGCGATCCCAGTGTTGAAGAACCTCGCCGATCCGAACACGCGCTTCGGCGAGCTGTTCCGCGCGCTGGAGCAGACGGCCGCCGCCGTGGCGCCCGTCGGCGAGCAGCAGGGTCAGCTGTTCCGCAACCTGGCAATCACGTTCACCGCCTTCGACGCGATCGCGATCCCCTACCTGCAGGACACGATCAGCGGCGGGCCGGCGGCGCTCGACACGGCGATCCGCTCGTTCCCGATCCAGCGTCCGCTGCTCGCGAACGCGGCCGGCTTCTTCCGCGACCTGCAGCCCGGCGTGAGAGTGCTGCGCGCATCCGCACCTGCGCTTGCGACTGCCTTCCAGGTCGGCACGACGCAGGTGCGCCGCGCGCAGTCGCTCAACCGCGAGCTCGCGCTGACGCTCAGATCGCTCCAGGACTTCGCCCAGGATCCGCAGGTGCCGCTGGGCATCCATGGTTTGCGCCGGACCGTCGAGGAGCTGACGCCGACGGTGAACCACCTCGCCTATTCGCAGCTCAACTGCAACTACCTTGGGCTTCTGCTCTACAACGTCGCGAGCGCAGAGAGCGACACGTCGGTTGGCAACCAAGGTGGCTGGCTCCGGGTGTTGCCAGTCGGAACGCCGGGTGGTGAGAACAGCGAGGCTGGACCCGCCTCAGCGCCTGCAAACGGGCCGACGACAGAGGCTGAGAGCACACTCGCCAACCACCTGCATGCGAATCCCTATCCCCTCGTGGGCGCGAAGAACCACGGTGGGATCTGCATGGCTGGCAATGAGAACTATCCGGCGACCATCGGTCAGACGGTCATTGGCAACCCGTCGGGACAGTCCCCAAAGGGGAAGCCGAGACTCCCCAGAAAGCTGGACGGCTGATGGCGAGACACGGCCGACACTCCGACACACCCCCGCGCTGGACGCGCTTCCGCGTCGGCCTGCTCGCGATCGTGCTGATCGCGATCGGCGTCTACTTCGGCTTCAAGAAGGACATCCCGTTCACGCACGGCTACTACCTGCACGCGGTGTTCGAGTCCTCGAACAACCTGCGCCCGGGCTCGCCGGTGCGCATCGCGGGCGTGAACGTCGGCAAGGTCAAGAGCGTCGAGCGCTACAAGTCGACCAACCTCACCGACGTCACGATGGAGATCCAGGACATGGGTCTGCCGATCCACCAGGACGCGACGCTCAAGATCCGCCCGCGCATCTTCCTCGAGGGCAACTTCTTCGTCGACCTGAGACCGGGCTCGCCGTCCGCGCCCGAGGTTCCGGACGGCGGCGTGATCGGCTCTGCGCAGACGTCGACGCCGGTGCAGCTCGACCAGCTGCTCACCGCGCTGCAGTCCGATCAGCGCGCCGACCTGCAGACCGTGCTCCAGCAGTACGGCAAGGCGCTCGACTCGAAGCCGACGGCGGCGCAGAACGCGACGCTGGACGCCGACGTGCGCGGCAAGACCGGCGCCCAGGGTCTCAACGGCTCCTACACCTACGGGCCGGACGCGCTCAAGGGCAGCGCGCTCGTCAACAGCGCGCTGCTCGGCACGCAGCCGCACGACCTGTCTCGCATGATCGCTGCGATCGCACGCCTGTCGACGGCGCTGCAGCCGAGAGAGCGCGAGCTGCAGGACCTGCTCGTCAACTTCAACACGACCGCCGGCGCATTCGCCGCGCAGAGCGGCGCGCTGACGCAGGCGGTCGGCCTGCTCGGCCCGACGGTCACGGCCGCCGACTCCGCCTTCCGGGCCCTCGACGCGTCGTTCCCCGCCACGCGCGGCTTCGCGCGCGACTTCACGCCAGCCGTCCTGGAGACGCCGGCGACGGTGCAGGCGGCGTACCCGTGGATCGCCCAGACGCGCGCGCTGCTGCGCAGAGACGAGCTCGGCGGCCTGCTCGCGCAGCTGCAGCCGGCGACAGCCGATCTCGCGCGGCTGGAGGGCGAGTCGCTCACGTTCCTGCCGCAGCTCGACCTCGCGAACCGCTGCTTTGCGAGAACGATCATCCCGGCCGGCAACATCGGCGTGCAGGACGGCGCGAACACGACGCGCCGCGCCGACGGTTCGATCGTCGAGAACTACAAGGAGTTCTGGTACGCGATGGTCGGCCTCGCCGGCGAGAGCGCCAACTTCGATGGAAACGGGAGTGCGATCCGCGCCGGCCTCGGCGGTGGCTCATACACGGTGAACTACGGCAGATCCAAGACAGATGGGACGGCTGTCATCGCGAACGCGAATCTCAGACCGCTCGGGTCGAGCCCGCTGTTCCCAGCAGAAGCCCCATCGAAGAATCTGACGGCGTCGTGCTATCGCCAGGCGCTCCCGGCGGTGAATGGTCCGCAGGCAGGCCCGACCGCAGCACCCCCAAGCGCCGTGACTACCACGCCCCAGCCACTGCCGAATCCCAGAACATTGCCGACATCGACTACATCTTCAGTGAGCACGCCGTGAAGAGCGCAATTCGCAAGCACCTGCGCGACTTCATCGCGATCGTCGTGCTCGTTCTGATCGCGGGCTTCGTCGCGCTGTACGTGCTCGCGCACCAGCGCACAACGCTGCCCGGCTGGGTGCCGATCTTCGGCAGAGACGTGTTCGTGCTGAAGGGCGAGTTCGCCACCGCGCAGGCGATCACGCCCGGACAGGGGCAGACGGTCGACATCGCCGGCGTCGAGGTCGGCCAGATCACGAACGTCGACCTCGTCAACGGACGCGCCGTCGTGACGATGGAGGTCAAGCCGAAGTACGCGCACCAGATCTATCGGAACGCGACGATGCTGCTGCGTCCGAAGACGGGCCTGAAGGACATGATCGTCGAGCTCAACCCGGGCACCCGCGCGAGCGGTCCGGCGGTGAGAGACGGCTACACCGTGCCGGTCGCCAACACGCAGCCGGACGTGAACCTCGACGAGATCCTCTCGGTCCTCGACGGCGACACGCGCACGTACTTGCAGATGCTGCTCAACGGTGCGGCGACCGGCTTGGACAACAACGGCGGCAATCTCGCGCAGGTCTTCCGCCGCTTCGAGCCGACCGCCCGCGACGCCGCGAGATTCACGAAGCTGCTCTCGCAGCGGCGCCAGTACATCCAGCGCTCGATCCACAACTTCGGCGTCTTCGCGAACGCGCTCGCGGCGCGCGACCAGCAGCTCGGCACGTTCGTCGACAACTCGAACACGGTCTTCAAGCACTTCGCGAACCAGGACGCGAACCTCCAGCGCACGATCGCGCTGCTGCCGTCGGCGCTGCGCGACACGAACAGAGCGCTGCGACAGGCGACGGCGTTCGCTGACCAGGCCGGGCCGGCACTCGGCGCGATCCGCCCCGGCGCTCGCGCGCTCGGCCCGTCGCTCGTCCAACTGCGTCCGTTCTTCAGAGAGACCACGCCGATCATCCGCGATCAGCTGCGGCCGTTCACCAGAGTGGCGACGCCGGTGGTGAAGGAGATCGGTCCGGCTGCCTCTGCGTTCGCGGATGCCACACCTGATCTGACGACGACGTTCAGAGTGCTGAATGCCTTCCTCAACGGGCTGGCGTTCAATCCGCCGGGGAGAACCGAGGGCTACATGTTCTACCTCGCGTGGCTGAACCACATCTCGAATTCCATCTTCTCGGCACAGGATGCTGACGGGCCGATTCGGCGGGGTGTCGTCGTCGTACCGTGCGGGTCCTTGGCAGGTCTCAATGCGATCAAGACGTTCGGAAATCCAAAGTACAACTCCGTGCGTCTTCTGGCCCAGCTCGTCAACACGCCCGCGACCTGCTCGGCTCCGAGAGGCTGACGCATGCAGAAGCAAGCACCCACACTCGGACGCATCCTCGTCATGGCGGGCTTCGCGCTCTCCTGCTTCGGCCTGCTCCTGTACCTGTGGGTCGCGTTCGGCGGCGGCTTCCCGCTCAAGCCGGAGGGCTACCGCTTCCACATCCGCTTCGGCGAGGCGGCGCAGCTCGCGCAACAGGCGGACGTGCGCATCTCGGGCGTCCCTGTGGGCAAGGTCGTCAAGCTGCAGCTCGGTCAAGGCCGGTCGACCGACGCGACGATCGAGCTCGACGAGCGCTACGCGCCGATCCCGAGAGACTCGCGTGCGATCCTGCGCACGAAGACGCTGCTCGGCGAGACGTTCGTCGAGCTGACGCCCGGCCACAAGCAGGACGGGCTGCTGCCGGAGGGCGGGACGCTGCCCGACGCTCAGGTCTCCAAGACCGTCGAGCTCGACGAGGTCTTTCGCTCGCTCGACCCGCGCACGCGCCACTCCTTCCAGGTCTGGATGCAGTCGCTCGCGGAGGGCATCGACGGCCGCGGCGCCGACCTCAACGCCGCCTTCGGCAACCTCGCGCCGTTCGCCGAGGACACGAACACGCTGCTCGTCCAGCTCGATCAGCAGAACCAGGCGGTCCAACAGCTGATCCGCAACACCGGCACGGTCTTCAACGCGCTCAGCGCGCGCAGCGGCCAGCTGACCAGCCTGATCCGCAACTCGAACACGGTCTTCGGCACGATCGCGAGCCGCAACCAGCAGCTCGAGGACACGTTCAAGGCGTTCCCGACGTTCGAGCGCGAGTCGATCCTCACGCTCAACCGGCTGAACAGATTCGTCGCGACAGCCAACCCGATCATCACGCAGCTGCGGCCCGTCGCCCGCCAGCTGACGCCGACGCTGCAGGCGACGGGCCGGCTGGCGCCGCCGTTCCGCGACTTCTTCGTGAACCTCGGGCCGCTCATCACGGCCGCGAGACCGGGTCTGCCGGCGTTCCGCCAGTTCCTCGGCGACGCGCGGCCGGCGCTCGGTCAGCTCGACCCGTTCACGCGCAGCCTGAATCCGTTCCTCGGATACATCGCGGACTTCCTGCCGGAGCTCGATGCCTTTGTCGGGAACATCGCTGCCTCGACACAGGGCAGCTTCCTCACCGGGTCCAATAACGCAGTCCTCCACTACTTGCGTACTGCCGCCGTATTCAGTCCGGAGGGCATGTCGATTTATCCCCAGCGACTCGCGACGAACCGGCCCAACCCGTACCGATTCCCCGGCCAGCTGAACGAGCTGAGAACCGGTCTGCCGGTGTTCGAGGATCGCCAGTGCGCGAGCGGTCCTCGACCGGTGCCGAACATCTCGGATCCGAACGCGTTCGCCCAAACGGTCGGTGGCATCTCGCCGGACGCGGCACAGCTTTTGCTGGAGTTCGCCTTCCGCAACGACCCCAGAAACGTCCCCGCACCCGCCTGCCGCGCGCAGGGGCCGACGCCCGGCTACGGCACGGACTTTCCGCACGTCGTCGCGGAGCCGCCCGGCGCGAACACGACGAGCACGGGCAGCAGCGGGGAGAGCCCGGTGACGGCGAGCGCGAGCACCGCCGACGCCTCGCCGTGACATGAGCATGCGGGACGGCCTGGAGCGCGTCGCGCGGGCCGCCGCGGCCCGGCCGCTCCCCGTGCTGCTGACGGTCGCGCTGCTCGCCGTCGCGGGCGGCGTGCTCGCCCTGAACCTCGAGCCGAGCACCGGCATCGACACGCTCGCCGGCCGCAACAGCGCCGCGTATAGAGCCACGAGCGACCTGCACAGACGCTTCGGCGACGACGCCGTCGTCGTGCTGATCGACGAGCACGTGGCGAACCTCGTGCTGACCGACGACCTCGGCCGCACGATCCGCCTCGAGGGCTGCCTCGGCGGCAACGTGCCCAGAAGCGCGCAGCCCTACGGCGGCGCGCGGAGCCCGTGCGCGAAGCTCGCCCAGCTCAAGCCGGTCAAGCTCGTCTACGGCCCCGGCACGTTCCTCAACGAGTCGGTCCGCGCGGTCCAGAACGCCGTCACCGCGCAGCTGCGGGCGATCCAGCGCCAGGTCGCCGCGGCGCCCGCCGACCAGAAGGCCGCGGCGCAGGCGCAGGCGGCCGACCAGATCAAGCGCCTGTGGCTCGCCTCCGGCATCCAGGGCATCCCGCAGATCGACAGCAAGCCCTTCATCTCGCAGATCGTCTTCGACCCGACGCGCGGCGCCGACGTTCCGAAGTCGCGCTTCGCCGCGCTGTTCCCGAGCAGAGACGCCGCGCTGATCCAGCTGCGCCTGCGCCCCGACCTCACGACGAGCGAGCGCGCCCGCGCGATCGACCTCATCCGCCAGGCGACCCAGATGCCGCTGTTCGGACTCAGACGCGGCGGGCCCTACACCGTCTCCGGCGTGCCGGTCGTCACCAGCGCGCTCGCCGACAGCATCACCGGCGGGATCGCCGTGCTGCTGATCGCGGCCGTCGCCGCGATGGCGCTCGCGCTCCTGCTGCTGTTCAAGGCCCGCCTGCGCCTGCTGGCGCTGCTGATCGCGCTCGCCGCCGCCGCGCTCACGTTCGGCGCGATGGCGCTCGCCGGCGCCGGCCTCACGATGGCCGCGATCGCCGTCCTGCCGGTCCTGATCGGCCTCGCCGTCGACTACGCGATCCAGTTCCAGAGCCGGGTGCAGGAGCAGGAGCAAGCGGGCGCCGACCGAGCCGAGGCCGTCGCACGAGCCGCCGGCGCCGGCGCCCCCACGATCGCCACAGCTGCGCTCGCGACCGCCGCCGGCTTCCTCGTCCTGCTGCTCTCGCCGATCCCGATGGTGCGTGGATTCGGCTTGCTGCTGGTGCTCGGGATCGGAATCGCGTTCTTCGCCGCCATCACGGCCGGATCGGCTGCCCTGGCAGCGCCGATCGGGCGGGTGGCGCGGGTGAGACGATTCTCGCGGCTTCGCCCGCGAAATCGTCTTCACCGGCGACAGGACCCGCCCGCATCTGCGCCGGTCCTGCACCACATGCACGCTGCGACGGCCGGCGCGCGCGAGCTGCTCGCCGACGCCACGAGAGCGGTCATGCGGGCCTCGCTCCACAAGCCCCAGCGCATCCTCGCCATCGCCGCCGCGCTGGCCGTCCTCGGCTGGATCGCCGACACCCAGACCAGCGTCGTCTCCGACATCCGCAAGCTCGTCCCGGCCGGCCTGCCCGCCCTGCAGGACCTCAACACGCTCCAGGACAGAACGGCGTCCTCCGGCGAGATCGACGTGCTGGTCGAGGGGAGGAACGTCACGACCCCGCGCACGGTCGCGTGGATGACGGACTACCAGCAGCGCGTCCTCAGACGCTTCGGCTACGACGAGTCGAAGGGCTGCCAGGCCGCCACGCTGTGTCCGGCCTTCTCGCTGCCCGACCTGCTCCAGGGCTCCGACGCCAGATCGCAGGCGTCGATCGACGCGCTGCTGAGAGCGGTCCCGCCGTACTTCTCGCAGTCGGTCCTCACGCAGCGGCGCGACGCCGCCACGCTCGCGTTCGGGATCCGCCTGATGGACCTCCAGGACCAGCAGCGCACGATCGACGCGATGCGCGACGAGCTCGACCCGCCGGCCGGCGTCAGCGCCCGCCTCGCCGGCACGCCGGTGATCGCGGCGCAGGCCAACGCCGACCTCGCCTCGCCGTGGCGCCGGCTGCTGACGCTGATCGCCGGGCTCGCGGCTGTCGCGCTCGTGCTGCTCGCCGTCTTCCGCCGCGCCGAGCGCGCGCTCGTGCCGCTCGTGCCGATCGCGCTCGCGACCGGCTGGTCCGCGCTCGTGCTGTTCGCGACGCGCGTCCCGCTCAACCCGATGTCGGCGACGCTCGGTGCGCTCGTGATCGCGATCTCGACCGAGTTCGCGGTGCTCCTGAGCGAGCGCTTCCGCCAGGAGCGTGCCGCCGGCTACGCGCTCGAGCACGCGCTCGCGCGCACGTACGGCTCCACCGGTCGCGCGGTGCTCGCCTCCGGCGTGACGGCGATCGCCGGCTTCGGCGTGCTGGCCGTCTCCGACTTCCGCATGCTGCGCGACTTCGGCATCGTGACGGTGGTGGACCTGACCGTCTCGCTGCTCGGGGTGCTCGCCGTGCTGCCGTCTGTGCTGGTGCTGTCCGAGCGGCGCGTCCTGCTGGGGCGGATCGCCCGCCTCGGCCCGCGCAGAGGCGCGGCCGCTGGAACCCGCTCCGCGCCGGTCGCGTGAGCGGGCGCCCGACCTGGATCGCGATCGCGGCCGGGCTCGCGATCCTCGTCTACATCACCTGGAACACGCTCTCGACGCCGGCGACCAGCTCGACGGGCCTGCCGGCCGGGACGCGCCTGCCGCCGTTCGCCGCGCCGCTCGTGACGAGCGACCTGGAAGGCGACGCGAACGTCGCCAGGCACGCGCACCAGGGCGCCGCCGGCGCCGAGCCGGCCTGCGCGGTGACCGACTCGCGCGCGCTCAACAGCTGCACGCTCGTCAGGCGCGGGCCGGTCGTGCTCGCGTTCTTCACCGACGGCTCCGGCCGCTGCACGAAGCCGCTCGACGCGCTGCAGCAGCTCGCGCCGCGCCATCGCGGCGTCGGCTTCGCGGCGGTCGCGATCCGCGGCGACCGCGGCGGCATCCGCAGGACGGTCGAGCAGCACCGCTGGGACTTCCCGGTCGCGCAGGACCGCGACGGCGCCGTCGCGAACATCTACGGGATCGCCGTCTGCCCGAGCGTCGTGCTCGTCTACAGAGGCGGCGTCGTCATGCGCACGGCGATCGGCAGCGAGGAGACGACGGCCGCTGCGCTGGAGCGCGCGGTGCGGCGACTGGAGCGGGGGAGGCCGGCGACGTGAGCGCGCGAGGCGAGCTGCCCGCGCCGCGCGACGGCGTCGTCGCGGAGCCGTTGCGCGAGGAGCTGCCCGGGCTCGGCGTCGTCTCGATCGCGCTGCCGGCGCCGAGCGCGAAGCGCAGTCCGGAGGGCGTGCGCGAGCACCTCGCGATGCTGTCCACGCGCTTCCGCGGGGCCGACGCGCTCGCGTTGCGCCAGCGCCCCGTTCCGCACGCGTACCGCGTCGCGTTCCGCCACGTCGGGCTCGACCCGGACGTGACGCGCACGCCGGTCGAGGCGGCTGCGATCGAGCGGCTCGTACACGGCGGCTTCGTCTCGCACGGGCTGCTCGACGACGCGCTCACGATCGCGCTCGTCGAGACGGGCGTGCCGCTGTGGGCGCTCGACGCCGACACGATCCACGGCGACCTGTGGCTGCGCCTCGCGCACGACGGCGAGCGGCTCGGCGAGCACGACGCGGCGCCGCACCTGCCCGACGGCCAGATCGTCGTCGCCGACGCCCGCGCCCCGCTCGCCCCGCTGTTCGGCGAGCCCGCGCCCGAGCGCCTCCCGAACAGACGCACCGAGCGCCTCCTGCTCTACGCCCTCCGCGTCGACGGCGTCCCGCTCGTCCACGTCGAGGAGGCGCTCTGGCGCTGCGCCGAGACGCTGGCGGCGGCCTGACGCAGTGGTCGTCGAACGAGTGCGACAGGGGTAGACTCGACCTACCGATGGTCGTGATTGCGGATCGTCAGGTTGCGTCGCTGCCCGGCGGGGAGGTCGAGGAGGCGCCCGCGCGCCGGGCGCTGCGTGCGCAGATCGCCCGTCTGGAGGCGGAACTCGCCCGTCTGACCGCGGAGGTGAAGCCGCGCGACGGGATCGCCTGGTCGATCGGCGGCGAGCGCGGCCCGCGGCTGCTCGGCATCGGCGAGCTGGAGCGCGTGCGCGACGACCTCGCCGAGCGCCTGCACGAGGTACGCCGGACGCTTGCCGCCCGCGCCGCGCGCGAGGCCGCCAACCGCGAGCGGCTGCAGCGGATGCTGCAGGACCCGAAGCGTCATCGCTTCGTGCGCATCAGCGCCGCCGACGTCGGCGAGCCTGGCTGCGGCGTCTGGCACGTGCGACCGCGCCTCGGCCTGATCGGCATGCTGATGGGCTGGTGGCAGGTCAAGCTCTCCTCCGGATGTCCGCTACCCCGGCCGGCCGCCGGGCCGGCGTGAGCTAGAGGACCAGCGCCCCGTGGGACGCCGCAGTCGCCAGCGCGCGAGCGCGCCGCAGCGTGAGCGCACGCCCGCGCCGCCCGCCGTACGCGCGCCGCGCGCCGCAACGCCGCCGACGACGACGAGCGCCGCCCGCCGCAGCCGCCGCGACGCCGCCCCCAGCGCCCCGTGGGGCAGCTTCCCGCTCGTCGAGCTGTGCGCCCTCGCGGCGATCGTGTTCGGCGTGTGGGGGATCCTCGCCCACAACGGCGTGCTGCTGCTCGGCGCGGCGGGCCTCGGATCCGTCGCCGGGCTGGAGGTCGCGATCCGCGAGCACTTCGGCGGCTATCGCTCGCACACGTTCGTGCTCGCGGCCCTCTGCGCGGTCGTCACGCTGACGGTGCTGGCGTTCGCGAACGCCGGTCGCACCGCGATGCTCGCCGGCGCGGTCGGCGTCCTGGCCGTCGGCTTCGTCGGCTTCCGCCAGCTGTTCAAGCGCCGCTCCGGCGGCGTCGGCATGCGCGTTCGCTAGATCGTCTAGCCTGCGCGGCGCGATGTCCGCCGATCCCGCGCCGAGCGCACCCCGCCGCATGCGCCTGACCGGTCTGCACCACGTCACGGCGATCTGCCGCGACCTCGAGCGCACGACCGCCTTCTACCGCGACACGCTCGGGCTCGCGCTCGTCAACGAGGGCGTCAACGACGACGATCCCGGCACGCGGCACTTCTGGTTCGGCGACGCGCAGGGCGCGCCCGGAACGCTCATCACCTTCCTCGAGTATCCGCAGATGGAGGAGGGCGTGATCGGCGCCGGCTCGGTCCACCACGTCGCGTTCACGGTCGAGTCGGCCGACGAGCAGCTCGCCTGGCGCGACTACCTGCGCGACAGAGGCGTGGAGTGCAGCGAGGTGATGGATCGCGGCGCGTTCCGCTCGCTGTACGTGCGCGATCCCGACGGGCACATCGTCGAGATCGCCACGCGCGGACCGGGCTTCTAGAGCGGATCCCCGCCCGCTCCGCGCGTGGCGTGGGTGGGTGGGATCCCTCTCTCAGACGGTGACGAGCTCGCGTTCGACGGTCGTGATGACCGGCGGGCACGTGGCGCGCTCGATGCTCGCGTGCGCGCTCAGCTGCGCCGCGAGGGCACGACGCTGGCGTTCGGTGAGCGACCCGATCGTCTTCGTCTCGGTGATGCGGAACATCGCGAGGAACTTGCGGCAGCGGGTACCGCCCCAGCGCCGCTGGCTCATCAGCACGTCGCCGATCGCCATGCTCGCCGCCTCCCAAGGGGCGGTGAGGATCACTTCCGCGGCCGTCACCTCGCCCTCCGAGATGCGGCGCTTGAGTTCCGCGCGGGCGAGCCGCACGCGGTTGGCACGTTGCAGGGCCTGCAGGTGCTGCGGCCCAGGGGACGTCGTCGGCAACCCGTCCATCTGCACTCTTCTTGCCTCCGTACGTGGCCGTGGATCAGCGGGTCGAGCGGGGGGCTCGGCCGCCTGGGGGGAAGCCGTCGTGCGCGATCTCGGTCTCAACTCCCTGGCTCGGCTGGCGGTGCCGTGTGCCTGAGACGAGTCGACCCGGCGGCACCACAGAAGCTATGCGACCCGCCCCCGCCCGGTCAATCCCGAACCGTCTGGGACATACGCTAGGAGCGGCCTTTTCGTGGGTGCACCTGATGCCGGTGCGTCAACCCACCGTCAGGCGGCGGCCGGCAGCGGCCCGTGCTCGGCTTCGAACGCGCGCTTGACGTCGGCGAACGCTTCGAGCGCCTCGTCGAGCACCGCGCGCGAATGCGTCGCCATCACGCTCGTGCGCAGCAGCGCGCCGCCGGGCGGGACCGCCGGGTGCAGCGCGACGTTGACGTAGACGCCGGCCTCGTAGAGCTGCTTCCACAGCAGCGCGGCCTTCCAGTCGTCGGCGACGAGCACGGGCACGATCGGCGTCGCGACGCGCGTCCCGTCCGGCAGCGCGACCGGGTCGACGACGTGGAAGCCGCTCGCGCGCAGGCCTTCGTTGAGGTAGCGCCCGTTGTCGAGCACGCGCGCGAACAGCTCGCGCCCCTCGCCGGAGCGGCAGATGCGCGTGGCGGCCAGCGCGGCGCCGACCGCGGCCGGCACGCCCGAGGCGGTGAACAGGAACGGCCGCGACTGGATCCGCAGGAAGTCGATCACGTCGGCCGGCCCGGCGATCACGCCGCCGCACGAGGCGAGCGACTTCGAGAACGTCGCCATCCGCAGGTCGACGCGCTCCTCGACGCCGAGCAGCTCGCTCGCGCCCGCTCCCCGCTCGCCGAGCACGCCCAACCCGTGCGCCTCGTCGACCATCAGCCGCGCGCCGAAGCGTTCCGCGAGGTCGGCGATCTCCACCAGCGGCGCGACGTCGCCCTCCATCGAGAAGACGCCGTCGACGACGACGAGGATCCCGCCGCCGTCGGCCTCCGCCTGCGCCAGGCGCTTCTCCAGCAGGTCGAGCCGGTTGTGGCGGAAGGCGCGCAGCTTCGCGCGCGAGAGCAGCACGCCGTCGAGGATCGAGGCGTGGTCGCCCGAGTCCACGACGACCGTGTCCTGCGGCCCGAGGATCGTCCCGATCGCGCCGAGGTTCGCCTGGTGGCCCGTCGTGAAGACGATCGCGTCCTCCGTCTGCAGCCAGCCGGCCAGCTCCGCCTCCAGCTCCAGGTGCAGGTCGAGCGTGCCGTTGAGCAGGCGCGAGCCGGTCACGCCGGTGCCGTAGCGGCGGATCGCCTCGTGCGCGGCCTCGATCACGCGCGGGTCGCCCGTCAGCCCCAGGTAGTTGTTCGAGCCGAGCATGATCCGGCGCGCGCCCTCCATCTCCACGACGGGCGCCGCGGCCGACTCCAGCCGGCGGAAGTAGGGGACCGCGTCGATCTCGCGGGCGGCCTGAAGCTGCGCGACCCGCTCGTGCGTGCGGGCCTTGCTGAAGACGTCGGTCGTGGTGGCCATATACAGTGCGCCGCGAATGGGTCTCGACGTCCGGCCTGTCGCGTCCAAGCGCGACCTCACGACCTTCATCAAGCTGCCCTGGCGGCTCTATCGTAACGAGCCGAACTGGGTGCCGCCGATCATCTCGGAGCGGCGCCAGTTCCTCGACAGACGCAAGAACCCGTGGTTCGAGCACGGCGAGGCGGAGTACTTCCTCGCCTGGCGCGACGGCCGCGCGGTCGGACGCATCACCGCGCAGGTCGACCGCGTCCTCAACCAGTTCCAGGACAACACGTGGGGCCTGTTCGGCTTCTTCGAGTGCGAGGACGACCCGGAGGCCGCGGCGGCGCTGCTGGCCGCCGCCGAGCGCTGGCTGCGCGCGCGCGGACGCGACCGCATGGTCGGCCCGATGGACTTCACGATGAACGACGAGTGCGGCGTGCTGGTCGAGGGCTTCGAGCGCACGCCGATCATCCTCACCAACTGGACCCACCGCTACTACCCGCGCCTGATCGAGGGCGCCGGGATGGTCAAGGCGATGGACACGCTGATGTGGGAACTGAGAATCCAGGGCCGCGACAGAGTCCATCCGGCGATCTGGAGAATGGCCGACGCGGTCGAGTCCAAGCACGGCATCACCGTGCGGTCGATGCGCAAGAAGGACATGCAGGCCGAGATCAACCGCTTCCTCGAGGTCTACAACGCCGCCTGGGAGAGAAACTGGGGCTTCTCGCCGCTGACCGAGAGAGAGGTCCGCCACTACGCGAGAATGCTCAAGCCGCTGCTCGACGAGCACTGGGCGTTCATCGCCGAGAAGGCGGACGGGGAGGTCGTCGGCGCCGCGCTCACGCTGCCCGACTACAACCAGGTGCTGAAGGGCATGAACGGCCGGTTGCTGCCGTTCGGCTGGGCGAAGTTCCTGTGGAACCGCAGAAAGATCGACCGCGTGCGCGTGTTCGCGCTCGGCGTCAAGCGCGAGTACCAGCACACCGGCGTCGCCGCGCGCTTCTACCAGCTGCACTTCGACTCGGCCGAGGTGACGCCGCAGACGTACGGCGAGATGGGCTGGATCCTCGAGTCGAACAAGTCGATGAACCGTGCGATGGAGGGGATGGGGGGCACGGTCGTGCGCCGCTACCGCCTCTACGAGCGGCTGCTCGAGGACGTCGGACCCGAAGAAGCGGTCGAGTTCGAGGCCGTTCCCGTCGGCGCCGGCGCCGTCTGACCGCCGCCGCTGTCACCATGGGCGGCGCGCGATGACGAGCGAGCGTCCCGCCGATCCCCAGCCGGACATCGTCGAGCCCGAGGAGACGGTCGACGGCGTGCCCGTGCTCGCGGCCGAGGTGCGCGCGCTTGAGCGCGCCGTGCCGCGCCGCAGCCTGCCCGCCGTGCAGGCGGCCGCGGTCGCCGCGACCGGCTTCGCGGTCGGCGCCGCGACGGTCGTCGCGATCAGCCGGCGCGCGTCGAGCGCGAGACGCTCGCCGGTGCGCCGCCGCAAGCGCGATCCCGGGCCGGAGGTGATGTCGGTGCTCGGCACGCGCTCGTTCCTGCTCGACGTGCACCTGCTCGGGCGCGGCGAGTGATCGAGCGCCGCGTCGAGGTCAGACCGGCCTGGCCGTTCCGCCTCTCGCGCGCGAGCGGTCCCGACGGCGTGCTGCAGGTGCGCCGCGGCGTGATCCACCGGCTGCTGCACCACGGGCCTGAGGAGCGGCCGGTGATCGTGCGCGTGGCGCAGACGGCGCGCGACCGCGTGCTGCTCGGCGCGCACGCGGACGATCCCGCCGCGGCCGCGTGGGGGATCGAGCGGATGCGCTTCGCGCTCGGCGTCGACGACGACCTGCGCCCGTTCCACGACCGCTTCCGCGACGACCCGCTGATCGGCCGTGCGGTGCGGATGGACCCGACGGTGCGCCTGCGCCGCCGGCCCGAGCCGTTCGAGGCGCTCGCGTGGGCGGTCACCGAGCAGCTGATCGAGTACGTGCGCGCCGCGGCGATCCAGCGGCGGATCGTGTGGCGGATCGGCCGGCGCTGCGCGCGCAGCGGCCTGCGGGACTTGCCGAGCGCCGCGACCGTCGCCGCGCAGGCGCCGGCGTATCTGACGTCGTGCGACCTCGCGCCCAAGCGCGCGCTCGCGCTGCGGCGCGTCGCCGAGGAGGTCGCGAGCGGGCGGGTGGACCTGCATGCGACCGACGCGGGCGTGCTCGAAGCGGGCTGGAGACGCCTGCGGCGGATCCCGGAGGTCGGCACGTGGACGCTGTCGCTGCTCGCACTGCTCGGCCAGGGCCGCTACGACGCGCTGCCGGCCGGCGACCTCGCCTACGTGAAGCTGATCGGCCGCCTGCAGAGCGGGGGCGACCCGCGCGTGCGCGCGAGCGAGGACGAGGTGCGCGCCTTCTTCGCGCCCTACGGCGAGTGGGCCGGCCTCGCCGCCGCCTACGCGCTGCGCGCGACCGCGCCGGAGCTGCGCGCGGTCGCGGCGGCGGCCTGACCTGTGTCGCTCCGGGTTCCGCATGGGGACCCGCAGCGACACAGCTCGCCGGTCAGCCGGACTGCCCGGCCAGGAACTCGTTCGTGAGCGCGGTCCCGCCGGCGTTCGGCGCGACGCCGAGCAGGTCGTGCTCGAACATCCATCTGCCGTACGCGCTCCACGCCTTCGGGTCCTGCCAGCCGAACGGCTTCGAGTCGTCCGCGGGGAAGAACGCCGGCAGCGACGCCTGCACGCTCGCCAGCGCGAATCTGCGGTCGAGCTCGGGCGCCGCTCTCACGAGCGCGTCCGTCGCGGCGGCCGGGTCGGCTCTCGCGGCCGCGTAGCCGCGCGCGAGCGCCTGCACGAACGCGCGCACGTCGTCGCCGCGGTTCGCGAGCGTGTCCTTGCGCGCGACGAGGATCAGCTCGTCGTACGTCGGCACCCCGACCTGCTCCATGCGGACGATGTGCGGTCTCTTGCCGGCCTGTCTCAGCTGCACGCCCTCGACGTTCCAGTAGGCGCCGAGCGTCGCGTCGACCTTCTTGGACAGCATCGCCGGCACGAGGTTGAAGCCGACGTTCGTCTCCTTCACGGAGTCGACCGGCACGCCCGCGCGCTGGAGGATCGTCTGCAGGTAGGCGCTCTGATACGGGATCCCGGCCGTCCCGACGCGGCCGCCTCTGAGCTCGCGCGGTCCGCCGAAGCCTCTCTTGAGCGACATCAGCGTCGTCAGCGGCACCTGCGCGATCGCGCCGACCGACACCAACTGCGCGCCCTTGTCGCGCGCGATCAGCAGCTCCGGCTCGTACGAGATCGCGAGGTCGACCTTGCCGGCCTCGAGCAGCTTCAGCGGCGCGGCCGGATCCGACGGCGTCTGCGCCTTCACGTCGAGGCCGGCTCTGGCGAAGCCGCCGTCGGCGAGCGCCTCGTAGAGGCCGACGTGGTCGGGGTTCGGCAGGTAGTCGAGCATCAGCGTCAGCGAGCGCGTCGCGCCGCCGGCCGCGATCGTGTCCTGCTTCTCGCCGCAGCCGGCCGACGCGAGCAGCAGCGCTGCCAGCGCGGCGGCGATCGGGAGCAGTCGCTTCATCGGTTCCTTCCGTCGGGGGGTTCGTGCGCCCACGGCACGATCAGCCGCTCGGCGAGCGTGAGCAGCCCGAACAGCGTGATCGCGAACGCGGACAAGATGACGACGGCGGCGTAGGCGCGCGCCGTGTCGAGGTTGGGGATCGCTTGTTGGAAGAGGTGGCCGAGACCGGAGGAGGAGCCGGCCCACTCGGCGAACACGGCGCCGATCACGGCGACGACGACGGCGATCTTCGCGCCGCTGAAGAGGCCCGGCAGCGCGGCCGGCAGCTCGACATGGCGCAGCGTGCGCCAGCGCGACGCATCGAGCGTGCGCAGCAGCTTCGGCAGCTCCGGGTCCACCCGCGCGAGCGCGTCGAGCGTCGTGACGACGATCGGGAAGAACGAGACGAGCCCGATGATCACGAGCTTGGGCGCGATGCCGAAGCCGAGCCACACGACCAGCAGGGGCGCGATCATCACGATCGGGATCGTCTGCGAGGCGATCAGCAGCGGATAGAACGAGATCCGCAGCGTGAGCCAGCGGTGCAGCACGATCGCGCACGCGAAGCCGGCGATGTCCGCGACGAGGACGCCGAGCAGCACCTCGCCGGCTGTCACGGTGAAGTCCTCCCACAGCAGCGAGCGGTCGTTCCACAAGCTCTGCGCCACCTCATGCGGCGCCGGCAGGATCAGCCGGTCGACGCCGCTGTAGAGGGCATACGACTCCCAAGCGGCCAGCAGCGCGAGCACGATCGCCAGCGGCGCGAGGATGCGGGGCGCGCGGTTCATGCCGGCGCTCCCAACGCCTCGAGCGCCCGCTCGCGCAGCGCCACGACGGCGGCGTCCGTGCGATGCCGCGGCCGCGGCAGCTCCACCGGCAGCTCCGCCACCGCGCGGCCGGGCCGCGGCGACATCACGACCACGCGGTCCGCCAGCACGACCGCCTCCTCGACGTCGTGCGTCACGAGCACCACCGTGCGCGGCTCCTCCGCCAGCGCGCGCGCCAGCCAGCCCTGCATCTCCTGGCGCGTGAGCGCGTCGAGCGCCGCGAACGGCTCGTCCAGCGCGAGCACCGGCTTGCCCGCCAGCAGCGTGCGCACGAACGCCACGCGCTGGCGCATCCCGCCCGACAGCTCGGCGGGCCGCGCGTGCTCGAAGCCGCCGAGGCCGAAGCGCTCGAACCACGGCACCGCCTCGATGCGCGCCTTCCCCGGCGGGACGCCGCGCACGCGCAGCGCCAGCGCGGCGTTGTCGAGCGCGCTCGCCCACGGCAGCAGCAGGTCGCGCTGCGGCATCAGCACGGCCGGATCGGCGTGCACCGAGCCGGCGTCGGGCGCCTGCAGCCCGCAGATCAACTCCAGCAGCGTCGACTTGCCGCAGCCGCTCGCGCCGACGACCGCGACGATCTCGCCGGGCGCGGCGCGCAGGCTCATGCCGTGCAGCGCGACGACGTCGCCACCACGACGACCGCGGCCGCGGAAGCTCCGCTCTACTCCGTCGACCGCTACGCCGTCCATCGCTCCCTCCGCGGGCATTACCCCACAGGTTCGAAGGGTCAGCGCCAGGTCACGATGGGTGCGAAGAGGCGCTATCTCAGCCGGCTTGCCCGCCAGCCCCCCTGTGTGCTCGTCGAGCGCGGATCGTAGTACACGCGCGCTCCAAGCTCCGCTAGGCTCGTGCATTCCGGCACACCGGAATGAGAGACATCGGGGGAACGGTGCGAATCTGGGGGAACGCGGGCGTCGCGCTGCTGTCGGTGCTGTCGCTGGCGCTTGCCGCCGGCGGGTGCGGCGAAGGCGAGCACTCCGGCGGGTCGACGCGGAACGAGGCGTCGTGGCTGGCGCCGAACGGCGATGCCGCGAACCATCGCAGGGCGACGAGCGCGATCGACGCGGCCTCGGTCGGCCGCCTCGGCGTCGCCTGGCGGCTGCCGCTGTCCGCGCTGTACGCCGCCACGCCGATCGTGCGCGACGGCGTCGTCTACACGCAGGACCTGATGTCGAACGTCTATGCGGTCGAGCTCGCGAGCGGCAGGCTGCGTTGGAGGCACGACTACAACGAGGTCGACATCGGTCCCAACGGGGTCGCCGTCGTCGGCGGCAAGGTCTTCGGCGCGACCGCATCGCGCGCGTTCGCGCTTGACGCCGAAACCGGTCGTGAGCTGTGGACGACGACGCTCGCCCACCACGAAGGCGACACGATAGACATGGCGCCGGGCTACGCCAGAGGGACGGTCTACGTCTCGACGGCGGTCTCCGGCATCGGGGCCGTCGGCACGCTGTGGGCGCTCGACGCCGACACCGGGAAGCCGCGCTGGAGGTGGCGCCAGGTGCCGGAGGGCCTGTGGGGTCACCCTGAGGTCAACTCCGGCGGCGGCCTGTGGCACCCGCCGGCGTTCGGCGACGACGGCGCCCTCTACGTGAGCACTGGCAACCCGCTGCCGTTCCCCGGGGTGGACAGGTGGGCGTGGGGATCGAGCCGGCCCGGCGAGAACAGATGGACGAACACGATCGCCAAGCTCGACCCGGACAGCGGCCGCGTGCTGTGGGCGCATCAGGTGCTGGCGCACGACATCTTCGACTGGGATCTCGAGGGGCCCGTGATCCTCGACCGCGTCGACGGGCGGCCGCTTGCGCTCACGGCCGGCAAGATGGGGATCGTCTACGCGTTCGACGCCGAGCGCGGCAGGCTCGTCTGGAGGCGCTCCGTCGGGCTCCACAACGGCCACGACCATGACAACCTCGCGGCGCAGCGCGGCAGGGCGCCGTTCGAGGAGCCGACGAAGGTGCTGCCCGGCTGGTGGGGCGGCGTCGAGACGCAGATGGCGTCCGACGGCAGGACGCTCTACGTCCCCGTCAACGACCTCGCGACCGTGTACGACGGCGCGGGGGAGAGACTGACGCCGCCGGATCCGGCCGCCGGCACCGGCCGGGTGGTCGCGATCGACATCGCGAGCGGCCGCATCCTGTGGGACCGCCTGCTGCCGAGATCGCCGTACGGGGCGGCGACGATCGCGAACGACCTCGTCTTCACGACCACCTATGACGGAACCGTCTGGGCGCTCGCGCGCACGGACGGCAGGGTCGTCTGGAGGACGCGCCTGCGTGCGGGAACCAACGCGCCGGTCGTGCTCGCGGGCGACACGTTGATCGCGGCGGCGTCGGTTCCGACGCAGACGCAGGGACCCGAGCTCGTCGCCTACCGGCTCGGGGGCGATTGATGGCGACCTCCTCGGCATCCATGCCGCGGGACGAATTCGCGCCGGCGGAGCCGCGCACCCGCACGCTCGCGCTGAGCGAGCTCGCGTGGTTGGTCGTGCTGCCGTGCGCTGCGCTCGTGGCGCTCGCGATCCTGCTGCTCGGACCGCCGCTCGGACACGCCTTCCTGGCACCCCGCGGCGACCGCTTCTGGCCGCGCACGGAAGTGCGTCCCGAGCCGGTCGAGCACGCGCGCTTCCTGTTGGCGCTGGCCGCGGCGCCGCTCGGCGCGCTGGCGCTGCTCGCGCTCGCGCGCCGTCCGCGGGCGCTGCGCGCCGACCTGGCGCGTGCGCTCGTCGCCGCGTCGCAGGTCTGCACGGTCCTGTTCCTGGCGTTGATGCTGCTGGCGCAGCACGACGTCTTGCTGCGCTCCAACGTCGTGGGGCAGCCGGTCGCGATCTTCACGGTCCCGACGCTGGTCGCGGCCGCCGGCGTAGCGGGGCTGTGCGCCTACGGCCTGGCGCATCGTCGCCTCGTCGCGCGCGCGAGCGGCCTCCTGCGCGAGACGCGCGGCCGGCGCATCGTCTGCCTGACTGCGGCGGTGCTGTTGGTCGCGGTGTATCTGATGGCGGCGTTCAACACCGAGCATTCGATCGGCAGGGCGGAGTCGAACCATCTGATCCCGTGGGACATGGCCGAAACGTTCGCGGTCCTGAACGGCCGCACGCCGCTCGTCGACTTCCACAGCCAGTACGCACAGCTGCTGCCCTATCTCGCGGCCGGTTCGCTGCGGATCTTCGGGGCGTCGGTCGGCGCGTGGACCGGGACGATGATCGCGTTGAGCGGGCTGGCCCTGGCGGCGATGTTCGCGGTGCTGCGCCGCGTCGTGCGCAGCTCGGTCGCCGCGCTGGCGCTGTTCGTGCCGTTCCTGGCCGGCAGCGCGTTCCTGATCTTCGGTCGCCTGAGTCCGCTGGAGATCTTCAGCCTGTGGCCGATGCGCTACGGCGGGCCGTACCTGCTCGCGTGGCTGACGGCGCGCCAGCTCGACGGCGCCGCGCCGCGGCGGCGCTGGCTGCTGCTCGGCGCCGCCGGCCTCGTCGCGCTCAACAACCTCGAGTTCGGCCTGCCGGCGGCGGCCGGGACGCTGCTGGCGATCGTCGCCGTCGACCCGCCGCGGTCGCGCGAGGCGCGGCGTCGGCTGCTGACGGATCTCGCGCTCGGGGCGCTCGCGGCGCTCGGCGTCGTGGGCGCGATCGCGCTGCTGCACGGCGGCGCGCTGCCGCGCTTCGGACTGCTGTTCGAGTTCCCGCGCATCTACGGCGTCGGCGGGTGGGTGCTGGAGCCGATGGCGGCGGCCGGCCTGCACCTGATCGTCTACGCCACGTTCCTCGCCGCCGTGATGGCCGCGACCGTGCGCGCGATCCGCGGCGACGCGCACCGCCTGCTCACCGGCATGCTGATGTGGAGCGGGATCTTCGGGCTCGGCGCCGGCAGCTACTTCGCCGGCCGCTCCGATCCGCTCAACCTGATCTCGCTGTTCTCGGCGTGGTGCTTCGCGCTCGTGCTGCTCACGGTCGTGGTCGTGGAGCGGTTGGCGCGTGCCGGTGCGCGACCGTCGGCGGCGGAGCTGGCGGTGCTGTTCGGGTTCGTGCTGATCGCCTTCGCGATCTTCCAGATGCCGCGGCCCTGGGCGGAGGTCCGGCGGGTCGAACGGACCGCACAGGCGGTCTACAAGCAGGCCGCGGCCGTCCGCCTCGTGCGGCAGACGACCGTGCCGCATCAGAAGGTCGCGGTCCTCACGCAGCTCGGTCACCGCGTCGCCTACGACGCCGGCGTCGTCGACGTCGCGCCCTACTCGGGCATGGAGTCGATGCCGACCGTCGCGCAGCTGCGTGCGACGCTCGACGCCGTTCGCCGCGAACGCGCGACGCAGATCTACGTCGATCAGGAGCTCGTCCTGCCCGGCATGCTCGAAGCGCTTGGCGCGGCGGGCTTCACGCCGGCCGACCAGGAAGACCGCTATCTCATGCTGCAGGCGCGCGCGTCGAGCCCGTGAGCGCCTTCACGAAGTCCTCCAGCTGGTTCGCGGTCCAGCACTCGAACGCCGTGCAGTGGCGCTCGTACGTCGCGATCACCGAGTCGCCGTAGTTCCAGTACAGGCGCGGCTCGGGGTTGAGCCAGAAGGTGCGGCCGGCCTTCGCGGCGATCGCGGCGAACACGTCGTCGCGCGGCGGGCGGCCGTTCGTGCGCGCGTCGCCGAGCACGATCACCGTCGCGCGCGGATGCAGGTCGTCCTCGACCGCCGCGAGGAACTCCATCCACACGCGCCCGTAGTCGGTGTAGCCGGAGATGTCGGCGACGCCGGCGTCGCGCGAGATCGCCTCGCTCGCTCTGCGGAAGTCGCGCTCGCGCTCGAACACCTCCGTCACCTCGGAGATCCGCTCGATGAAGACGAACGAGCGCAGCTTGCGGAACGAGTCGTGCAGCGCGTGCAGCACGGACAGGAAGAAGACGCTCGCCGAGGTGACGCTGGTGGAGACGTCGCAGAGGACGAACAGCTCCGGTCGGCGGGGGCGCAGCGGCCGGTACTTCAGCTCGACCGGCACGCCGCCCGTCTGCAGCGACGCGCGCATCGTGCGGCGCACGTCGACGTGCGCATGGCGTCTGCGCCCGCGCAGCTCCTTGCCCTGCGTCGCGAGCCGGCGCTTGAGCTGCGCCACGACGCGGTGCACGGCGGCGAGGTCCTGGATCGGCCCGCCCGGCAGCGAGCGGTCCAGCTCGGAGAGCGGCCGCGCCGGCGGCAGCTGGCGCGTGCGCTCGATCTGCCCGCGCTCCAGCTCGCGCCGCAGCTGCTGCTCGAATCTGCGCAGCTGCTCGCGCGGGACGCCCTCGCGGCGCGGGTCGCCCTCGGGGAAGTCCGGCTGCGGCTCGGCGCGCAGGCCGAGCGAGCGGCGGATCCGCTGCACGTCGACGCCGATCACGCCGGAGCCCTCGCCGCGCTCGCCGAAGGCGGCGATCGCGAGCCGCGCGAGGTCGCGCATCGCGCCCTCCGAGCCGTCCTGCAGCGCGTTCGCGATCGCCTCGCGCAGCGCGTCGACGTCGATCGACGCGGCGTCGTCGAAGCCCTCGCCCTCCGCGACGCCCTGCATCACGGCCTCGGCCTCCGCCGCGCGGAAGAAGAAGCGGTCGAACACGAGCTCGAACACGCGCCGGTCCTCCGGCGACTTCGCGAGCGTCGCCGCGAGCGCCTCCTTGAAGTCGGCGCGCACGTCCCACGGCACCTCGGCCAGCGCCGCGAACGCGTCGAGCAGCTCCGAGGTGCCGATCGCGACGCCCTCGCCGCGCAGCTCCTCGGCGAAGCCGATCAGGCGCGCGTCGAGGCCCGGCGTCTCACGCCCGCGAGCCGGCCCCATCGGGCGCCCCCTCGAGCCGCACGCCGACGCGAGCGGCAACGGTGTCGAGGTCGGTGCGGTGCTTGACGATCACCGACATCGTCTCGCGGAACGTCTGCGCGTCGAGGTCCTCGGCGCCGAGCAGCAGCAGCGCGCGCGCCCAGTCGATCGACTCGGCGATCGACGGCGGCTTCTTGAGGTCGAGCTCGCGCACCTCCTGCACGATCGCGACGAGCTTGCGCGCGATCGTCTCGCCCAGCTCGGGCGCGTGCAGCCGCACGATCTCCAGCTCGTGCTCGACGTCCGGGTAGTCGAGCCACAGGTACAGGCAGCGGCGCTTGAGCGCCTCCGTCAGCTCGCGCGAGTTGTTCGAGGTCAGCAGCACGACCGGCTGCGTGCGTGCGTCGATCCGCCCCAGCTCGGGGATCGAGATCTGGAAGTCGGACAGCAGCTCGAGCAGCATCGCCTCGAACTCCTGGTCGGTCTTGTCGATCTCGTCGATCAGCAGCACGACCGGCTCCGGGTTCGCGATCGCGGTCATCAGCGGCCGCGCGAGCAGGAACTCCTCGCCGAAGATGTCCTCCTGCACGGCGTCCCAGCCGGTGCCGGAGGCCTCCGCCTGGATCCGCAGCAGCTGCTTGCGGTAGTTCCACTCGTACAGCGCCTTCGCCTCGTCGAGGCCCTCGTAGCACTGCAGCCGCACGAGCTCGCGCCCGAGGAAGCGCGACAGCGCCTTCGCCAGCTCCGTCTTGCCGACGCCGGCCGGGCCCTCGACCAGCACCGGCTTGCCGAGCTTCGCCGCCAGGTAGGAGACGAGCGCGGTCGACTCGCCGGGCAGGTACCCGACCGAGCGCAGGCCGTCGGCGACCTGTGCGACGGATGTGGGCTCGAGCGGGGGCATACGGGGATGATCTCAGCCCGGCTCGTCGGGAGGCGGCAGCGGGATCGTCAGCTGGTCGTCGTGAGCCGTCGGCCGCGCCGCTCGCCTGGCGCGCGGACGCTCCGGCGGCAGCACCCGCGTCGTCGTCGTGCCCGGCGCGGGCGGGGGAGGCGGCGGCACCTCGGTGGGGATGTGCGGCCGCTCCCGCAGCGGCGCCGGCGGCCGGCGCGAGCGCCGCATCCGCGAACCCGCGTAGGCGAGCACCCCGGCACACGCGAGCGCGAGGAAGATGCCCCACTCGACGCCGACCAGCGCGCCGCTCACATGCGGCTTGTCGAACAGGCGCCAGATCAACAGCACCGCCACCCAGATCCCCGCCGCCATCACGACGGTCCCGTCGCCGCCCGGCAGGTGGAACGCCGCATGCTCGCTGCGCGCGAACAGCAGCGCGAGCACCGCGAACGCGACGAGCAGCACGGCCACCTCGACGAACGAGAACGTGCCGAACGCGCTCACGCTGTCGGACAGCGCTCTGCCCTGCACCTGGTACCACGGCAGGAACATCGAGAAGAACAACGCGATCGCCGCAACCGCCGCCAGGCGCCCGTCAGGCGTCAGGATCCGCCACGCGCGCCCGATGCGCGCGAGCACGCCCGGCTGCTCGCTCATGCGTGGGTGAGATGCGCGTCGGCGGCGGCCACGGCGTCGATTCTAGGGCCCTACGTCGGCGGTCTTCTGTCCGCTCTTCTCGCCGGCAGCACCTCGATCGTGCCCGTCGTCCGTCCGACGTTGCCGGCCAGGTCGGTGCCGCTCAGCGTCACGTCGTACGTGCCGGGCGCGTGCGGCACGACCCAGCCGTAGGCATGCGCCCCGCGCGCGACGCTCGCGCTCGTCGCGAGCACGACCTTGCCGTCCTGCTCGCGGCGGATCGTCATGCCGACGCGCGAGATCTTCGACAGCTCGAAGCGCACGAGCGTGCGTCTGCCGGCGCGCAGCCGTCTCGTCAGCAGCTCCAGCGTCGGCGGCTGCTTCAAGTCCTGCGCGAACGCTCTCCCCGTGACGCAGTAGACCTGCGTCTGCGTGCGGTCGCAGAGGTTTCTCAGGAAGCCGGTCAGCAGCTCGTGGTAGGAGAGGTCCGACTCGGCGCCGCCGAGCTGGTACAGCGACCACGCGCCGGTGTCGCCGGCGCGCACGTCGAGCCGAGCCTGCCGGTCGCCGGCGCGGTAGAGATCGTCGGCCACGGGGTTGTGCGTGATCTCGGCGTAGTCGTGCAGCGCGACGAGCGTCTGCACCGAGGCGTTGACGACGATCTGGCCCGGCGCGAACGAGTAGAGCAGGTAGCGCGCGCCGACCGGCGTCTTCAGCCGCACGCCGACCGGCGGCGCGAGCGAGAACAGGCCGAGCGCCGCGCGCGCCGCTTCGACGTACACCGCGTCGCCCAGCCGCTGCCCGGCGCGCGCGAGCGCCTGGATGCCGGTCGCCTGCGCCATCCCGCTCGTCCACGGCGGCGTGCCGCCGCCGAAGTGGAAGTAGTACTCCCACGCGAGCGCGCCGCCGCGCTGCGAGGCGAGCGCGACCATCTCGTCGAGCAGCGCGCGCAGCTTGCGGTCCGAGCCGGCCGCCCACAGCCCGTTGGCCTTGCCGAAGGTGCCGAGCACCTGCAGCTCGATTCCCTCGCCGGGGTAGTACTCCCACACGAGCTCGCTGTCGGAGAACTCGACGCGTTGGCCGTAGCTGAGCAGCGATCCGGTCGTCCACCACTGGCGATTGCGTTCGAGCGTCTCGAACAGCGCCGGCAGGCGCGCCGCGGTCAGCTGGCCGCGCGCGGCGATCTCGTGGAGGTTGTCGACGACGCCCTGCAACTCGGTCCGCCGCGTGCCGCTCAGGCGCCGCGCCGTGCGGATCGCGGCGTCGAACGCGGCGCGGTCCCGTGCGGCGGTCGCGGCGTCGATCCGGCCCGCTCTCAGCAGGCGCTTGAGCTCGCTGCGGACCGTGCGCTCGCGCGAGCCGCTCGCCCGCGCGACGACGCCGGCCGGCGGCGGCGCCTCGGCGGGGAGCGCACGCGCAGGCGGCAGCGCGCGGTCGATCCGCGCATGCACCTGGCCGTCACGGCCCATGACGAGCACGCGGTCGGCCGCCTGGGCGGCCGTTGAGTGAACGGTCCCGACCAGGACACCTGCGACGATGCAGATACACAGGAGGAGCCGCAGGGAGCGCATGTGGTCTGATGCTACGCTCGCCAGCCCGGCCGTCACGTCGCACAAGGAGATTTGCAGGTGCTTTTCACCCATCGGTTCGTCCAACACCGGGTACGCGCGATCGTCGCGCTGCTGATGCTCGCGGTGCTCGCGCTCGTACTCGCGGCGTGCGGCGGCAGTGACAGCGGAGGCAGCTCCGGCGGCGGCTCAGGAGACGCTCAGACGCTGCTGAGACAGACCTTCACCGGCACGCACAACATCAGAAGCGGCAAGGCCAACGTCGATCTGAGAGTCGACGTCAGCGGCGACGCGTCGATCAGAGGCCCGATCACGCTCAACATCTCCGGCCCGTTCCAGAGCGTCGGGACCGACCAGCTGCCGAAGTTCGACCTGGCGCTCGACGCGAACGCGCAGGGCCAGGGCTTCAAGGCGGGCCTGACGTCGACGAGCGATCAGCTGTTCGTCAACTTCGGCGGCACCTCGTACGCGGTTCCGGCGAGCGTGATGGCGAGACTGAAGGACAGCTACAGGAGATCGCAGCAGCAGGGCTCCTCGAACCGCATGGATCCCAGAACGCTCGGTCTCGACCCGCTGAGCTGGCTGCAGGATCCGACGGTCGTCGGTACCGAGTCGATCGGCGGCGTCGACACCGACCACATCAGCGCCGGCGTCGACGTCAGCGCGCTGCTCGACGACGTCAACTCGCTGCTCGCGAGAGGCGTTCCCGGCCTCCCGACCGGGCAACAGGTCCCGAGACGCATCCCCGACAGCGATCGCCAGCAGATCCAGGATGCGATCAAGAACGCCAAGGTCGACGTCTGGAGCGGGCAGGACGATCACACGCTTCGTAAGGCGACGCTCGCGCTGACCGTCGATCTGCCGAGATCCTCGACGACGCTCGACCTGTCGCTGTCGATCGAGTTGACCGACCTCAACCAGCCGCAGACGATCAACGCACCCACGACGACCCGTCCGCTCAGCGAGCTGCTCGGCCAGCTGCAGGGCTTCCTCGGCGGGGCGTTCGGCGGCGGCGCGCTCGGCGGCGGCTCCGGCAGCTCCGGCGGCGCGTCCTCCCAGCAGCTCCAGGACTACTCGGCCTGCGTTCAGAGAGCAGGCTCGAACGTGCAGGAGGCGCAGAAGTGCGCCGACCTGCTCACGCAGTAGCCGTCCGCGACTGACGTCCGTCGACCCGTCCGCGCCGCCGGCGCGGACGGGTCGGTCGCGACGAGGGCTATCCTTCCGCGCCCGTGAGCGTCGAGCCCTCTCAGCGGCCGGGTCTGCGCCGCTTCCTGACGAGCAGCAGCGGCTGGCCCTACCTGCTCGTCCCGTTCATCCCGCTGGCGATCGCGCTCGACCTCGCGCACGTCTCGGCGACGATCGTCTTCTTCAGCTCGGCGCTCGGGGTGATCCCGACGGCGGCGCTGATGGGCCGCGCGACCGAGGAGCTGGCCGCGCGTTCGGGTCCCGGCATCGGCGGCCTGCTGAACGTCACGTTCGGCAACGCGCCGGAGCTGATCATCGCGCTGTTCGCGCTGGGCGCCGGGCTCCACGAGGTCGTCAAGGCATCGCTGATCGGCTCGGTGATCGGCAACGTCCTGCTGGTGATGGGCGCGTCCATGTTCGTCGGCGGGCTCGGGCGCGAGCGCCAGTACTTCAACCGCGTGAGCGCGGTCGCGCAGTCCTCGATGCTGCTGCTGGCCGTGGCCGCGATGGCGATGCCGGCGATCTTCGAGCTCGTGGAGGGGAAGGGGCTGCCGCTCCCGGGCGCGGAGCGGGTCTCCTACGGCTCGACCGTCGAGCAGCTGTCGCTCGCCGTCGCGATCGTGCTGATCCTCTCCTACGGCGCCGGGCTGTTGTTCTCGCTGCGCACGCACAGAGGCCTCTTCAACCCGCCGTCCGACGAGGCCGAGCACGGCGAGCCGTGGAGCGTGCGCCGCTCCGTCGCGATGCTCGCGCTCGCCGGCGTCGCGGTCGGCGTGATGTCGGAGATCCTCGTCGGCTCGATCTCCGAGGCGGCGGAATCGATCGGGCTGACGGAGTTCTTCGTCGGCGCGATCGTCGTGGCGATCGTCGGCAACGCGGCCGAGCACTGGGTGGCGGTGCTCGTCGCGCGCAAGGACAAGATGGACCTCGCCGTCAACATCTCGATCGGCTCCAGCGCGCAGATCGCGCTGTTCGTCGCGCCCGTGCTCGTGCTCTGCTCGTTCTTCATCGGCCCGGGGCCGATGCCGCTCGTCTTCAACGGCTTCGAGCTGGGCGGGATCTTCCTCGCGGTGCTGATCGCCACCCACGTCACCGACGAGGGCGAGTCGACGTGGTTCGAGGGCGTCCAGCTGCTCGCGGTCTACGCGGTATTGGCGTTGGCGTTCGCGTTCGCGTAGCCCGGCAACGTCTCTGACGGATGCCAGCGCCCGCTCGCGGAGCTCGCGCTCCCGCACCGGGACGCAGCCGGTGAAGTGTGCTTCGCACATGAACCGGCGAGGACGATGCCTGACGGGATGCCGGGCCGTCAGAGTCAGAGCTCGTCGGGGTCTTCGTCCGGCTCGAGCTCGTCCTCGTCGTCCTCGTCGAGATCCTCGTCGTCCTCGCCGAGCGCGGGAGAGGGGCCGCCCTCGTGGTAGGTCGCCTGGAACTGCTCGAGCAGTTCGTCGCGGGAGGCCTCGTCGATCGGCGTCTCGTCGGAGACGAGCACCCACTCGCCTTCGCCGCCCCCGGAATCGCCCTCGAGCGTCGCCTGGTCGATGTCGGCTGAGTCGTCGACGACGATCAGGACCTCGGTCTGCGGGTTGAGGTATGTGCCGGGACGCACAAGCAGTTCGTCGATCTCGAAGCGGCGTGCGCGAGCCATGCGCGCACCCTACCGCGCCCATGCGCTGAAGCGTTCGCTACCCTTCTCGCAGCGGTTGACTGACCAGTCAATCTGTCGCAGCCGGAGCGTGCGCGACCACGCGCCGGGCCCACCGTTTCAAGGAGATCCACACCGTGGTCGACTTCACCCTCACTGACGAGCAGAAGAACTTGCGCGAGATGGCGCACGACTTCGCCGAGAAGGAGATCCGGCCCGTCGCCTGGGAGTACGACAGAGACGGCACCTGGCCGGAGGAGATCATCAAGAAGGCATGGGAGGTGGGTCTGATGAACACCCACATCCCAGAGGAGTACGGCGGACCCGGCGCCGGCTACCTCGACGGCTGCCTGATCGAGGAGGAGCTCTCGTGGGGCTGCTCCGGCATCCAGACCTCGCTCGGCTGCAACGGCCTCGCGACCGCGCCGGTCGTGATCGCCGCCTCCGAGGAGCTCAAGAAGGAGTACCTCGGCCGCCTCACCGAGGCGCCGCTGCTCGCCTCCTTCTGCCTCACCGAGCCCGACGCCGGCTCCGACGTCTCCGGCATGAAGACCACTGCCGTCAAGAAGGGCGACAAGTGGGTCCTGAACGGCTCCAAGTGCTTCATCACCAACGGTGGCTACGCCGACTGGTTCACGGTCTACGCAAAGACCGACAAGGAGGCCGGCCACCGCGGCATCTCCGCCTTCATCGTCCCCCGTGACGCGGGCGTCATGGTGGACAAGAAGGAGGACAAGATGGGCCAGCGGGCGTCGAATACGGCGACCGTCTCCTTCAACGACGTCGAGATCCCCGCCGACCACCTGATCGGCGAGGAGAACAAGGGCTTCAAGATCGCGATGATGACGCTCGACCGCACGCGCCCCGGCGTGGCGGCGATGGCCACCGGCATCGCGCGCGCCGCGATGGAGTTCGCGATCGACTACTCGAAGGAACGCGTCCAGTTCGGCGTGCCGATCGCGATGCATCAGGCGATCCAGTTCATGATCGCCGACATGGCGACGGATGTTGAGGCCGCGCGCCTGCTGACCTGGAAGTCGGCCGTGATGCTCGACCAGGGCCAGCGCAACACGCTGCTCTCCTCGCACGCCAAGCGCTTCGCCGCCGACGCCGCGATGAAGGTCGCGACCGACGCCGTGCAGGTCTACGGCGGCTACGGCTTCATCAAGGAGTACCCCGTCGAGAAGCTCATGCGCGACGCGAAGATCATGCAGCTCTACGAGGGCACGGCGCAGATCCAGCGCCTCGTGATCGCCCGCGAGACGCTGCTGCCGCGTCGCGTCGAGGAGCCGGCCGCGGCTGGCGTCTAGCGACGCCGGGGCGCCTCCGGCGCTTCCCTCGAACCCCCTGCGCGCGCCTTCCCCCATACGCGCGCACTCCGCAACGGCCCCGGACTCCCCCTCCGGGGCCGTTGCTTTTCCATGCCCGTCCTTTCAGTTCAGCCGAAGCGCACGAGCTGGGAGCGCGCGTCGAACGGCGTCAGGATCTCGTTGCCGCCGAAGTGCACGTGCACGCGCAGCTTCGTGATGCTGCTCGAGCGCGGCAGCGCCCGCGTGCGCAGGCGGAAGCTGCAGTGCCCGGGGGCGATGCGCACGCTGTTGCGCGCGACCGTCCCGAGGCGCGACGTGAAGCGCAGGGAGATCGTGCCGCCTGAGCAGCCGTCGGCAACCGACACGCCCGAGCCGAGCACGAGCCGCCCGCTCGTCACGAAGTACGGGTGCGAGCGCTTCGCGCCGGTGCGCGGCCGCGTCGAGACCTCCAGTCTGCCGGGCGGGAACGGGCCCGTCTGCGCGAGCGTGTCCGGCCCGAACGTGGTGCCGGCGCGGTTGGAGGCGACGACGCGGAAGTGGTAGGTCGTGTGCGGCGCCAGCGAGTTGACGCGGAAGCTCACCGACACGGGCTGCACGCCGGCTCCGACCGACTTGCCGAACGTCTCCAGGCCATACGCGGGCGAGGTGCCGTACTGGAAGCGGTAGGTCGTCGCCGCCGCGCCCGGATTCAGCAGCGCGGTGAAGCTGACGCCGTTCGCGCTGGGGCTGAACGGAGCCGTCCCGAGGATCGTCGGCGCCTTCGCCGGCGGCAGCGCGGTCTTGAACGAGCGGTCGGCGCCGGTGCTCGTGCCGTCGGCGTTCGAGGCGATGACGCGGAAGTGGTAGCGGACGCCCGGCGCCAGGCCCGTGAGGCGGAACGTCACGCGCTTGGCGGTCGTGCCGCTGCCGGCGCTGTGCGCCGGCGTCTGCGAACCGTAGGCGGTGGTCGTCCCCCATTGGAACGCGTACGTCGTGGCCTTGCCGTGCGGGTTGACGTCGGCGCGCAGCGTCGCGGCCTTCTGGGCGATCGACGTGGCGGCGACGGTGCTGACGGTGGGGCTGGCGGCCTGCGCGGCGCTCGGGAGCGCGAGGCTCCCGAGCAGCAGTGCGGCGGGCAGGAGTGCTCTGAGAGGTCTCATGACCCTGGCACCACTCCCCCGAAGGGGGAGTTGCCATGCGCGGTAGTGACGTCGGCCGCAGGCGGTCCGCTTGCGGCCGCCGGAGGTCGAAAGCTAATTCACCGCCAGATCGCCCTTCACCTCCGTCGTGTAGGCGCCCTTCGCGGTGCCGTTGCTCTGCTCGGCGCCGAAGTACGCCTCACGGGCGGTCTTGGTGCCGCTCGCGTACTGGTCGTGCGCTTGGTAGAGGTAGAACGCGCCGAGGCGGCTGCCATAGCGGCTCTGCATGCCGGACAGCACCGAATGCAGCGTGGTGGCGGCGTCGCCGTACGTCATGCACTTGTTGAAGCCGTAGTTGTCGGACAGGCAGCGGCCGTTGTCGCTGGCGAGACCCCACTCCGTGATCCAGATCGGCAGGTCGCGCGAGCCGGCGGTCTTCGTCGAGTTGACCGTCGAGTCGATGCGCGTCGCCCAGTTGGGGCCGTAGGGATGGATCGTCCAGCCTGCGGCGAGATCGCCGAGGTTCGGGACCGCCTTGAACATGTTCTGCACCCAGGCGGCCTGCTGCTGGGCGTTGTCGGCCTGCACGATCAACCCGACGTTCGGGTTGGCCGCGCGGATCGCCGCGACGGCGTCGCGAGCGCGCTGCGCATACGTCTGTGCACGCGCCGCGTAGGTGCTCGAGCTGTTGTCCGAGAACTGGTACGTGTAGCTCGTCTCGTTGCCGAACTCGATCTGCGTCACGGCGGTGTTCGGGGGATAGGTCTTCCCCGCCCAGAACGTGCCGCCGGGCCCGTAGGCCTTCGCCCAGTTGGCGAGGTTCTGCGCCTCCGCGGTCGTCGGGTTGCGCCCGTAGAAGGTCGCCAGCAGCAGCGGCCGGATGCCCGCCCTCGCGTAGGCGTCGACGTCGGAGGCGAGGTTCGACGCCGCCGTGCCGACGCTGAACTCGATGCGCGCGGTGTGCACGCCGAGCGCCTTCAGGAAGCTCAGCTCGTACTGGTGCGCCGAGCCGGCGACGACGCCCATGCGGAACGTGCCGTCGACCGGCGTCGGCGTGGGGGACGGGCTCGGACTCGGCGACGACGTCGGATACGCGATCGAGACCTCGTCGGCCCAATAGCTGCCGGTGACGTTCGTGCGCACGCCGTAGCTGACCGTCTGGCCGGATACCGCCGGCGGCGTGACGGAGGTCCCGTTGACGGTCGAGTACTGCGGCGTCTGGTTGGGCACCTTGCGCACGAACACGTAGGAGCTGACGCCCGGAATCGCGGTCCAGCTGACGGTGGTGCCGGAGACGGACATTCTCGGCGCCGTCTTCGGGTCGACCGTCGTCGTGTCCGGATAGGCGATCGAGACCTCGTCGGCCCATGCGCTGCCGCTGACGTTGGTGCGCACGCCGTAGCTGACCGTCTCGCCGGGAACGGCCGGCGGCGTCACCGAGGTGCCGTAGACGATCGAGTACTGCGGCGTCTGGTTGGGCGCCTTGCGCACGAACACGTAGGAGCTCACGCCGGAGATCGGCGTCCACGAGACGGTCGAGCCCGACACCGACATCGTCGGCGCGGCGAGCACGTCGGTCGTCGCCAGCGTCGTGGCGGTCGTCGTGGTCGCGAGCTGCGTGTCGGCGGTGACGGCGTCGCTGCTCGTCGTATCCGCGGACGTGTCGACCGGCGTCGGCGGATCGGTCGGCGCCGGATCCTGCGGGGCGGGATCGCTCGGCGCTTCCGCGACCGGCTGCGGATCTACGGGCTGGGGGTCGGTCGATGGGTCCGGATACCAGTCTTCCCAGGTCCAATCGTCGGAGCACGCGTTGTCGAGCCAGTCGTCCCAGGTCACGTCGCTCCACACCACGTCGTCGGTGCCCGAGTCGTGACCGGACCAGTCTTCGCCGGACCAGTCGCTCGACGTGTCCGGTGCCGTCTGACCCAACGGGACCGGTTCGTCGGCACGGGCCGAAGAAGTTGTCATAAGCACTCCGAAACAGCCGACGACGGCACACAGCAGTGCGACCGTCGCCGTGCGACACATGGTGGCCGGAACCATGTCAATCCCCTTGTCGGACGGCGAACCGAGCGGGATGAGTACCGGTTCGACCACGACCAGGTCAAGCTGGAACGTCAGCGTACCTAAATGTTTATGCGCCAACTGCCAGGGTCAATGGCGCGTGGCGCCAGGGTCACGCACCGGTCCGTACAATCCCGCGCGTGTCATCGCTCGACGCTTCGATCGCCCCCCGCCCGGACGCCGGCTGGGAGGAGCAGCTCGTCAAGCTCGAGACGCGCGGTCGCGTCGCGGTCGCCTGGCTCGACCACCCCCCGGCCAATGCGCTGTCGCCTGCGACGGTCGACGCGCTGCGTCGCGCGTGGGAGGCGGTCGAGGGCTCAGACGTCCGCGCGCTCGTGATCGCCTCGGCCAACCCGAAGCTGTTCTGCGCGGGAGCCGACATCAAGGCGTTCACGGCGATGGACGAGGCTTCCGGGCGCGCCTACGTCGCGGGAACGCATGAGCTGCTGCGCGCGTTCGAGCGCAGCGCGCTGGTGACGATCGCGGCGGTCAACGGACTCGCGCTCGGCGGCGGCTGCGAGCTCGCGATGGCATGCGACCTGCGCGTCGCGGCCGCTTCGGCCCGCTTCGGCCAGCCCGAGATCAAGCTCGGGATCATCCCGGGCTTCGGCGGCACGCAGCGGCTCGCGCGCCTGGTCGGGCCGGCGAAGGCGCTGGAGCTGAACCTGGTCGGGGAGCCGATCCGCGCGGAGGAGGCGCAGGCGCTCGGCCTCGTCAACCGCGTCGTCCCGAACGAGGAGCTGCTCGGCACGGCGCTCGAGCTGGCCGAGACGCTCGCCGCGCAGGCGCCGCTGGCGGTCGCCGCGATCAAGCGGGTGTCCGCCCACGCCGAGCTCGACGCCGGGATCGCCGCCGAGCAGGCCGCCTTCGCGGACGTGTTCGCCTCGGCGGACGCAAGAGAGGGCATCGCCGCCTTCCTCGAGAAGCGCTCCCCGGACTTCCAGGGCCGCTGACCGACTCGGCATAAGGCTGAGCTTGAGGGTTAGGATCTGCCCGCGATCCGCGCTCGCAGCGCGGCTTCGAGGCGCTGCAGCGTCATCTCCAGCTGCTCGCCGCCAGCGGACGGAAGCTGCCCCGTGGGCGCTTGCTCCGCGAGCTCGGCGACCGTTGGAAGCCGCTCGCGCAGCTCGTCGAGCCGCGCTGTCAGGTCGACGCCGGGCTGCTCGGCCGCCAGCTCCGCGACGGCGCTCGCCAGCGCCTGATGCAGTTGCAGCGCGGCTTCGCGCAGCTGGCCGGCATCGAGGTCGGCGCGTGCTCGCAACGTGAGCTCCTCGCACGCCAGCGCCTGCTCGTGACCGCCGAGCAGCGCTGCCATCCGCTCCAGCGGGCGCAGTCCGGCGGCACGGCGTCTGCGGCCGGTCCGCGGCGGCGGCAGCTCGCGCGCGCTGCTCCAGCGTCCGTCGGCGACCTGCTCGCCGGCGCCGCAGCCGACGCGGATCGCCAGCGCCTGGGGAAGGGAGGGATCGCGCAGCGACGGATCGGCGGCGGCGACGCGATGGGCGCGGACCGCGCGCACGACGACCGCCAGGGCGGCCGACGCCTCCTCGGTCCCGGCGGCGGCGAGCCAGCGTTCTGCGTCGGCCCGGCTCGACGGCTCGGCGTCGACCACGGTGGCGCGCGTCGTCGTCACGAGGGCGGGGGGCGGCTCGGGCGCGGCCGCGCGACCGCGGCGGTCGCGCAGCCGCCACCGCTCAGGTGCACCCAACGTGGCGAGCACGAGCACGTGCGAGGCCGGCTCGCCGGCGCCCTCGCGCACGACGTAGCGGCCGTCCGCTGGGCCGAGCGCCCACGGGAACTCGAACTGCGCGAAGCGGAACGCGCGCTCCTCCGGCGAGGCGGAGCCGACCCCGCCGGCGTCAGTCGCCGCGGCGGCCGTCCTTGATCGCGTACTTCGAGGCGTGCCGGGGGACGACCGGGTTCTCGATCGAGCCGAGCTGCGTGACGAGCTTCGTCCACTGCTGCGGCTTGAGGATCGCCTGCAGCCGCTGGCGTCCGACGAGGTCGAGCGGGCGGAAGCCGACGTGGATGTGGTCGGCGTGGTCGGGCAGCGCCAGCGTGTTGTCGGTGCCCGGGTACGTCATCAGGCTGATGATCTGGTGCGGCTTCATCGTGCCCTGCAGCGTGAGCAGGCGGCGAATCGTGATGTCCGCGATCGAGCCGGAGCCCTGATGGCCGGCGATCGGGATGTCGTTGACGGCGGCGATGTCGACCGCGTCGCCGCTCGAATGCTCGGACACGTTGCCGGAGGTCGTGTAGTAGCTGTGGCCGCACTCGAGCGCCGTCACGGTCAGCTTCATGCCGCTCGCGGACAGGAACTCCAGCGTCGCGAGCACGCGGCGGTCGATCGCGCCGATCGCGACGTCGCGGCGGCCGCACGTGTAGATCTGCAGGCGCGGGTCGGCGAGCACGATGCGCTGGAGCTGCTCCTTGCTCATCAGCATGATCTGGCCGATCGAGGGGCCGGAGGCGTTGGCCGCGGCGAATGCGTTCTTGCCGTTGGCGCGGTAGATCGCCGTCGACTCGAGCAGCTTCCAGCCGTCGAGGATCGGCTTCGGATCGATCTGCGGAGCGCCGCGGCCGGCGGGGCGGATCGCGAATTCGACGTGCGGCGCGAGCTGCGGGTCGGTTCTGCCGATGCGGCCGAGGATCGTGCCGGCGATCACCGAGGAGCCGCGATGCAGCGGCTTGAGCAGGTAGTCGTGCGGGTCGAGCGCGAGCGCCTGCGTGAAGTAGCCGTCGAAGCTCTCCAGCGGCTGGCCGAGCTCTTCGAGCTGGCGCTTGCCGCCGGCGCTGTAGGCGGCGGGACGCTCGGGATTCGCGAACAGCCGCTCCTTCGTGACCGGGCCGTCGGCCGCGGGTGCCGCTGCGGCGTTCGCGGCCGCGCTGCGGGCGTGCTTCGCGGTCGCGGCGCCGTGCCTCTTGCCCGCGGTCCGCTGTCTGCCGGCGGTCGCGGCGACGGTCGGTCTCGGGTCGGCCTTCGGCAGCTCGAGCTCCTGCTGGCCTGTCGCGGAGTCGTTGCCGGCGTGCGGCTTGGGCACCGGATACTTGTGCGCGAGCGAGGCGAGGTGGCTGTACGTGTAGCGGTTGCCGTACACGTCCTGGAGCACGACGAAGCGGCCGAGCTTGGCGTTTCTGCCGAGGCGCACCACGCGGCCGTCGTTGACGGCGATCACCGGCGCGCCGGCTCTCGCGAAGATGTTGATCGAGCGCCGCGTCGGGTCGCCTTCGACCGGGACCGCGGCGTTCGTGCCGTGGACGCGCTGCGTCGCGGCCTTGGCGTTGAGCCCGTCCGCGTAGGTCGCGCGCGCCGCGACCGGGAAGTGGGCCTGCGTGAGACCGGTGAGCGAGCCGACGAGGTCGGCCGGCATGCCGCCGATCACGCGCGCCCGCAGCAGCACCGACTCGACGTACCAGTCGGCGTGGTTGTAGGCGAAGATCGCGCGGGAGAGGTCGGTGTCGGCGCCGGCGGCCTTGAGGTAGCGCGCCGCGGCGAAGATCGCGTCGACCGGGTTGTAGGGGTCCTTCACGCCGTCGCCGTTGGCGTCGACGCCGTACATCGCCCAGCTCGACGGCATGAACTGCATCCACCCGAGCGCGCCGGCGCTGGAGACCGACAGGTTGCGGCCGTAGTCGGTCTCGATCTCGTTGATGGCGGCGAGCACCTGCCACGGCACCGAGTACTGGATGCCGGCGGCCTGGTAGATCGGCAGCAGGAAGGGCGGGATGCGGAAGTTGTCGATGAAGAAGTTGGGGACGCCGATCGGGGCCGGCATCGCGGGCGCGACGGTGAAGCCCGGGTTGGCCGGCGTCGGGGCCGCGCCGTCAGCCGGGTTCGGCGCCGGCGCGGTCGCGCCGTTCGCGTCTTCGAGGATCGGCTGAGCCGTCGTCTGCGTCGGGGTGGGCGCGACGGCGGTCGCAGAACCCTCACCCTGAGGTTGACCCTTCGGCTTGACGACGCCGCCGATCGCGGCGGGGGCGCTCGTGGTCGCCGGTGCGGTCGTGCCCGTGGTCGGAGCGGCGATCGTCGTCGGCGGGCCGGTGACGGTCGTGCCGGTCGTCTCGGCCGTCGTCGGCACCGCCGTGGTCGTGGCGGGCGCCGGCGGCGGGCTGCCGATCTCGGAGACGCTCACGACGGGACCGCCGAGGTCCGGCAGCGGGATGCTGCTGACGGGCGTCCCGGGAGCGGCGTCGACCGTCAGCGTCACCTGCTTCCCGCCGACCAGCGTGACCAGGAGGCGGCGCGGGTCGGCCGTCGCGGGTCCTGCGAGCCCCATGAGGAGCAGCAGCGCGATCCCGAAGATCAGCGTGCCAATGCGAAACGACTTGGTCCTCATACGGCTCTGCAAATCCTCCCGCAGGGCCGCCAGCGCGGCCCGGTCGTAGGACCGCCGCGTCGGCGATCTTCTCTGGAAGCTACCGAGTGACTTGGACGTATGCAAAGAAGAACCCGCGTGTTTGCAGAAGGCCTGGAGTGCGTGTCGCACAGGTCCCCAGACCATCGGCTGCTACGCGGCAGCCCTTGAGTAGCACACCCAAGCTGGCACGACCGTAAACCTGTCGTTTAAAGGGTCCATGAAGCGGACGTCGCCTCTGCAAAGACTCGATGAGGGGTGGAGAGTTGCGCTCCCGGCCCTGCCGGGTATCGGGTCGAGGGCGCTGCGCTATGGTCCGCCGCGCCCACCGACCGGACCCGATCTTCCCAGGGGGACCGATGACCACCGACACCGCCGACGGGCTCAAGGCCCGCATCTCACGTCAGAGCGAGGACGCCCTCGGGCGGCTCGCGCAGGAGCTGCTGGAGAGTCCGTTCGTGAGCGGCGCGCTCTCGCGCGCGTTCGAGGCGCGCGAGAAGGCGGCGCAGGCGCAGGAAGTCGCGATGGGCGCGCTCAACCTGCCGTCGGCCGGCGATCTGGAGCGCCTCACGCGGCGCGTGCGGTCGGTCTCGCAGCGGCTGGAGGGCGTCGAGGACGCGCTCGACCGCATCGACGAGCGGGTCGGGACGATGGGCGGCGGCGCCGCCGGCGGCGTCGGCGCGCTCGAGCAGCGGCTGGCCGCGATCGAGGGCCAGCTGACCGCGTTCGCCGGGCAGCTCTCCGAGCTTGCGACGCAGCTTGCCGCGCAGCCGGCAGTCGCCGCCGAGCCGGCGGCGAGCGAGGCCGCGCGGACGGACGTCGAGGCCGAGTTGGTGGCGAGCGTGATGGACACGCCTGACGTCGGCGGCGCGGAAGTGCGCGTCGCGCCCGACGTCGTCAGAGCGACGCGTGCGCGCGCCGCGGCGGCGAGAAAGCGCCAAGCCGCCAGAAGAAGAAGCTGAGCGTCAGGTCGCGAGCGCGCCGGCCGCGATCCGCCCGATCCGCTGCGCGGCCGCTTCCATCGCCTCCGCGTCGATGCGTCCGCGCGCCGGCCCGAGCAGGTCGCTGACCGCCAGGACGCAGCCGGCCTGCACGCCGCGCAGCTGTGCGAGGCGCAGCAGCGTCGCGGCCTCCATCTCGATCGCGACCGCCGCTTCGCCGCTCCTCGACGCCGGGCCAGGGTCGGCGTGGGCGCCCGAGGGGTCGTAGAAGAGGTCGGTCGTCACGACGGCGCCGCTCGCTGCCGTCCGCCCGAGCTCGCGCTCGGCCGCCGCCTCCAGCGCCGCCGTCAGCTCGGGATCGGCGGCGACGCGCTCGCCGGCGCCGAGCGCGCGGCTCGTGCCGTCGGCGCTGACCGCCTCGCGCGCGACGATCACGTCCCCGAGCGCGAAGCCGCCGACCAGCGCTCCGCAGGTGCCCACGCGCACCAGCCGCCGCGCGCCGAGCTGCACGAGCTCCTCGATCACGATCGCCGCGCTCGGACCGCCCATGCCGGTGCTCTGGATCGTCAGCGGCGCACCGTCCGCGGCCCTGCCGGTGTAGCCCCACAGACCGCGGTTGTGGTTGAACATCTTCGGCTGCTCCAGCAGCGCCTGGGCGAGCAGCAGCGCCCGCCCCGGATCGCCGGGCAGCAGGACCCGCTCGGCCAGGTCGGTCGTCGGGTGGACGTGGAGCGCCGCGGTCACGGGCGGCGAGCTTACTCAGCGATGCGGGTACGCTCCCGGCGCATGAGCGCCTTCCGTTCCGCCAAGGAGTTCCGCGAGGTGATGGACCGCGTCTTCGCGCTGATGGACGAGGACCCCGACATGGGCCCGAAGCTGCGCGACGCCGACGTGCCGCAGCGCTTCGAGTTCGACGACCTCGACCTCGTCGTCAACATCCGCGCCGCGACGACGAGCGAGGACGCGAACCTCGTGTGGGAGTGGACCGACGATGTCGCCTGGGAGTCGCAGGTGCGCATGAAGATGTCCTCGGAGACCGCGAACCGTTACTTCCAGGGCAAGGAGAACGTCGCGCTCGCGATCGCGCGCCGGCGCATCAAGACGGGCGGGGACGTGAAGGCGGCGCTGGCGCTGATCCCGATCACGAAGCCGGTCTTCGACCACTACCGCGAGCTGGTCGCGCGCGACTATCCGCATCTGCTGGTCTGAGGCGAGCGCGCGACGCGTCGGTCGCGCCGGCATACACTCGGCAGCGATGGACGCCGACCGCGTGCTGGACGACGTGCGCGCCGGGGGGCTGCTTCCCGCCGGCGGCCCCGTCGTCGTGCTGCTGTCCGGCGGGCGCGACTCGGTCTGCCTGCTCGACGTGGCCGTGCGGATCGCGGGCGCGGGCGCGGTCGCCGCGGTCCACGTCAACTACGGCTTGCGCGACGAGGCCTCCGACGACGAGCGCCACTGCGTCGACCTGTGCGAGCGGCTCGGCGTTGCGGTGACGGTCGAGCGTCCGAGACGGCCCGAGGCCGGCGGCAACGTCCAGGCGTGGGCGCGCGACGTGCGCTACGCCGTCGCGACGAGGCTCGCGCTCGAACGCGGCTCTCCCGGCGTGGGCGTCGTCGCCGCGGGTCATACGGCGGACGACCAGGTGGAGACGATCCTCTATCGCCTCGCCTCCTCGCCGAGCCGCCGCGCCCTGCTGGGCATGCGCCCGCGCGACGGCCTGCTCGTGCGCCCGCTGCTGGGCGTCACGCGCGCGCAGACGACGGCCTACTGCATCGAGCGCGGCCTCGCCTGGCGGGACGACGTCACGAACGACGGCGACAGATACGCGCGCAACCGCGTGCGCAACGCCCTCGTGCCCGCGTTCGAACGGATCCACCCGGCGGCCGCCGCCAACGTGCTGCGCACGGCGGCGCTGCTGCGCGACGAGGGCGAGGTGCTCGACGCGCTCGTCGACGACCAGCTCGACGAACGCGGCGGCAGGCTGGAGATCCCGCTCGAGCGCTTGGCGGCGCTGCCGTCCGCGCTGCGCCGGCTCGTCGTGCAGCGGCTCGCGGACGGTGCGGCGGGGAGACTCGTGCCGGGCGCCGCCGGCCACGCCGACGAGGTCGCCGCCCTGCGCCGCAGCGGCCGCGCGCTGCTCGACCTCGGCGGGGGGGTGCGCGCCGTCGCCGAACGCGGGGTGCTGCACGCCGAGCGCAGCTCGGCCAGACACACCGGCGCGCGCGCGTGAATACACTGCGCGCCCTCATGGGCGACGCGGCGATCGGCGAGATCCTGGTGCAGCCGGACGACCTGCAGCACCGCGTGCGCGAGCTGGGCGAGCAGATCACGCGCGACTACGCCGGCAAGGAGCCGCTGCTCGTCTGCGTGCTCAAGGGCGCCGTCTTCTTCCTGAGCGACCTGATGCGGGCGATCGAGCTGCCATGCGAGGTCGACTTCATGGCCGTCGCCTCGTACGGCTCGGCGACGCAGTCCTCCGGCGTCGTGCGGATCCTCAAGGACCTCGACGCGGTCATCGCCGGGCGCGACGTGATCATCGTCGAGGACATCGTCGACTCCGGTCTCACGCTGCAGTACCTGCTGCGCAACCTCAAGGCGCGCGATCCGGCGTCGTTGTCGGTCTGCGCGCTGCTGACGAAGCCCGAGCGGCTGGAGGTCGACCTCTCCCCGCGCTACGTCGGCTTCGAGATCCCGAACCGCTTCGCGGTCGGGTACGGACTCGACCACGCGGAGCGCTATCGCAACCTCCCGTACGTGGCGGCGTTGCGGGACGGATAGCGCGCTCAGGTCCTGCACGGCGGCTGCCGATGCAGGGGAAAGCCCGCTGCTACGCTAGGCAGCCCGTCCACGACCTGCGCTACGCGCGCCCGGGATCCCTTCATGAGCAGGTTCTTCAAGAGCGCCGCCTTCCCGATTCTGATCGTGGTCGTGCTGGCGTTCTTCGCCCAGCGGCTGATCAACCCGGGCGAGCCCAAGCCGGCGTACGACTACCCCGCGTTCCAGCAGGATCTCGCCGCGGGCAACGTCAAGTCGGCCGTCATCAAGACGAAGGACAACACCTTCGTCGTGACGCTGAAGAACCCGCCGAAGACGCAGCACGAGCTCGGCTTCGTGCCGGACAACGGCAACTCGCTCGTGAATCAGCTGACAGCGTCGAGAGTCGACTTCAACGTCGAGGGCACGAAGACGAGCAGCTGGCTGTCGCTGCTGACGTACGTGCTGCCGTTCCTGATCTTCTTCGGCTTCTGGCTGTTCCTGATGAACCAGGTCCAGGGCGGCGGGTCGAAGGTGATGTCGTTCGGCAAGTCGCGCGCGAAGCGCCTGTCGGTCGACTCGCCGAAGATCACCTTCCGCGACGTCGCGGGCGTCGACGAGGCGGTCGAGGAGCTGCACGAGATCAAGGAGTTCCTCGAGAACCCGAAGAAGTTCCAGGCGCTGGGCGCGCGGATCCCGAAGGGCGTGCTGCTCTACGGCCCGCCCGGCACCGGCAAGACGCTGCTCGCGCGCGCGGTCGCGGGCGAGGCGGGCGTACCGTTCTTCTCGATCTCCGGCTCGGACTTCGTCGAGATGTTCGTCGGCGTCGGCGCCTCGCGCGTGCGCGACCTGTTCGAGCAGGCGAAGCAGAACTCGCCCTGCATCATCTTCATGGACGAGATCGACGCGGTCGGCCGCCACCGCGGCGCCGGCCTCGGCGGCGGTCACGACGAGCGCGAGCAGACGCTCAACCAGCTGCTCGTCGAGATGGACGGCTTCGAGGCGAAGGACAACATCATCATGATCGCGGCCACCAACCGGCCCGACATCCTCGATCCCGCCCTGCTGCGGCCCGGCCGCTTCGACCGCCAGATCACCGTCGACCGGCCCGACCGCAAGGGCCGCGCCAAGATCCTCGAGGTGCACACGCGCGGCAAGCCGCTCGCGCGCGGTATCGACGTCGACGCGCTCGCCGGCCAGACGCCCGGCTTCACCGGCGCGGACCTCGCGAACCTCGTCAACGAGGCGGCGCTGCTCGCCGCCCGCACGGGCAAGCGCGAGATCACGCAGGTCGAGCTGGAGGAGGGGATCATGCGCGTGATCGCGGGCCCCGAGAAGAAGACGCGCGTGATGAGCGACAAGGAGCGGCGCATCACGGCCTACCACGAGATGGGCCACGCGATCGTCGGCCACTACCTCGAGCACGCCGACCCGGTGCACAAGATCTCCGTCATCTCGCGCGGCCAGGCGCTCGGCTACACGATCTCGCTGCCGGCCGAGGACAAGTTCCTCACCACGCGCGCGGAGCTGGCCGACACGATGGCGATGACGCTCGGCGGCCGCGCCGCCGAGGAGATCGTCTTCGGCGAGATCACGACCGGCGCCTCCAACGACCTCGAGAAGGTGACGGGGACCGCGAAGCAGATGGTGATGCGCTTCGGCATGAGCGAGAAGCTCGGTCCGCGCGTCTTCGGCCACGAGCACTCCCAGCCGTTCCTCGGCCGCGAGTTCAGCTCCGAGCCCGACTACTCCGACGAGATCGCGCGCGAGATCGACGACGAGATCCGCCGCATCGTCGAGACGGCGCATCAGGCCGCGAAGGACATCCTGACCGAGCACCGCGAGTCGCTCGAGACGATCTCCGAGATCCTCATCAAGCGCGAGACGATCGAGCGCGAGCAGTTCGAGGCGCTGCTCGAAGGGCAGAGCGAGGAAGACGTGTTCGGCGCCGAGGCGCCGCCGCCGCCCGAGGTCCCGCTGCCGCCGAGCGAGAAGGAGCGCCGCGAGCCGCGTCCGCTCCCGCGCCCCGGCCTGGCCGCCGAGGCGCGCAGACTCGACCTCCCTGAGAAGCCAGAGCTCGCGTAACGGGCGCCCGTGTCACGATGCGGCCGTGGAGCGGCCGTATCGGATCATGGGCATCGTCAACGTGACGCCCGACTCGTTCTCCGACGGCGGGCGCTTCCTCGACGCCGAGGCCGCGGTGGCGCACGGCCTGCGGCTGGAGGGCGAGGGAGCCGACATCCTCGACGTCGGCGGCGAGTCGACGCGGCCGGGTGCCGAGCCGGTTCCGCCGGACGAGCAGATCCACCGCGTCGTGCCGGCGATCGAGGGCCTCGTCGCCGGCGGCGCGCGGGCGCGGATCTCGATCGACACGACGCGGCTCGCGGTCGCCCGGGCGGCGGTCGCGGCGGGGGCGACGTACGTCAACGACGTCAGCGCCTTCCGCGCCGATCCGGAGCTGGCCGGCTTCGTCGCCGAGCGCGGGCTCGGCTGCTGCCTCTCGCACATGCGCGGCGACCCGCGCACGATGCAGTCGGAGGCCGTCTACGACGACGTCGTCGCCGACGTGAAGGCGTTCCTGGAGGAGCGGCTCCAGACGGCGGTCGGCGCGGGGATCGCGGAGGAGCGCATCATGCTCGACCCCGGCATCGGCTTCGCGAAGACGCTGGAGCACAACCTCGAGCTGCTGCGCCGGCTCGACGAGCTGGCGGCGCTCGGTCGCCCGCTCGTGATCGGCACGTCGCGCAAGTCGTTCCTCGGCCGCATCGTCGGCCGCGCCGGGGACGATCGCCTCGCCGGCACGATCGCGACGAACGTGCTCGCGTTCGAGCGCGGCGCCGCGGTCTTCCGCGTCCACGACGTCCAGCCGGTCGCGGACGCGCTCGCGGTGGCGGCTGCTACGGTCCGCGGCCGATGAGCGCGCGTGACGACGACGAGGAGTTCGAGGACGAGGACCTCGAACGCGAGGAGGACGACGAACCCTCCGAGCCGCTCGTCACGATCGAGGTCACGGGCCTCTCGCTCTACACGCACCACGGCGTCAGCGAGGCCGAGCGCGAGATCGGCCAGCGCCTCGTGATCGACCTCCGCATCGAGGTCGGCACCTGCGACGCGACCGTCACCGACCGCGTCGAGGACACCGTCGACTACGCCGAGGTCTGCCAGACGGTGGCGCTCGTCGCCCAGCAGCGCTCCTACAAGACGCTCGAGCGGCTCTGCACGGCGATCGCCGACCGCCTGCTCGCCGACTACGAGGCCGAATCGGTGTGGGTGAGAGCGGCGAAGCCCGAGCCGCCGATCCCGCTGCCGGTGCAGGAGGTCTCGGTCGAGGTCGTCCGCGACGCGGATGAGTGACGGCGGCCCCCGGCCTGGGCGCGGCGAGCGCATCGGCTACCTCGGGCTCGGCTCGAACGTCGGCGACCGCCGCGCGCAGCTGACCGCCGCGGTGCAAGCGCTGCCGGCGCACGGCGTCCGGGTGCTGGCGTCGTCGAGCACGTACGAGACCGAGCCGGTGGGGGAGATCCTCGACCAGCCGGACTTCCTCAACGCCTGCCTGCGGATCGCGACCGCGCACGACCCCGAGGGCCTGCTCGACGCGTGCAAGGCGGTCGAGCGCGAGCTGGGGCGCGAGCACGGCGCGCACGTGCGCCGCCACGCGCCGCGGCCGATCGACGTCGACGTGCTGCTGCTCGGGGACCTCGCCTACGCGTCGGAGCGGCTCACGCTTCCGCACGCCGAGGTCGCGAGCCGCCGCTTCGTGCTGATCCCGCTGCTGGAGCTCGACCCCGAGCTGGCGACGCCCGACGGCGCGCGGCTCGCCGACGCGCTGGCCGCGCTGGACCGGACGGTGCGGGTCGGCAGAGCCGGCCCGCCGCTCGCCTAGGCCGCGACGGGCAGCGCGCCCTGCGGCATGCAGCCGTTGTACGACGGGAACAGCCGCATCGCCAGCTCCAGGCAGGGGCGGCCTGCCAGCAGCGGCTTGACGTCCTCCATCGTGGCGAGCAGGCGGATGCTCGGCGCGATCTGCAGGTCGGCGGCGTTCGGCTCCGCGCCGCCGATCACGCCGTCGGCGATCCAGGCGTCGACCTGGTCGAGGTAGCCCGGCAGCGCGGCGAGGTCCTTGCGCGCCGCCGCCTCGCCGCCTCCGTTGCGCCACCGCGCGACGCGCGCGATGCGCGGCGCCGCGAGCCGCTGCACGAAGCCGGGGAGCGGGAGTCTCGAGCCCTCGCCGTAGGTCGGGATCGCGTCGGGCCGGGCGCACATGCCGGTCCACGCGAGCCGCCGCGGCACCGGCTGCAGCACCTCGTCGCCCCAGCGCTCGGCCTCCAGGACGCGCGCCCGCAGGTCGGGGTCCCGCGGCAGCAGCGGCGGCTCGGGCACGAGCTCGTCGAGGCGGTGGACGATCGCGCGCGAGCCGACGATCTTCTCGCCGCTGCCGAGCTTCAGCGCGGGGACGGTGAGGGCGCGGAAGCGCAGCCACTGCTCGGGCACGTGCAGCGCCGGCGCCATCTCGTGGACGCGGTAGGGCTGGCCCTTCAGCTGGAGCGCGCGCTCCGCGGTGATGCTCGGATGCGAGCCGTGGATGGCGTAGAGCGTATGCGGCATCGCACCAGCATATGGCTGGCTGGCCAGCCGATGCGCAGCTTCGGTGCGCCCGATCCGGCGCACGCGCGATACTTCCGCCCCATGCTCCTCGTCGTCGACGTCGGCAACACCCAGACCCACTTCGGCACGTTCGACGGTGCCGAGCTGACCGAGCACTGGCGCTACGCGACCGTGCGCGAGTCGACCGCCGACGAGCTCGGCGCGAAGCTCGCGAACCTGCTCGCGCTGCGCGGCCTGGGCTTCGGCGACCTGCGCGGCTCGATCGTCTCCTCGACGGTCCCGCAGCTCGGCGCCGAGTGGCGGCAGGTCGGCGAGCGCTACCTCGGCGACCGCACGCTCGTCGTCGGGCCCGGCATCAGAAGCGGGATGCCGATCCGCTACGAGAACCCGCGCGAGATCGGGGCCGACCGCCTCGTCAACGCCGTCGCCGCGTACGACAAGATCGGCGCGGCGTGCGTCGTCGTCGACTTCGGCACCGCGATCACGTTCGATCCCGTCTCGGCGGAAGGCGAGTATCTCGGCGGCGTGATCGCGCCCGGCGTCGAGATCTCGATGGAGGCGCTCACCGAACGCGCCGCGGCGCTGCCGAAGATCGACCTCGTGCCGCCGCGCTCGGTGATCGGCAAGACGACCGTCGATGCGATCCGCGCCGGTGTCGTCTATGGCTACGCGGGCCTCGTCGACGGGATCCTGCGGCGGCTGCGCGACGAGCTCGGCGCCGAGACGGCGACGATCGCCACCGGCGGCCTGGCGCAGGCGATCGTCCCGTACACCGACGAGATCGACGAGGTCGACGACCTCCTCACGCTCACCGGGCTTCGCCTCCTGCACGAGCGCAACTCCGCCTGAGGAAGTCCTCCAGCAGCGCGTTGTAGGGCTCCCCGACCAGCGGGATCGAGTGGCCGCGGCCGGAGACCGTCGCGCGCTGGGCGCCGATCCGCTGCGCGAGCACGTCGCAGACGGTCTCGAAGACCGGCGAGTGGCGGCCGGAGATCACGAGCTTCGGAAAGGACGCCGCCGCCAGCCCCTCGAGCGGCGGCTCCGACTCCCACGGCGGGCGCTCCCTCATCACGTGCTCCGCCCCGCGCGCGAGCCACTCCGGCATCGCCTCGGGCGTCGCGTGCGCCGAGCCGACGCCGGTGCGGAACAGCTGCACGAAGTCTCGCGGCGGCAGCGCCGCGCGATGGCGGTACAGCTCCTCGCCGTTCGCGATCGTCTCGTCGACGAGCGGGTCGCCCGCCGCGATCCGCAGCGCCCCCGGCTCGGTGACGGTCAGCGACCGCACGGCCCGCGGGCGCAGCGCCGCCGCGTGCAGCGCGACGACCGCGCCGTAGGAGTGGCCGACGAGGTGCGCGCCCTCGCCGAGCAGCTCGGCGATCAGCGGCGCCTCGGCCTCGAAGTCGCCGCGCGGCAGCGGCGGCGAGGCGCCGAAGCCGGGGCGGTGCGGCAGCAGCAGCGTCCAGCGCGCGGCGAGCTCGTACTGCGCGCGCCACGTCTGCCGCGGTCCGACGATGCTGCCGTGCACGAGCAGCACCGGCGGCCCCTTGCCGATCCGCTCGACGTCGAGGTCGGCGGCAGACAGGTCGCCCATGCCGGCAACGCTACGCCTACCATTGCATCCGATGACGCGATCGCTGCACGACAGCTGGACGCTCGGCGGCGTGACGATCCCGAACCGGGTCGTGCTGGCGCCGCTGGCCGGGATCGGCAACTGGTTCGTGCGCCTGCAGGCCAAGCGCCACGGCGCCGGCTACGCGATCTCGGAGATGGTCTCCAGCCACGCGATCCATCACGGCAACGAGCGCACCTGCACCGAGCTGCTGCGGATCCATCCCGACGAGCAGTCGAGCGGGCCGACCGCGATCCAGCTGTTCGGCGGGGACCCGGACGTCATGCGCAGCGCGGCCGAGCAGGTGGCGCAGGTCGGCGGCGTCGACGTGATCGACCTCAACATGGGCTGTCCGGTCCCGAAGGTCTGCAAGACGGGCGCGGGGGCGGCGCTGCTCGACGATCCCGACCGCGCGGTCGCGGTGGCGCGCGCGGCGCGCGAGGGCAGCGGGCTGCCGGTGACGGTGAAGCTGCGGCCGGGGCTGCGGCCCGGCCAGCGCACCGGCGTCGAGCTGGCGCACCGGCTCGTCGAGGAGGCCGGCATCGCCGGCCTCTGCATGCACCCGCGCATCGCCAAGCAGCGCCACACCGGCAGAGCCGACTACGAGCTCGTCGCCCAGATGGTGCAGGAGCTGCCCGTGCCGGTGCTGATCTCCGGCGGCCTGAGAAACGCCGCCAAGGTGCACGAGGTGTTCGAGCGCACGGGCGCCGAGGCCGTCCTGCTGGCGCGCGGCTCGCTCGGCAACCCGTGGATCTTCGAGCAGGTGCTCGGCGCGCGCGAGGACGAGCCCACGCGTGCGGAGATCCTCGCCGAGCTCGACTGGGTGCTCGACCGCGCGGTCGAGCACCTCGGCGAGCGGCGCGCCGCCCGCTACCTGCGCAAGTTCTACCCCTGGTACGTCACGCGGCTGGGGGAGGGCAAGGTGCTGCAGGACCGGCTCCAGCGCACGAGCTCGATCGCCGAGGCGCGCGAGGCGCTGGGGATCACCGGAGGGGTGGCGCAGCCGGCCGCGTGGCCGGCGGAGCCGGGCCCCCCGGCGGGATTCGTCGCTGCGTAGCGGCCAGCTCCACAGCCCGCGCGACGGCCGCGTGCCAGCGGTCGAGGTTGTGCCGCAGCCGCTGGCTCTCGCCCCACCTCACGCCGCGCTTGGCGAGCTTGCGGCGGGCGCGCGCGTCGCGCACGAGCCGGTCGAGCTCCTCGTACCAGCGATCGTCGGCCACCAGCCGCCCGCCCTGCTTCTCTCCGAGGCCGCGGTAGGGGCCTATCGGCGAGGCGAGCCACGGCACGCCCATCGCTGCGTACTCCTTGATCTTCACGCTGGACTTGGCGCGGTTGAACGCGGTGTCGGCGATCGGGGCGATCCCGATGTCGAATTCGCCGACGTAGCGGGCCAGGTCCTGGTACTGGACGACGAGCGTGTACGCGTAGCGGTCCGGCGGCAGCCTGAGGTCGAGCCCCGCGCTGACGACGCGGACGTCGGGATGAGCGGCGAGCAGCCGTTCGAGCGTCGTGCGCAGGTCGAACGCCCTGAGGTCCTGCGCGTGCTCGCCGGCTGCCGTCCAGCCGATCACGACGCCGGGCCCGCGCTCGCGTCCGCGGCGCTCCGCGGCGTAGTAGTCCGGCAGGTAGTTCTCGATCACCTGCACCTCGCCGGCGCCCCATCTGCGGTACCTGTCCGCCAGCGCCGGCGAGGTCGTCGTCACGACGTGCGCGAGCCGCAGCGTCTCGGCGACGCGCGCCGCGATCGCCTTCGTGCGGACGCTGCTGTGGTCGTCCGTGAGGTCGTCGTCGTTGTCCCACACGATCGCCGTCCCCGCCTCGCGCAGCGCGCGCAGCCCTCGACGCGCCTCGGCTTCGTGGTAGCGGAAGACGTGCACCGCGTCGAAGCCGCGCAGGCGCCCGCTGGCCAGTGCCGTGGCGCCGTCGTCGACGACCACCTCGATCCCGATCCGAGCGAGCTCCAGGAGCGGCAGCGCTCGATAGACCGAATTCACGACTCTCTGGCTCGTGACGATCGCTACGCGTAACGCTGCCGCGCCTTTTCGCGTCCCGGCCCCCATCGCGTCAGCATGCCCGACACACGTCGCCGGCTGCAAGCAAGAACGGCGTTGACCGGTCGCTATACTTGCCCGCCGCCGCGCCCGGCTCGCCGGAATCCCCGCCTCGTGCGGGGTTTGTGCTTTCTCTGGCCGGTCGGTCCGTCACGCCCACCCTCGCACGGTTCAAGGTCAACGCTCATGCCCAAGGACGTCATCCTCACGCCGGACGGTCTCGAGAAGCTCAAGAGCGAGCTCGAGTACCTCTCGACGGAGAAGCGGCGCGAGGTCGCCGCGCGCATCAAGGAGGCGCGCGAGTTCGGCGACATCTCCGAGAACGCCGAGTACGACGACGCCAAGAACGAGCAGGCGATGCTCGAGTCGAAGATCGCCCAGCTCGAGGAGAAGCTGCGCGCCGCGACCGTGATCGACGCGAGAAAGGTCGGCACCGACGTCGTCAGCATCGGCACGACGGTCCACGTCAAGGACCAGGCGACGAGCAGAAGCGAGACCTACACGATCGTCGGCTCCTCCGAGGCGAACCCGGCGGAGCGCAAGCTCTCGAACGAGTCGCCCGTCGGCAAGGCGCTGATCGGCGCCAAGCGCAACGAGATCGTCGCCGTGACCTTGCCGAACGGCAAGAAGCGCGAGCTCAAGATCACGAAGATCGACATCGGGCTGAAGTAGCCTCCCGGCCGCGATGGCGGGATCTGACGACGCACCCACCGCGCCGGACGCCCCGGACGCCGAATCGCTCCCGCAGGTGCTCGCGGCGCGCCGCGCCAAGCTCGAGCGGCTGCGAGAGGAGGGCGTCGAGCCGTTCCCGCATGCCTACCAGGGCGTCGTGCCGATCGCCGAGGTGCGCGCCGCGCACGCCGAGCTCGAGGCCGGCGCCGAGACGGACGCGCAGTACCGGATCGCCGGGCGCATCGCCGCCCGCCGCGGCCAGGGCAAGGCGGCCTTCGTCGACCTCGTCGACCGCTCCGGGCGGATCCAGCTGCACGCGCGCGTCGACGTGCTCGGTCCCGAGCGCTTCGAGCCGCTCGTCGGGCTCGACCTCGGCGACCTGATCGGGATCGACGGGACGGTCTTCTGCTCGCGGCGCGGCGAGCTGTCGCTGCGCGTCGACGACTGGGCCTTGCTGGCCAAGTCCTTGCGCCCGCCGCCGGAGAAGCACCACGGCCTGCAGGACGTCGAGACGCGCTTCCGCCACCGCGAGCTCGACCTGATCGCCTCCGAGGAGAGCCGCCAGCTGTTCATCGCGCGCGCGGCGATCGTCGCCGGCATCCGGCGCTACCTCGACGAGCAGGGCTTCGTCGAGGTCGAGACGCCGGTGCTGCAGCCGCTCTACGGCGGCGCCAACGCGCGCCCGTTCACGACCCACCACAACGCGCTCGACCGCACGCTCTACCTGCGGATCGCGACCGAGCTGTACCTCAAGCGCTGCATCGTCGGCGGCCTGGAGCGCGTGTACGAGCTCGGCAAGGACTTCCGCAACGAGGGCGTCTCGCACAAGCACAACCCCGAGTTCACGATGGTCGAGCTCTACGAGGCCTACGCCGACTACAAGGACATCGCCGCACGCACCGAGCGGCTGGTGTCCTCCGCCGCGGAGCGGATGGGCTACGACGGCCCGCTCGACTTCAGACCGCCGTGGAGGCGCGAGACGCTCGCCGACGCGATCCGCGAGCGCACCGGCGGCATCGACATCCTGCAGGCGCGCGATCGCGACGCGCTGGCGGCCGCGATGGAGGAGCGCGGCTTCCACGCGCCGCCCAGAGACACATGGGCGCAGCTCGTGGACGAGCTCGTGACCAAGCACGTCGAGCCGACGCTGATCGAGCCGACCTTCCTGTTCGACTACCCGGTCGAGCTGTCGCCGTTCGCGAAGGGCCATCGCGACGACCCGCGCCTCGCCGAGCGCTGGGAGGCGTACTGCCAGGGGATGGAGATCGCGAACGCCTTCACGGAGCTCAACGACCCCGACGAGCAGCGCCGCCGCTTCGAGCAGCAGCGCGCGCACGCCGAGGCCGGCGACGAGGAGGCGCAGCCCTACGACGAGGCGTTCATCCAGGCGCTCGAGCAGGGGATGCCGCCGACCGGCGGGGTCGGCATCGGGATCGACCGGCTCGTGATGGTGCTGACGGGGCGCAGATCGATCCGCGAGGTCGTGCTGTTCCCCGCGATGCGCGACTGAGGCGGCGCACTGGAATATAGACTCGCCCCCTGGGAGCGACGAGGGGGAAGTCATGCGGTTGCGGACCGGGGGCCTGGCGGCCCTGGCGGTCGCCGCGGCGGCCACCGGCTGCGGCGGCGTGAACGAGCCGGCAGGCAGGACGACGCGGACCTATGACGCGGAGTGGCGGCTGCCGAACGTCGACACGAGCAACACCCGGCGCGTCGGCGGGCCGATCGACGCCGCCTCGGTGCGGCGGCTCAGAGTCGCCTGGAGGGTCGAAATAGGCGAGGTCGTGGGGAGCCCGGTCGTGGCGCGGGGCGTCGTCTACGTGCAGGACCGCAGATCGAACGTGTCGGCGATAGCGCTCCGCGACGGCAGAGAATTGTGGACCCAGTTCTTCGAGCAGCCGACGGTCGGCCCCAACGGCGTCGCGGTGGAGGGCGACCGCATCTACGGCGCGACGTCGACCGAAGCGTTCGCGCGGAAGGCGAGCACCGGCGATCTGCTGTGGAGGCGCCGGCTGGTGAGAAACGCGCACGAGGGGATCGACATGGCGCCCGGCGTGTGGCGGGGGCGGGTCTACGTCTCGACCGTGCCGGCGAACACCAGGGTCACCTACGGCGCTGGCGGTCGCGGCACGCTGTGGGCGCTCGACGCAGCCACCGGGAGGCCCCGCTGGAGGTGGATGACGGTTCCGAAGGATCTGTGGGGCCGCCCGGACGTCAATGCGGGCGGCGGGTTGTGGCATCCGCCCGCGTTCGACGAAGCCGGCAGGCTCTACGCGAGCGTCGGCAACCCGGGCCCGTACACGGGCACGCCGCGCTATCCGTGGGGGAGCAGCCGGCCGGGTCCCAATCGTTGGACGAACTCGTTGGTGAAGCTCGACGCGCGCACGGGCCGCTTCGCGTGGGGGCGTCAGGTCTTGCCGCACGACTTGTACGACTGGGATCTCGAGTGCCCGCCGATCCTGACGCGGGCGAGCGGCAGGGCGCTGGTCGTGGTCGCCGGCAAGATGGGCTTCGTCTACGCGTTCGAGCGGGCGAGCGGCCGGCTCGTGTGGAAGCGCGCCGTCGGCGTGCACAACGGGCACGACGCCGACGGCCGCAAGACGATGGCGGGCGGCAGCGGGGGCCTGCGCTCGGGCGAGCGGGTCCTGCCGGGCGAGCTCGGCGGCGTCGAGACGCCGATGGCCGTCGACGACGACACGGTCTACGTGCCGGTCGAGAACCTCGCGTCGATCCACAGCGGGGTCGGACCGGGCGAATCCGAGTCGCCGGACCAGGGAGGCGCCGAGCTCGTGGCGCTCGATCTCGCCAGCGGCCGCGTCAAGTGGGATCGCAGGCTGCCGGGGTCGGCGTGGGGCGGCGTCGTCGTCGTCAACGACCTCGTGTTCACGCCGACGTACGAGGGGGCGCTGTGGGCCTTGCGCACGGCCGACGGCTCCGTGGCGTGGAAGGCGAGGCTTCCGGCCGGGGTCCTCGCGCCGCTCGCGGTCGCCGGCGACACGCTGATCGCGGCGGCCGGCGAGCCGCTCGAAGTCGGGCAGAGCGCCAACGTCGTCGCCTATCGGCTCGCGGACGGTGGGTGACGGGGGCGATGAGGGGGATCGTCACGCGAGCATGGATCGGCGGCCTGACGGGCCTGGCGGCCGCCGTAGCGATCGCCGGATGCGGCGGCCTCGGCGAGCAGGGCGGCCGATCCGGGCGGTCCGGCGCCGACGAGTGGCGCCTGCCGAATGCCGACGCGCACAACTCCCGGCGCGTCGGCGGGCCGATCGACGCGTCTTCGGTGCGGCGGCTCAGAGTCGCCTGGACGGTGCCGATAGGGCCGGTCGTCGCGAACCCGGTCGTGGCGCGGGGCGTCGTCTACGTGCAGGACATGAACTCGAACATGGCGGCGATAGCGCTGGGCAGCGGCAGAAGGCTGTGGAGCCAGTCGTTCGAGGAGCCCTCCGTCGGGCCCAACGGCGTGGCGGTCGTGGGCGACCGCGTCTACGGCGCCACCGCGACGGAAGCGTTCGCGGAGCGGGCGCGAACCGGCGAACTGCTGTGGACGCGCAGGTTGGTCGCGAACGCGCACGAAGGAATCGACATGGCGCCCGGGATCTGGCGCGACGGCGTGTACCTCTCGACGGTCCCGGTCAATCGCAGAGCCACGTACGGCGCTGGCGGTCGCGGCACGTTGTGGGCGCTCGACGCGGCCACCGGGAGGCCCCGCTGGAGGTGGATGACGGTTCCGAAGGACCTGTGGGGCCGCCCGGACGTCAACTCCGGCGGCGGGTTGTGGCATCCGCCCGCCTTCGACGAAGCGGGCAGACTCTACGCCAGCGTCGGCAACCCCGGGCCCTGGGCGGGCACGCCGCGCTATCCGTGGGGGAGCAGCCGGCTGGGGCCGAACCGTTGGACGAACTCGCTGGTGAAGCTCGACGCGCGCACGGGCCGCTTCGCGTGGGGGCGTCAGGTCTTGCCGCACGACTTGTACGACTGGGATCTCGAGTGCCCGCCGATCCTGACGCGGGCGAGCGGCAGGGCGTTGGTCGTGGTCGCCGGCAAGATGGGCTTCGTCTACGCGTTCGAGCGGGCGAGCGGCCGGCTCGTGTGGAAGCGCGCGGTGGGTCGGCACAACGGCCACGACGCCGACGGCCGCAAGACGATGTCCGGCAGAGCCCTGCGCCGGGGCGAGCGGGTCCTGCCCGGCCAGCTCGGCGGCGTCGAGACGCCGATGGCCGTGGATGGCGAGCACGTCTACGTGCCCGTCGAGAACCTGGCGTCGACCTACGACGGAGTGCAGCAAGGCCGCTCGGATCCTCTGCTGGACGCCGGCACCGGCGAGCTCGTCGCGCTCGACCTCGCCACGGGCCGGGTGGCCTGGGATCGCAGGCTGCCGGAGTCGGCGTGGGGCGGCGTCGTCGTCGTGAACGACCTCGTGTTCACGCCGACGTTCGAGGGGACGGTATGGGCGCTGCGCACCGCCGACGGCTCGGTGGCGTGGAGGACGCATCTGCCCGCCGGCGTCAACGCGCCGCTCGCCGTCGCCGGCGACACGCTGATCGCGGCGGCCGGGCAGCCGTTGGAAGCGGGACAGAGAGCCGGCATCGTCGCCTACCGGCTGACGAGCGGCGGCTGAGCTCCGCA
>Ga0308175_100000019_pt1 | contig 140430 bp, 133 predicted proteins | sample PhyCR1_3_FD_203893 | JGI IMG/M metagenome (GOLD analysis project Ga0308175, IMG submission 203893) | Soil microbial communities from UC Gill Tract Community Farm, Albany, California, United States - DLSLS.C.R1 | ecosystem: Environmental > Terrestrial > Soil > Agricultural land | place: USA...
TCCTCCGGATGGAAGCGCGCCCGAAGGACCTCGCGGGCGAGAACGAGATCCCGATCCGGGCCCTCGTCCGCAACTCCCTCCGCATGCGTCCCGATCGGATCATCGTCGGCGAGGTTCGCGGCGCCGAGGCGCTCGACATGCTGCAGGCGATGAACACGGGCCACGACGGCTCGCTGTCGACGATCCACTCGAACAGCCCGCGCGACGCGCTCTCCCGCGTCGAGACGATGGTGCTGATGGCCGGCTACGACCTGCCGGTTCGCGCGATCCGCGAGCAGGTCTCGTCGGCGCTCGAGTGCATCATCCACCTCGAGCGGCTCGAGGACGGCTCCCGCCGCGTCACCTCGGTCACCGAGGTGCAGGGCATGGAGTCGGACGTGATCACGCTGCAGGAGCTGTTCAAGTTCCAGATCGACGAGGTCACGCGGGACGGCACGATCGTCGGCGGTCTCCGGGCGACCGGACTCCGGCCGAAGTTCCTCGCGAAGTTCGAGAAGCGCGGCGTCGCATTGCCGCTGAACCTGTTCCAGGCACCCGAGCAGGAGCTCGGCGCGGCCAGCGTGGGGACGATCGGGCGGTGAAGCGACTCTCTCTCGTCGTTACGGTCGTCGTGGCTGCCTGTGCGCTGGCTGCGACGGCCCACGCAGACGGTGGCAAGGGCGTCCTTGCCGGCGCTGCGTCAGGAACGGGAACGGCGCATTCGGGTCTGCGCGTGATCCAGGCCAAGGGTCCCGGGTTCCCGACCCGGACCTACGTGGTCTCGCTGCCTTCGGGTAAAGGGCTGACGATCCACGACGTCAACGTGACCGAGAACGGCAACGCCGTCCTCGATCCGACGCTCGTCCCGGCCAGCGAGGCCTCGAAGAAGACCTTCGGGGTCGTGCTCGTACTCGACACGAGTTTCAGCATGAAGGGGAAGCCGATCGAGGCGGCAATCAAGGCCGAGCAGTCGTTCGTCGCGCAGCGCAACCCGAACGAGCAGGTCGGGGCGATCCAGTTCAACCGGAACACGAAAGTCGTGCTTCCGATGACGAACTCGGCGACGAAGATCTCGGCCGCGCTCTCCACGGTCCCGGGCGTTGCCACGGGCACCTACATCTACGACGCGGTCGCGCGGGCCGAGACGATGCTCTCTCAGGCGCAGATCAACTCCGGCTCGATCGTCGTGCTGTCCGACGGCGCCAACACCGGCGGCACCCACACGCTCGACGGAGTGGCCAAGGCTGCGCTCGCCGAGAACACCCGGATCTACACCATCGGGCTGGCGGACAAGACCTACAAGCCCGGCACGCTGAAGGCTCTGGCAGCAGCCGGCCACGGGCAGTACGCGCAGGCGAAGGCGAGCGACCTCGGCGGTCTGTTCGACGAGCTCGGCCAGCAGCTCTCGAATGAATACCTGCTCCAGTACAAGTCGCTCGTCAGCGCGGGCAAGCCCGTCCACGTCGCGATTCAGGTGGACGGCCTCGGAACCGTCGCGACCGACTACAAGACCCCGCCGCTGGCAGTCTCGACCAAGCCCGTCGCGGCTCCGTATCACCAGTCGGTCGGCAACCGCATCTGGAGCTCCGCGATCACGATGGTGGTGCTCGCGCTGATCGGAGCGGGGGTCATCGCCCTGCTCGTTATCGCAGCCCTCCAGCCGAAGCGAAGCGGCCTGCCGGCCCGGATGGCGGAGTTCGTGTCTATCCGCGGCCTGCAGCGAGACAAGGGCCAGACCGCGGCAGCAGCGGAGGCCGATGCGGACGATTCCGCGCAGAAGGACTTCTGGGCGCGGTTCGAGCAGACCCTCGAGATCGCCGAGATCAAGGTGGAGCCGGAGATGATCATCGCGGGGTCGTTCACCGTCACCGCGCTCACCTTCCTTCTCATCTACGCCGGGACCGGCTCGCCCTGGTGGGCGCTCTTCGCGCTCGCGATTCCCTACTTCACCCGTGAATGGATCATCAGAACGCTCGCCCGGCGTCGCAACCGCTTCGCCGAGCAGCTGCCGGACGCTCTCCAGGTGGTCGCATCGGCCCTCCGCTCCGGCCATAGCTTCGCCGGTGCGCTCGCGGTCGTGGTCGAGAGCTCGTCGGAGCCGATGAAGAGCGAGATGCAGCGTGTAGTCGCCGACGAACAGCTCGGCATTCCGATGCAGCAGACACTCCTGATCGTCGCCGAGCGGATGGCCAGCCGCGACGTCGAGCAACTCGCGCTCGTAGCCGAGCTGCAGGGCGAAGCGGGCGGCAACGCCGCCGAGGTAGTGGACAGGGTTGCCGAGACGGTGCGTGAGCGGTTCGACCTCAAGCGGCTGATCCAGACGCTGACGATGCAGGGCCGCATGTCGCGCTGGATCGTCTCGGGCCTTCCTATTGCCATCATTCTCGCCCTCCAGGTCGAAAACCCGCACTACCTGCATCCGCTGCTCGCCTCGACAGGGGGCAAGATCGTCTTCGGCCTCGCGGGGGCGTGGGCGGTCGCCGGGTCGTACGCGATCAAGCGAATCGTCGAGATCGAAGTCTGAGGTGATGTCGTGATCCTTCTGCTCCTGCTCGGTCTCCTGCTCATCGCAACGGCCGTCGCGCTCGTGTCCAGAGGCGTGATCGCCGCGCGGCTCCGGACCGTCGAGACGCTCGGACAGATCGGGCACTACGGCTTCGTGGGCGGTCTCGAGCTCGAGCCTCCCAGCGGCCTGCGCGGCTTTATCGACTCCGCCGCCGGAGGGCTCGGACTTCTCCTCACGGAGCGCTTGAACATTCTCAACGAGGAGCGGCTGCGGAAGAACCTCATTGCGGCCGGCATGTACACGACCTCGCCGCGAACCGTTGTCGGCTATCAGCTCCTTGCTGCCGTGGGCCTTCCGGCTCTCTGGGTGTGGCTGGCGGTTGCCGTCGGCGCCTCGGCGACGCTGACGATCCTCGCCGTGTTCTTCATCGCCGTCATCGGGTGGTTCGGGCCGGGATTCCTGATCCAGCAGCGAGCGGAGTCGCGTCTCTACCGCATCGACCGGAACATGCCGGAGCTGATCGACCTGCTCGTGGTCACGGTCGAGGCAGGACTGAGCCTCAGCGCCGCGCTTCAGCTGGCCGGCGATCGGATGAAGGGGCCGCTCGGCGACGAGTTGAGGATCGTGCTCCAGGAGCAGCGGATGGGCCTCACCCCCGTCCAGGCGCTCGAGAACATGGTCGGGCGCTGCCCGACGCCCGCGGTGGAGTCGTTCGCCCGCGCGATGATGCAGGGACAGGCCCTCGGCGTCTCGGTCGGGCAGATCCTGCGCAGCCTCGCGGTCGAGATGCGGAAGCGGCGGCGGGCGCAGGCCGAGCAGCAGGCGCAGAAGGCGCCGATCAAGATGCTCTTCCCGCTCGTCTTCATGATCTTCCCCGCGCTCTTCGTCGTCATCCTCGGGCCGGCGATCGTGTCCATCTTCCACGCAATCCACGCCTAATGAGCGCCGAGTCGATTCCCGTGCCCGAGCCCACCCCCGAAAGCGCCGCCGAGCGGCCCCTGGTCGATCTCGAGAAGCTCGCCGAGCTTATGCCGACGGGGTCGATGCGACTTCTCGTAGGGGGCGCGATGCTCATCTCGATCATCGCGAGCTTCACCGAGTTCGGCCTCCACGGGCGTGCGCTCGTGGGCGCGGTCCTGTGCCCGGCGCTCGTGCTCCTCGCGGCGATCGACGCGAAGCACAGGCTCCTCCCCAACGCGATCATCCTGCCCGCGAGCCTCGCGATCGGCCTGATCGTGGCCGCCAGCGCCCCGGGAGCCTTCCTGACGCACTTCGTGGCCGGCGTTGCGCTCGGCGGCTTCTTCTTCCTCTTCGGGACGATCTTCGCCGGGAGCTTCGGCATGGGAGACGCCAAGCTCGGCTTCCTGCTCGGCCTTGCGCTCGGAAAGCAGACCTTTGGCGCCGCGCTCATCGCATTCGCGGGCCTGCTCGTTGCGGCCCTGTACGTGCTGGCGACGCGTGGGGCCGCCGCCCGTAAGGATGCGATCCCCTTCGGGCCGTTTCTCGCGCTCGGCGGACTTCTGGCCTTCTTCCTCAGCTAAGGACCAACGATGACAGACACGCTTGCCGAAAACCCCAATCTGATCCGCGAGGAGGACGCAGCGGAGCGGCTGAGCGAGCTGCTGCACCGCGCGCGGATCGAGGTCTCGAAGGCCGTGGTCGGCCACGACCAGGCGGTCGACCTGATGCTCATCGCGGCGCTCGCCCGCGGGCACATCCTCCTCGAGGGGCCGCCCGGCACTGCGAAGACGCTGCTTGCCCAGGCGATGGCGCGCGTCCTCGGCGCGAACTTCCAGCGCGTGCAGTTCACCCCCGACACGACGCCTAACGAGCTGATCGGGACGATGGAGATGCGCGGCGGCGAGCTGGTGCTCGAGCGCGGCGCGATCTTCACCAACGTCCTCCTCGCCGACGAGATCAACCGCACCCCGCCGCGCGTCCAGGCCGGCCTGCTCGAGGCGATGCAGGAGCGGCACGTGACGCTGCGCGGCCGGACGTACTTCATCGATCCGCCCTTCTTCGTCATGGCGACCCAGAACCCGTACGAGCACGAAGGCGTGTTCCCGATCACGGAGTCGCAGCTCGACCGCTTCCTCGTGAAGGTCGAGCTCGCGTACGGGGACGAAGACGGCGAGCTCAGCACGCTCTCCCTTCCCCACCGCGGAGTCATCCCGGACATGCTCGGCGACATCTCGCCGCTCCTCGGGGAGCGCGCAGTCCTCGTCGCTCAAGAGGTCGTGGACGAAGTACAGGTGAGTGAGGCGATGGCGCGCCTCTGCGTCCGCATCGTGCGAGAGACGCGCAGAACGGAGGGGATCGAGCTCGGCGCGAGCCCCCGCGCCTCACGCCATCTCCTCACCGGGGCGAAGGCCCGCGCGGCCGCGCAGGGGCGGAAGGAGGTCGAGCCGGAGGACATCACGTGGCTCGCGCCGTTCGTCCTCAGCCACCGCGTGAGCGCCGAGGAGACCTCACCGCGCGACATCGTCGCCCGGGCGGTCGAGAACGCGCTTGCCTCCTAGCTTCACCCCCACTTTGTGGGTTTCAAACCCTCCGGACGGGGGGGACATCGGAGCGAAACGCGACGATACTTCGCAGGAAGGTTTTGTTTCGGTCAGAACTGGAGGCCCATCATGATCTACGTCATCCTCGCGGTTGTTTTCGTCGTCCTGCTGTTCGCGTACATGCGCGTTCGCGGCCGGCGGATCACCCGCTAACCACAGGAGATCGATTCACAGTTCTGCGGCATACGTGCCCGCCCCGGCGGGTTCGGCCGCGGCTTGAAAGGACGCAACGGCAAAAGGGGGCCGGGGTCATGGTGCAGGTCACGATCGAGACGGGTTCGAGGGCCGAGGCGGAGCTCATCGCCGAGGAGCTCCCCACCAAGGCGGAGGCGCAGTCCTGGCGCGGCTTCGGGGTCATACGTCTGGCGGCGAAGAGCAAGAAGGATGTCCAGGAGCTGATCGACAGCGTGTCGCGCGGCTTTGACGCGCACGGGCTCCAATGGGCACGCGTGCGCTACGACGACGAAGAGCGCGTCTTCAAGGCCAACGGCCACCGGGCCGGCTAGCGGGCTCCGGGCTCGGCCAGACCCGGCGGGATGGCTTAGTCGACAGGAACCGGGTCGGGCTCGGCAAAACCCGCGACGCGGTAGGCGTCGATCTGGTCGAGCGTCTCCCGTTCGAGCAGCGCGTCGACCAGCGCGTCCAGACGCGGCCGCTCGGCGACGAGCAGCGCCACGACCTCCTCGTACGCCATCTCGACTGTCCGCCGCAGCTCTTCGTCGACGAGCTCGAGCGTCCGCGGGGACGTCAACTCTCCCCACGGGTTGGCACCGTCGCGCGGCAGTACCGCCACCATTCCGATCGCACTGCTCATCCCCCAGCGGCCGATCATGTGCCGCACGAGCGTGGTCACCTGGGCGATGTCACCCTCCGCGCCGGTCGTCTGGTCGCCGAAGACGACCTCCTCGGCAGCACGCCCTCCGAGAGTCATCTTCACGCGGGCCTCGAGCTCGGCGCGGGTGTAGTTGAACCGGTCGATGTCGGGCGACGAAAGCGTTACGCCGAGCGCCTGGCCGCGCGGGACGATGGTGATCTTGCGTACCGGGTCGGCCCCGGGCGTCAGCATCCCGACGAGCGCATGGCCGGCTTCGTGGTAGGCGGTCCGCCGACGATCCTCGGGCGTCATCATGATCTTCCGCTCGGCGCCGAGGAGGATCTTCTCGAGCGACTGCGCAAAGTCAGACGAGGTGACCTCTGTCTGACCCAGGCGAGCTGCGAGCAGCGCCGCTTCGTTGACAAGGTTCGCGAGGTCGGCGCCGACCATGCCGGGCGTCGTCGCCGCGATCCGCTTGAGGTCGACGTCCGGGGCGAGTGGGACACCCTCGCTGTGGACTTCGAGGATGAGCCGACGCCCTTCCCTGTCGGGGGCCTGCACCACGACGCGCCGGTCGAAGCGACCAGGGCGAAGCAGGGCTTTGTCGAGCACGTCGATCCGGTTGGTCGCGCCGAGGACGATCACGTTCGTGGAGGAGCCGAAGCCGTCCATCTCCGTGAGGATCTGGTTGAGGGTCTGCTCGCGCTCGTCGCTGCCTCCGAAGCCGCCGCCCGCGCTGCTCCGGGCACGGCCGACTGCGTCGAGCTCGTCGATGAAGACGATGGCGGGCGACTCCTTCTTCGCCTGCCGGAACAGGTCGCGCACGCGTGACGCGCCGACCCCGACGATGGCCTCGACGAACTCCGAGGCGGACATCGAGAAGAACGGCGCGCCTGCCTCGCCTGCAACAGCGCGAGCGAGCAGGGTCTTGCCGGTTCCGGGCGGACCGCTGAGCAGGACGCCGCGCGGGATCCGTCCGCCGAGCCGGCGGTACTTCTCCGGGTCGCGGAGGAAGTCGACGATCTCGGTCAGCTCCTGCTTTGCCTCGTCGATGCCTGCGACGTCCGCGAACGTGACGGTCTCGAGGCCGGGCTGGTAGCGCTGCGCCTTCGCACGGCCCAGGGCCCCGGCCGTCCGCGAGCCGCTCATCCGCCTGATGATCCAGAACAGGAGCAGCAAGAGGACGATCGTCGGGCCGAAGCCGAAGAGCAACCGTTCCCACAGGGGGCCACCGTTGTCGGGTGGCTTGGCGTTCACAACCACCCCGTGTCCCTGGAGCAACCGCGAGAGCTGGTTCGTGTCGGCGAAGGACGGAATCTCGGTCACGAAGTGCGCGGATCCCGTTGGCGCGTGCGCGGGCGTCGTGGGGTGGACGAAATCCCCCTGGATCTCGGCACCGGACGAGCTGATCGCGGAGACGTTGTCGGCGCGAACCTGCTGGAGGAAGAAGGGGCTGTACGGAACGCGGATCCGTTTGACCTGGATCACGCGGTGGGCACCCCAGTAGTTGACGCCGAGCAGGACGGCGAGCAGCGCGGCGTAGATCCCGATCCGCCACGCCCGGCTCGGCAACTGCGGGAATCGTCTGTTGTTCACAGGCTCAGCATGACACTGGCTCCGGCGAAATTCGAGTTCCCAAAATGCGGGTGCGCCGCGCCGACCCTGCAGCCGTCGAACCTTGGGGCCCACCGCGGCGCACCGCTGCCGGTGTTCGACCGCGGCGGCGTTCTCCCTCCCGCGCTCAAGCAATGCGTTTGGGAAGCCGATCCCGTGGCACGAGAGAAAAGATGCTGGAACTCGCGATGTTCGCCGGGCTCGGCCTGGTCGCCGTATGGGCGTACTGCCGGTATCCGCGCCTCCGGCCGGGCTCACTCGTGATCGCGGCTATCCACGTCATTGTCTCGTTCGGAGGGTTTGCTCTGCTCCCGACGGCCCTGAGCTGGCTGCTACCGGTCCTGCCGACCCACGCGTTGCAGCGCTGCGTCGTGCTCGCGCTTCTGATCGCCACGCTCACGTATGTCCTCCTGAGCTGGGTCTGGCTGCTGGCGCGCATCCTCCACGACCTGTTCGGCGGCACCCCTCGCGGCGGACACCCCGTTGCGCATGGTTCGTAGCCTTCCCCTGCCCCGGGCGCGGGCGTAACATCAGGCGATGTTCCGGAGGGTGCGACCGTCGGCGCACCGTGGTGACGGATCAGTTCCGGAGCCGGAGGTGGGTCTTACGGAGGATCGGCTGACGCTCGTCGAGCGCTACATGATCGACGCCGAGGAAGCCGAGGCAAGAGCCAACGCCGACGACCGCGGCAGCTCAGCCGTCGTCCGGCCGCTTGGAGCCGGGGAAGGTGGCGGCACGCTCGACCTCGAAGAGGCGGGCCACGAGCGCAAACGCCAGCCGCGCAAGCGCGTCTCCCGTCGCTCGGTACGCGCTGCGCCTGCGGCCGAAGGGGTCGCTGAGCTCGTCGGCGGCGTCGAGCCGCCCGGCGGCTCCGCCCCTCGCGGCGTGGGCGGCGGCGACGCGCAATCGCGCCCGCTCGACCAGAGTCGGGCCGCCGACGGGCTCGGACAGCTCGCCGAGCAGGCGGACGAGCTCGCCGAGCGTGAAGGTGCAAGCCGAGGCGGCGGAGCCGTCGACGACGGCCTGACGGACGTGCATCTGCTCGAATCCGAGGACGAGGTCGGCCGCGGCCACGGCCCCCGGCGAAAGCGCGCGCGTGCGGTGAGCGGAGAGGTCGAGGCCCCAGCCGGCGCCGACCGTGTAAGCCTCCGGCAACGCGGGAACACCACCAAGGTTGAGCGTTCCCACCGAGGTCACCTCGACCGGAAGGCCGCGAGTGAGCCGTCGCACGAGCGCGGCGGCGAGCGGACTGCGGAACCGGTTTCCGGAGCAGACGAAGACGAGAACGAACCGGTCGTCGCCGGCGGCGGACCGCCCGTGGGTGAGCAGGCGTCTCCGCGGCCGAGGCGAAGAAAGGCCCGTGCTACCCTGGCCGAGCAGACGGTCTCCCGGTCGCGACGCGCGGGTTCTCATCATCTACAGCGGGATGGCATCCCTGCCGATAGCGACTCACGAGGGCTGATGACTGAGGCGTTTCCCAACCGGCCGGCGAGCCTCGCAGACTATCTGACGATTCTCCGAAGGCGACTGTGGATCATCGTGATCCCACTCGTCCTCGCGCCGATCATCACCTACGTGATCGCCTCGGGCGAGAAGCCTGTCTACAGCGCCTCGGCGAACGTGTACATCAACCTCACGCCCGCCACGCTGGCGGCGGTGGGGATCTTCGATCAGACCGCGTCGCAGGACCCCGAGCGCTATTTCCAGACGCAGGCGACGCTCGCGCGCAACCCCCGGCTGATCGACAGGGTCGCTGCGGGGCAGGGCGTGTCTCCCGGTGAGCTCGCCTCCATCTCCTCCGTCGCGCCGAGCACCGTCGCCGACCTTCTGATCTTCAGCGTCCAGACCGGCAACTCCGAACGGGCGGCGAGGCTCGCGAACGCCTATGCACACGAGTTCGCGCGGTACCAGCCGGCCCAGAACGTGAAGGCGTTCACCAACGCGATCAGCAGGACCCGCAGGCAGCTCCGGACGCTTCAGAAAGAGGGTGCGACGAAGGACTCGCCCGTCGTCTCCGCCCTGCGCACCCGGCTGAGCGAGCTGGAGCAGGGGCTTCCGCTTCTCTCGGGCGCCGGGCCCCAGGTCGTGCAGCCGGCAGAGGGCGGCGCGAAGGTGAGCCCGCGGCCCACGCGCGACGCCATGCTCGGACTGGCGCTGGGACTGATCCTCGGCGTCGGTCTCGCCTTCCTCGGCGAGGCGCTCGACAAGCGTGTCCGCTCCGAGCGCGAGATCGAGGACATCCTCGGGCTGCCGCTCCTCGCCCGCCTGCCGACGCCGCCGCGGCGGCTGCGCCGGGCCCGGGAGTTGCCGATCCTCGTCGAGCCCCGAAGCGTCACGGCCGAGGCCGTGAAGAAGCTGCGTACGAACCTCGAGTTCGTGAACCTGGATCACGAGGCACGGGTCATCATGGTCACCTCGGCCCTGGAGCAGGAGGGGAAATCGACGACGATCGCGGGCCTCGCCGTCGCGCTCGCACGCTCGGGCCGCCGCGTCGCCCTCGTCGACCTCGACCTCCGCAAGCCGTATCTGCACCGGTTCTTCCAGATCAGCCAGATGCCCGGAGTGATCGACGTCGTCAGCGGGCGTCGGGATCTCGCAGATGCGCTCAAGCCGGTGCTCGTCCCGGGAGTCGACCGCAGGTCGTCTCGCCAGGCTTCCTCCGCGCACGCCCACGGCGACGCGTCGAGCCTTCTCGCGGTCCTCCCCGCCGGTCCCCTCGGACCGGACCCCGCCTTTCTCGTCGGCAGTACGCAGATGACCGAGATGCTCGAGCAGCTGAAGAACGACTGGGACTTCGTGCTCGTCGACGCCCCGCCACTTCCGGCCGTCGACGACGGCCTCGCGCTCAGCGCATCGGTGGACGCGGTGCTCGTCGTCACCCGGTCTGGGGTCGTGCCGCGCCGGATGCTGCAGGAGATGTCCCGACTCCTCGACACGTCGCCCGCCGAGGTGCTCGGCTTCGTCCTTACCGGCCTGAACCGGAGCGAGGCGTACGGCTACGGCTACGGCTACGGCCATGACTCCGAGCGGTCGAGCAGGTCGAGCAAGAACGATGGGGCCCAGGTGATCCAGGCGCCGGCGCACGGCGACCGCGAGCGCCGCCGGAGAGCCTGGTCGCAGCGCTAGCGGCGCCGCCTTCGACGTCCCCGTGAGCGTGGCTGCGAGCAGCGGGCGATCGCTTGCCCGCCGCATCCGGCGGCTGGGCGCGCAGTCGGCGCCGGGACTGCTCGTCTTCGCGTCGGTCGGCATCGTCGCCGCCGACCAGGGCGGCTACTTCCCGACCACCTGGGGCTGGACCTCCCTCGCGTTCCTCTGGGCCGTCGGGCTTGCGGCCGTGCTCAGGCCGCGGATCCGGATCGGCAAGACGCAGGCGCTGTTCCTGCTCGCCTGGGTCGCGGTCCTGGCCTGGATCGCCCTGTCGACGACATGGTCGACCGACCGCCCGCAGACCGTGCTCGAGGTCGAGCGAACGCTCGTCTACGTGTCGGCGGCGGCGATGCTCGTGCTCATCTGCGCCAGGCGCTCCCAGCGGCCCGTGCTCGGGGGGTTGGTGTGCGCGATCGGAGCCGTCTCCCTCTTCAGCCTCGGGACGCGGCTGTTCCCGAACGAGCTCCGGGTCTACGACCCGACTGCGGTCAGCAGGCTCTCGGAGCCGCTCGGCTACTGGAACGGGCTCTCGGCGTTCGCGGCGCTCGGAGCCGTCCTGGCGTTCGGCTTCGCGCTGCACGGCCGCGGTCCGGTCGTGCGGGCAGCTGCCGCGGCGCTTCTCGTTCCCCTGCTCGCGACGTTCTACTTCACCTTCGGACGCACCGGCTGGGTCGCTCTCGCGGCCGGGGCGCTGGTGACCGTCGTCCTCGACCGGCGCCCGCTCCGCGCGCTCGCGCTGCTCGTGGCGCTCGCGCCGTTCGTGGTGCTCGACGTATGGCTCTCGTCGCGGCGTCCCGGGCTGACACATGCGCATGCGTCGCTCGCCCAGGCGGCGCGCGACGGTCACAGGCTCGCCCTCCTGCTCTCAGTCCTCGCCCTCGCCGCCGCCGTGGTCGCGTTCGTGTTCTGGCTCGTCGAACGGCGGACGACGATCCCCCGCTCGGTCAAGGCCGCCTTCGCCATCTCGCTGGCCGTCGCCTGTGCGGTGACCGCCGCCGTCGCCTTCAGTCGCTACGGAGGACCGGTCTCGCTGACCCAGCGCGCCTGGCGCGACTTCAAGGCGCCGCCGACACGCGCGGCGAACCTCAACAGTCGCCTCCTGAGCCTGTCGGGAAACGGCCGCTACCAGCTGTGGAGCATCGCGCTCGACGACGCTCGCAGCCATCCCTGGCTCGGCTCGGGCGCCGGCAGCTACGAGCGCTACTTCCTCGCCCATCAGCCCGCGAACCTCGGCCACGTCCGCGATGCGCACAGCCTCTACGTGGAGACGCTCGCAGAGCTCGGACCGTTCGGGCTGGCGCTGCTGGTCGTCGCACTGGGCGTGCCGCTCGTGGTCGTGGCGCGGCGGAGACCCCCTGCGATCATCGCGGCGGCCGCAGGTGGCTATGTCGTCTTCCTCGTCCACGCCGCGAGCGACTGGGACTGGGAGCTGCCCGCGGTGACGCTCGCCGGCCTCGTCTGCGCGGTCGCGATGGTGCTGAGCGAGCGAGGAACGCGTCGCGCGCGGGGCCTGTCGGCGCCGGTGCGGGCCGCCGTCGTCGTCGCGGCGGCAGGCGCAGGGATCTTCGCCGCCGTCGGGCTGCTCGGAAACAACGCGCTCTCGACGAGCCGCTCCGACCTGTCGCACGGGAAGGTCGCGAGCGCGGAGAAGCAGGCTCGGCGCGCAGCGTCCTGGGCGCCCTGGTCTCCGGAGCCGTGGGACGCCCTCGGAGACGCGCAGCTTGCGAACGGCGCCCGGGCCGCCGCGCGGGCGAGCTACCGCAAGGGGCTGTCGATCGACCGGAACGACTGGCGCCTCTGGTCCGATCTCACCCGGGCGACGCACGGGAAGGCGCAGCTGCAAGCGCTCGCGGAGTCGCTCGCGCTGTATCCCAGATCGGGCGTGCGCGTCGAGGAAGACGGCTGACCGGCGAGGCCGTACGGCGATCTATCCTCTGACCATGCGGCGCCGTGTGTTGCGCGTTACCGGCACCGTGCTGATCGGCGCGGGAGTGCTCGGCCTGATCTGGGTCATCGTCGTCTGGCAGTGGCAGGACCCGTTCACCGGGCTGTACACGACCTGGCAGCAGCACGAGCTGCGAGGCCAGCTCAACCGGATCGTCGCGAGGCAGGAACCCCTACCCCGGTTCGCCGCCGACGCGAGCCGCCAGGCCCGGCTGACGGCCGAGAAGAACTGGATCGCCAAAGAGGCCACCGCCTTCCAGCGCGAGTCTCACGAGGGCCAGGCGATCGGCCGCATCATCATCCCGCGGATCGGGCTGAAGATCGTCGTCGTGGACGGGACCGACGACTCGTCGCTCCGCCGCGGTCCCGGGCTCGACCTGCAGACGTCGATGCCCGGTCGGGACGAGCTCGTCTACATCGCCGGACACCGCACGACCTATCTCGCGCCGTTCTCCCACATCGAGAAGATCGTGCCCGGCAGCATCATCCGCCTCGAGATGCCCTATGCCACCTTCGTCTACCGCGCCTACGACCACCGGATCGTCCGCGCGACCGACCTCGGCGTGCTACGGCCCGTCGGACACGAGCTCCTCCGGCTGCAGGCGTGCCATCCCCGGTTCTTCGCCACGCACCGCTACATCGTCGAGGCGCACCTCGTCAGCGAGCGGCCGCAGGGAGCGTCCGCGCTCGTGGTCGCCACGGGAGCGGTCGCCGGCTCGCACTCCTGAGGGGGCCCTGACCGCGGGGCCGCCTCGACCTAGCCTTCCGGTGTGTAGACGAGCTCCCCGACGCGTGCGTCGTCGTCGTCGTAGAGCGCGACGAGCTCCTCCGGCAGATCCTCCTGGTCGCGGGCACGCTTGAAGTCCCGCAGCGACGTCCCCTTCGGCTCCGAGTCGACGTTCGGAGCGCCCCCGCGCGACTCGATTTCGTCGAGGTGGACCGTCCGGAAGTCGATGCTGTAGCGAGCGTTGCCCGCGGTGTTCGGCACGGTCGAGTGCAGGTGCGCCGCGGAGAAGAGGACGATGCCGCCGGCAGGCGGCACGAATCGCACCTGCGGCTCCAGCTCCACCGGCTCCTCCGGCTTCGGCTGCTTCCGCGTGTCCGACTTCACATGCTTCGCAGCGTCCTTGCGCCCCGTCGAGTTCCACTCGTAGTAGTTGAACTCGCTCGATCCGTTCTTGACCGGATGGCTCCAGTAGTGGGGATGAAAGGCCATCGAGTTCTCGGACTCGATGTCGTAGATCGGCAGCCACCAGTTCAGCTGGCTCAGCGGCGCCGAGTACCAGGTGTCGCGATGGGGATGATGCGCGTAGCCGACCCCCGAGGTCAGGTAGCCGTCGCTCGTCACCATGCGGAGCCGTGGCACGTCCTGGTAGGTCCGGTCGAGGTCGCAGCCGAAGTCATCGAGGAGGTCGCGGACGAGCCGCTTCGTGGTGTCGTTGTGGATGAAGGCCGGCTTGAGGGGCGCGCAGATCTCCACGTACCGCTCCACGGGCATCTCGTACTGCGCGCGCAGCGGATCGACGTCGCCGAACGCGTCCTCGATCATCTGCCTCGCATGCTCGGTCAGCGCGCGGGAGCTGTCCCGAGGGCTGAAGACGAAGATCTGCCCCTCGAAGAGACGGCGGCGCCGAAGGTCGTCCGGTGCGCTCGAATCGACATAGGCGGTGTTCATCGGTCCTCCCGAACTCGCGTCAGCGTTTGGCAGCAGGGCAGCAGTATTTGCCGTGTGAGCAGGCGTTTCAAACCTTAGTCTTTCCGGTCGGAAGCGCAAGCACTCCTAGCGCAGAAGGCGCCTCACGGTGCGGGCCATCTGCTGAACCTCGGGGGAGTCCGGGGCCTCCTCCGCCATGGACTCGACGGACTGGCGATGGAAGTCCCGCCTCGCCTCCACCTCCGGCCGCCACGCCTTCCGGAACGGGCTCTTGAAGTGCCACCACACGAACAGGCGGCGGTGATACGCCACGTAGTCGGCGATCTTCTGGCGCAGCAGCTGCTGGTAGTCCTCCTCCGACAGCACCAGAGGGCCATAGCGGATGATCATCCTGAGCCGCTCGGGTTCATAGGCGGCCAGACGATCGGAGAGGCCCGTCTCCGAGCTGCCATGGCCACGGCTGTACGTGAGCACCTGGTGAACGAGGCCGTAGCGCGACTGCGTCAACGTCCAGAAGTTGGCGTCGTCGTCCGCATGCCGGAACCGTGCGTCGAAGAACGGTCGGCGGGCGCGGGCGAGGTCGGCCCTCCAGAGCAGTCCCGTCGGTGGCCCGATCAACGCGGTACGGCTGCGGAGGCCACGAGCGATGATGTCTCGCCCGTCCGCGGTGGACTCCGTGTAGGGCAGGTTGACCTGATCGACGTGCGTCGGACCGCGCGCGTCGCTGAGACGGTAGGCGGAAACCAACCCGACGGTCGGCTCGCTCTCCGCGAGGGCGACCATCCGCTCGAGGCACTCGGGATAGATCCAGTCGTCCGAGTCGACGAGCTTGAGGTACGAGGCATCGGGATCGACGGCGGCGAATCCGCGGCTGTAGCTCTCGTTGACGTCCACGAACTCCTCGCGGCGGTCGTAGTGGACGCGGGGATCCCTGCTCGCTATCTCACGCGCGATCTCCGGCGTGCGGTCGGTGCTGCAGTTGTCGATGATGTAGTACCGCCAGTTCGTGTACGTCTGGCGGAGGACGCTCGCCGCACATTCTTCGAGGTAGCGCTCCCCGTTGTAGACGGTCGTGGCGACCGTCACGAGCGGCTCCGACGACGCGTTCAACGCCCGGCGCCGATCGGCGTGACGAGGTGTGTCCGGAGAGCCTCCACGACGTCGTCCTGATCGGCCTCGGTGACGTTCGTTCCGAGCGGAAGCGACAGCGTGCGGTTGGAGATGTCGGTCGCGACGGGGAAGGTCGCAGGCTCGAAGCCGTACTTGTCCCGGTAATACGGGTGCAGATGAACCGCGCGATAGTGCACTCCGACCCCGATCTTGCTCGACGTCATCAGCGACAGCAGCTCGTCGCGTTCGACCGCAGACTCAGGGCCGACGAGCACCTGGTACAGGTGGCGCGCATGACGCATCTCGCCGGTCGCCGGCGGAGGCGTCTCGAGCGGCAATTCCTCGAGCAGGCGGTCGTAGCGGGACCAGAGCGCCGCGCGGTAGTCGATTCCCCGGTCGAGACGCGGCAGCTGGTGAATGCCGAGCGCAGCGTTCAGGTCCGTCATGTTGAACTTGAAGCCGGCCGCGCTCGCGTCGTAGTGCTTGTATCCCGAATCGGAGAACCGCTGCCACGCGCCCAGGCTCAGTCCGTGCAGCGCGAGGTGCTCGACTCGCTCGGCGATCCGTGGATCGCCGGTGACGAGCGCTCCCCCCTCGGCGGTCGTCACGTTCTTCGTAGCATAGAAGGAGAAGGCGGCGACGTTGCCGAAAGCCCCCACCTTGCGCCCACGCCACTCGGCGCCGATCGAGTGCGCTGCGTCCTCGATGACGATCAGCCCGTGGCGGTCTCGGATCTCGTTCAGCCGGTCCAGGTCGAGCGGTCGCCCGGCCAGGTGCACCGGCATGATCGCCTTCGTCCGAGGGCCGATCAGCGACTCGGCGAGGTCGAGATCCATCTCGCCGGTGCCGGGCACGCTGTCGACGAGCACCGGCGTCGCCCCCACGTGCTCGACCGCATTCGCAGAGGCGACGAACGTCATGGCCGGCAGGAGCACTTCGTCCCCCGGGCCGACCCCCAGGCAGAGGAGCCCGAGGAACAGAGCGGCGGTGCACGAGGACACGCATCGCGCGTGCGCGACGCCGACGTACTCCTCGAGCATCTCCTCGAACCGGTGGACCTTCGGGCCGGTGCCGATCCAGCCGCGCTCGAGGGAGTCGACCACCTCGGCGATCTCCTCCGGGCCGATGTCCGGCTTGCCGAAGATCAGGAACTCGTCACGCATCTACACCCTTTCAAGCAAGCTGGACGCCGGCCGAGATCCGACCTTCGCCTGGATCCCACTCAATCGATCGTAGAGGGTGCGACTTGCTCGTAGAGGGCTCCGAGGAGCGTCGCGACACGGCTGCGGCTGTGGTGTGCCTCCACGAAGCTGCGTCCGGCGGCGCCGCGCGACGGCCACTCCGAGGAAGCCGTCAGCGCCTTCGTCAGCCGGTCGGCCAGAGCGTCCGCATCCCCCTCCGGAGCCAGCAGAGCCGCTTCGCGGTCGACGACATTCGGAATGTCGGCGTGATCCGTGGCCACGATCACCCGCCCCAGCGCCTGGGCCTCCAGCAGCGTCGTCGGTGCACCGCCCTCGGCGTCCCCGTCGGAGGCCGTGCGGCTCGGCTGGAGCAGGACGTGGCATGAGCGCATGAAGTCGCGGAAACGCTCCCGTGGCCGCGGCGGGACGAACTCGACCTCGTCGCGCAGGCCGTGCGACCGAGCGACGCGCCGCAACTGCTCCTCCTCCGGTCCCGAGCCCATGATCAGAAGTTGCGCGTCGCCGCAGGCCAGCCTCGCCTCGGCGAACGCCGCGATTCCCTCCGCGAAGCCCTTCTTCTCGACCAGCCGGCCGGCCATCAGCACACGGGGAGGCTCGCCGTCCGCGAGGGACGCAGGCTCCCAGTCCTCGCTCAGGTGAGCGATCAGCGGGACGACGTGCGTCCGGCTCGGCGGCGCGCCGAGAGCAATGAGGCGTTCTCGCATCGCCGGTCCCTCGGCGACGAATGCCGCACCCTTGCGGAAGAGGCGCCGGTACGCCGTGCCCCAGCGCGCAAGGGTTCGCTGCTCGCTCGCGTCGTAGCCGTAGAAGCTCGTGATCGCCGGAGCCAGCCCTGCGTCGACGACGCGATACCCGACAGGGCCGAAGTGGGCGTGGAAGAGGGCCTGCGTCCCGGGGAGCCTGCGCAGCGGCCTCTTCCACGTGTTCGCGGGGCTTGCAGGCCGGCCGAACCTGCGGTTGAGCCCGCCGTGGAACCACGCCAGGGATCCACGTCTGGCCTCGTCCGGAATCAGCAGCAGCCGCTCGAAGGGAAATTGCTCCTCGTTCTCGCGCGTCACGGCCACGACGCGCGGCTCGTACGGCACCGGAGCGGTGACCACGTCGTACAGCCAGGCCTCCGAGTACGGGAGGAAGGCGCGCATGACGTGGACGATTCCTCTCATTCCCGGCCTGGAGCGTGCGCCCGTCCCCGAACGCCCTCCTGGAGCGCGGCCAGCTTAGCCTGACGATCGACTACGGCCGCTTCGGCGCAGCGGGACGGCCGAACACGTCGCGGTACAGCTTTCGCCAGTCCGCGGCGATGCGGTGCTGCGCAGTCCGCAGGCCGATCCGCCCCGCACAGACGAGCGCGTGCAACCGGGTGTCGAGCTTGTCCTTGACGACGTAGCCGGGCGAGTGGTTCGCGAACGCGTACTCCTCCGGGAAGAGGTTGGCGAGGCTGTTCGAGCCGCCGAGCCTGAGCGGCACGATGTGATCGATCTCGAGGGCTCGCCGGAACCGCCCCGTGGGCAGGCCGTACTCCCGCTCCACGGCGTACTTCTTAGCCCGCGAGATTCTCGGGATCCGGCGCTTGCGGAAGCTGGACGAGCAGATGACCGCCTTCGTCAGCCGCGTGGAGTAGGCGCCGGGCGAGCACCGACGGTCCGGCACCGCGGCGAGCCTGCAGCCGTGCGTGCGGGTGCGACGCGCGAGCAGGACCGGGCTGCCGAGCTCGGCCCGCTTCCGTGCGACCTTGTGCGCTCCGAGCAACCATCTCGCGACGCCGCCGTGATGCGCGCATGCTCCCGACCGGCGCTGCGCGAAGCTGTACGTCCCGTCGTGGCAGCGCGCCGTCGCGCCTCTCCGCGGAGACGCAGTGGCGGCCGCCGCCGCCGCGGCCGCGGCGGAGACGATGACGAGCAAGCACATGACCCTGGCGACTCTCGAGACGGACCCCATCGGAAGGACTATCGGCCAGTCCCTAGTAGCCCCTTAGCGACATGGCCGGAAACCCGTTCGCGGCGTTCGAGGAACCTATGATCGGGGCGATGGATCGCGTGACGGCGATCGTGCCGGCGACGAACCGGCCGCCGACGCTTGCGGCCTGCCTGAAGGCGGTCGAGGGCGCGACGGAGCCGCCGGAGCAGGTGGTCGTGGTGTCGGAGCCGCCCGGCCTCGGCCCCGCGGCGGCGCGGAATCGCGGCGCGGTAGGGGCGATGTGCGAGCTCCTCGTCTTCGTCGACGCGGATGTCGCCGTCCATCCCGATGCGTTCGCCCGGATCCGGCAGGCCTTCACGGAGAATCCCGACCTCGCGGCCGTCTTCGGCGCCTACGACGACGATCCCGCGGAGCCCGGCCTCGTCTCGGGGTTCCGTAACCTCCTGCATCACCATGTCCACACGCAGGGAGCCGGTCCGGCCTCGACCTTCTGGGCCGGGCTCGGAGCGATCCGCGCGGACGTCTTCGACGAGCTCGGCGGGTTCGACGAGCGGCGGTACCCGTCGCCGTCGATCGAGGACATCGAGCTCGGAGCCCGGTTGCACGCCCGGGGTTACTCGGTCCTCCTCGACCCCGGAATCCAGGGGAAGCATCTCAAGCGCTGGACCTTCGCCTCGATGCTGCGCACGGATTTCCGTGATCGCGGGCTCCCGTGGGCGGAACTCGTGCTCGCGCGCAAGTCCGACGCGAACGCACTCAATCTCGGCGTGCGTCACCGTCTGAGCGCGCTGGCGAGCGCCTCGCTCGTCGTCTCGCTCGGCTTCCGGAAATACCGGATGGCCGCGGCGTCAGCCGCTGCGTTCGCAGCCCTCAACCGGGACTTCTACGTGCTGGTGGCCCGGCGGCGGGGAGCCGCACAGGCGGGCGGCGGGTTGGTGCTGCACATCATGCATTCGCTCACAGGCATAGCCGCAGCGCTCGTGGCGGTCTGGCGGCACGCCGGCCGCCGCACGCCCGGACGAACGGCCGACCAGGACTCAGAGCAGGGCGCCCGAGACGTGCGACCCGAGTAGCGCCTCGACGAGCGTCCCCTCCTCGAGGTAGTCGTCGTCGGTGTTGACCTCCCACACGTCGTGGTGCGTGCCGTCGAGCGCGTTCAATGACGCGAGGACCGCCGTCCACATCGAGTGATCCTGGTTGTTGTACCGGTGCAGCCCGTTCCGCCCACACGGGTGGAGGTTGTCGAAGCTCGCGAGATAGGTGCGGATCGTGTGCACCGCCTTCTCGTACTCCGCGTCGTACATCGGATACGCCTTCGGGACGAGCACCTTGATCCCGTCGACCACACACGAGCCGTCGATCAAGCCGATGCTCTCGAGCTCCCGGGTCGCCAGCTCGACGGCCTCCACGTCGCTCATCTCCCAGATCTCGTCGCCCTCGAAGCAGAAGTACTCGACGCCGAGGCAGGTCGTGCCCGGCCGTACCATCGCCGGGCTCCAGGCGCCGAAGTTCTGGACGCGACCCGCACGGATGCTGGGATCGTGGAGGTAGATCCAGTTGTCGGGGAACGGCTCCTCCTGCGAGGTGATCAGTCCGACCACCACCAGATCCCGGTACCGCAGCTTGGCCGCGGCGGCCTGCACGCTCGCGGGCGCAGGCGGATCGAGGCTCATGATGAGATCCCTGAGGGGAAGACTGGAGACGATCGCGTCGACGGCGTGCTCCTCCGTGTCCCCATTCGACTGGACGACGATGCTCTCCGCGTGTCGCTCAGCGTGCCGGATCGTCACGCAGCGGGAGTTGCTGCGCAGCGTGACGCCGTTCTCCTGCGCATGCCGCGCGAACGCCTCCCACATCTGGCCCGGCCCCAGTCGCGGGTACTGAAACTCCTCGATCAGCGTGGTGATGTGCTGACGGTTGAGATGGAGGATGGAGAGGAGAGCCTTTCCGAGCGAGAAGTTCTTGATCCGCTGCGCGGCCCAGAGCGACCTGATCTCCGAGCCCGGGATGCCCCAGAGCTTCTCGGTGTAGGTCCGGAAGAACGCGTCGTAGAGCCGGCGGCCGAAACGAGCGGTCACCCACTCCTCGAACGTGTCGGCCTCGGCGCGCCTGTGGCGGGACGCCGCCAGATACGACAGCGCGCAGCGGGTGGCCTCGACGAGGCCGAGACGGCCGACGACATCCTTCGCCGTGATCGGATAGTCGAAGTACTTTCCCTTGTAGAAGATCCGGGAGAGGCGGGGCCGCGTGAGAAAGTCCTCGCCCAGCATCTCCTTCCAGAGCCGCCGGATCGGATCGACCTTCGTGAAGAAGCGGTGGCCGCCGAGGTCCAGCCGGTACCCGCCGAACTCGATCGTCTTCGCGATCCCGCCGACCGTGCCGTCGGCCTCGAAGACGGTCGCCGGCGCGCCGCGCTTGGCATGGACGTAGGCGGCGGTCAGTCCGGCCGGGCCTGCGCCGAGGATCGCCGTCCCGAGTGAGCTCCCGTCCGGGCGCTCGTCTGGCTCTTCGCGGTCGACAACCCCATGGGCGACCTCGCCGACTCTCGTCGTCAGCTCGAGATCGAGCGTGGCGACGGGCTCGCCGTCGAGCGGCACCGGAAGGCCGCCGCTGCTCAGCGAGTGCTCCACCGCCTCGATCGTGCGGATCACGTCGAGCCCTACCTCGGGTGACGACACGAGCGGCTCGCCGCGCAGGATCGCGCCGGCGAAGTTCCGAAACTCGACCGCGAGCGGCTCGGTCGCAGCGAGCCGGGGGGAGACGATGTTCCCGGTCCGGTAGCTCAGGTGGTACTCGCCGAAGCTGCCCGGATCGGGCAGCGACGCACCGGAGTCGAAGATCCGCACCGGCTCGTTCGACGTGTCGTCGTAGACGACCATCTTTTGCGAGCCGACGATCGCGGTCTGCCGGAGCTTGCTCGGCGCGAGCCACGAGATCTGGGAATGGACGAGCGTTCCGGACGGGTACGTAAGCGCGATGAACGCCACATCCGGGTTCTCGGGGATGATGCACGCGCGGCTGACCGCCGACACCGTCCCCGGAAGCTCGTCGAGCCAGTAGCGGAGGATGGAGAAGTCATGCGGGCCCAGGTCCCAAACGACGCTCACGTCGGGCTGATGAAGGCCGAGGTTGACCCGACTCGACGAGATGAAGTAGATCTCGCCGAGCTCGCCGGCGTCGATGAGCTCCTTGATCGTCCGCACAGGCGGGCTGTAGAGGAACGTGTGGCCGGGCATGAGCACGAGGCCCGCGTCCTCCGCCCGCGAGACGAGGTCGCGCACCTCGGCCGACGACGCCGCGAGCGGCTTCTCGACGAACACGTGCTTCCCCGCCTCGAGGGCCGACCTGGCGAGGTGGTAGTGGGTCGAGACGGGAGTCGAAACGGCGACCGCATCGATGTCGTCGTCGGCGAACAGCTCCTCGGCCGAGAGCACACGGCGCGCATTCGGGTGGCGCCGGGCGGCCGCGTCGAGGGCGTCCTGACGCACGTCGCAGAGCGCGACGAGCTCGAATTCCGGAAGCTCCGCCAGATTTCTCGCGAGATTCGGCCCCCAGTAGCCGAGGCCGATCACACCGACGCGGATGCGGTCGCCTGCGGCCATCAGTCGGTTTCCTTCCGACGGAACATGAGGAGCGGGGTTCGCACGAGCAGGCGAAAGTCGAGGGCCAGTGACCAGCCGCGGGCGTAGGCGACGTCGAGGTCGAGAGCCTCCGCGAAGGTCGAGTGCGCTCTCGCCTCGACCTGCCAGAGCCCGGTGATGCCCGCAGGCACGAGGAACCGCTCGAAGTGGTACGGGGCGAAGAACTCGGTCTCGTACGGGATGCACGGCCGCGGACCGACGAGGGACATGTCCCCGCGGAGCACGTTCACGAGCTGGGGCCACTCGTCGAGGCTCGTCTTCCTGAGCCAGCGTCCCACGCGAGTGACCGCGTCATGACGCGCGAGCTTGTAGAGCGACTGGGGGCCCGGAGCGGCGCCCGGATCCATGATCAAGCGGATGTAATCGCGATGCGCGTCCTCCTCGGTGCCGTCGCGCATCGTCCTGAACTTGAGGATCGTGAACTCCTTCTCGTCCATGCCCAGGCGCGGCTGGCGAAAGAAGACGGGACCGGGAGAGTCGAGCCGCACGAGGAGAGCGATGAGCGCCATCATCGGCAGCGACACGAGCAGCAGCAGGGAGGCGACGAGCAGGTCAACCGCGCGCTTGAGTAGGCGCGAAGAGCGAGGGATCCGCGCGGGAGTCAGTCCGAAGATCGGGAATCCCTCGATCGTGTGCATCGAGACGCGCGGAGTCATCGCGTCGAACAGCCGGGGCGTGACGTCGATCTGGACGGTCAGCCCCCGGAGCGTGCGGATCAGGTCGACGAGGTCCTCGTGCCGGTCGCGGGAGAACGCGACGATCACCCGATCGACGGCGTATCGGGCAACGATGTCGGCAACGGCGTCCAGCGTGCCGAGCAGCGGGATGTGGTCGAGTCCGTGCCGCGGGGCCTTCGGCTCCGTATCGACGAAGCCCACGAGCTCGAGCCCGTACTCGGGATGCTGGGCGACCTTGCGGCCGATCAGCTGTCCCACGTCCCCCGCGCCGACGATGATCGTGTTCTGGCGGTACCAGTCGCGCCGACGGGCGTACGCCCTCGCTCCGGCCCGGCAGGAGGCGATGGCAACGATCGCGACGATCCAGAAGACCGTCAGCCGCGGGACGTTGGGCGTGGCGAAGCCGGTGACCCAGGCGAGGCTGGCGTAGAGCCAGACCACAGTCGTCACGAGATGGAAGATCATCGCCAGCTCGTCCGCTGTCGAGTGGACCGGGCGCTCCTCGTCGTGGTCGTAGAGGCCGAAGAGCTTGGCTCCCACGACCCAGAGAGGGAGCGTCGCCGGAAAGAGCTCGGCGCCGAGATCGACGCCTTCCGGGCGCAGGAAGAGAAGCTCGGTCAGCGCGAAGGCGAGGACGACCGCGGCGAGATCGGCGACGGCCAGGAGCCGGCGGATGTACCAGCCCCGATTGCGCCGTGACCGCTCGACGCTGACAACGTCACCGGCGGCGACCTCGAACACGGAGCCGACTTCCCCCACGCTCAGCGCTGCCGCAGGCTGAGCCTGGGCATCGGGTTCGAGCGACGGCTGCGGGTTGGGCCTGTCTCTACCCACTAGGCTCGGGACCCTCGCCGCGCGGAAGCGAGCCCGCCGACCACCGAGGTGGACGAGCATCCGAGCAGGAGTTCATGCCCATCGAGAGGCACCGCCCCTCCCCCTTTCACAGTAGGACGTAGCCGCAAACACGCCGACCGGCCGCCGGCCGATGACCGGAGTCTAGTCCGCAGAAAGAGCCATCCCTCCTGCGGAGAGCAGGTTGTTCCAGAAGCACTTCCACCCCACGTCGAACGTTGCTCGGGACAGCCGCGACGGCATCAGCCAAGGGGCTAGTAAGCCCCGGCTGTTCGAGTGGTGCTTGGCTCTAGACGCTGCCGGCGCGCGTTCAGACCGCAACGAGTCGCGCATCGAGTCCGCGCGTGTCGAGGTCGCGCTGGATCTCGTCGAGGTAGACCGGGTTCATCGCGACCACGAGTCCGGGCTGCAGGGCGCGAAGCGCGTCCGGGGCGACGATCTCGTGCCCCGTCCCGGCCATGAACTTGCCCTGCTTGTACGGGTTGATGTCGACGACGGCCGACACCTCGTCGCCGAGGCCAAGCGTCGTCAGGAACGCGACCCCCTTCGAGCCGGAGCCCCAGACCACGGTCTTCCCGCCGGTGCTCCGGACGCTACGCAGCTCGTTCGTCCAGCGCTCCTGGACGGCGGCGAGGTTCCGCGTGAACTCGGTGACGGCCTGCGCGACGTCTTCCGGCCGTTCCTCGATCGGCGCCGCGGCCCGGCCGCCGCCGCCTGGGACCGCCTCGACGAGGATGTACTGGTCGTCGTAGTCGAGCTCGACGGCGAGCACCTCGAACCCCGACGTGCGGAAGAGACGGGCGAGCGACCCGGGCGTGAAGTAGGAGCAGTGCTCGTAGTAGATGTCCCAGAACGCGCACTCGCGGAGGACGCGCAGCACGTCCGGCAGCTCGAAGAGCACGACGGTCTCCGGACGCGAGTAGAGGGACCGCCTGATCATCCGCAGGAAGTCGCCGACCGGATGGATGTGCTCGAGGGTGTGGCGGCAGACCACGGCATCGCCGGCGAGGTGCGCGTATCGCTCGTCGTAGAGGTCCTTGATGAACGTGACCCTGTCCGCGGCGGGGCTCGAGACGCGTTCGAAGACGATCGACGGGTCGATGCCGACGCCGCTGCCGCCGGTGAGCTCGCACATGAGGAGCAGGAACTCTCCCTTGCCGCAGCCGATCTCGAGCACGTCCTTTCCCTGCAGGTCGTACCGTTCGACCCACCGCTCGGCGAGCTCACGGGCGAACTGCCGGAACCGGGGCGAGAAGCCCTGCGTCTCCTCGTAGCTCTCGAAGTAGCTCTGCAGCTCCGGCTCGTACGCGGTGTTCGTGATGAAGCCGCAGGCCGTGCAGAGCGCGAGCTTCAGCACTCCCCGCGGAAACGCCTCCGCCTCCCCGCGTGTCGCGACCAGGCGGCAGCTGTGGACCGGCACATCGTGCTGCTCGTGGAAGATCTCGAGCGCGCGGGCGCCGCACGCCGGGCAGGTCTCGTCCGTCAGAGGATCTCCGGCCTCGGCACCGGGACGATGAACCGCCCTCCGCGGCGCAGGTACTCGGCCTGCTGCTCGGCGATCTCGTCCTTGTAGTTCCACGCCAGCAGGAGCAGGAAGTCGGGCATCGTCTCGAGGAGCACGCTCGGATCGCGGATCGGCAGATGCGTCCCCGGCATGAGCAGACCGTGCTTGTGCACGTTGCGGTCGACCACGTAGTCGACGGTCTCGGGGCCGATGCCGACGAAGTTCACGAGGGTCGAGCCCTTCGCCGCGGCCCCGTAGGCTGCGATCGACTTTCCGTCGGCCCGCAGGGAGGCGAGAAGCTCCCGGAGCTCCGTCCTGATCCACTTCACCCTGGAGCCGAACTCACGGTAGTACTCGACGCCCGTCAGGCCGCTAAGGCGCTCCGCCTCGAGGTACTCGGAGACCGAGCGGCTCTGAGCCGCCCGCGTCCCGAGCCGCCACCGCAGCGTGCCGCCCTGCAGGGCAGGGAAGTGCTCGACGCCGTTGAGGTACAGCCCGTGCCGGCGGGCGAGCGCGTCGACGGCGGTGCAGGAGAAGTAACAGAAGTGCTCGTGGTAGATCGTGTCGAACTCGCACCCGTCGACCAGGTCCTTGACGTACGTGTTCTCGATCGTCGCGATGCCGTCGTCCGCCAGCAGGATCTGCACTCCCTCGACGAAGCTGTTGAGCGTCGGGGTGTGGGCCATCACGTTGTTGGCGACAATCACGTCGGCGCGCTTCCCCTCCGAGCGCAGGCGGCGCGCCAGGTCGGCGTCGAAGAACTCCGTCAGCGTCGGCACCCCCAGGGCGGCGGCGGCGGCCGCCTGCTGGGGAGCCGGATCGATGCCGAGGACGGGGACCCCGGCCTCGAGGAAGTTGCGCAGGAGATAGCCGTCGTTCGATGCGACCTCGACCACCAGGCTGTCCGAACCGAGTCCGCGCTCGGCGATCAGCGCGCCGGCGTGCTCGGCGGAATGCCGCAGCAGGCCGGTCGAGAACGACGAGAAGTAGAGGTAGTTGTCGACGAAGAGCTGCTCGGGGGAGACGTCCTGCAGGATCTGGACGAGCGAGCAGTTCGGGCAGAAGGCGACGTCGAGCGGATACCGGGGCTCCGGGGCAGCGACCTGCTCCGGCTGGACGAGGGCATCGGGCAGCGGCATGTCGCCGAGAGAGAGGAAGACCGCGAGCTCACCGCGGCCGCACGAGCGACATTCCGTTCGCGCGATCACCCCCGGCGTTTCCGGAGCCGCCGCTGCCAGGGTGTCAGGCACCGGCGCCCTCGAGCGCCGCCTCGCGCCGCCGGAGCTGCTCGTCGAGCGTCCCCTGCTCCTGCAGCTCGCGCACGTGCTTGAGGCGGAGGAAGCGCGACGAGTCGAACGTCTCCAGCGTGAGCGAGCGGCTCACGAAGGCCTCGAACAGCTCCTCGACGCCGCGCCGGACCGTCCAGGAGGGACGGAACGACGGGACGACCGCCGGCAGCCTGTCGCAGTTGACCCTGTAGCAGCGCACGTCCGGACCTCCGCCCTCGGCGTACTGCACGCGGCTGCCCGGGACGACCGCCTCGACGATCTCCGCGACCTCGCTGATCCGGTAGTTCTCGTCGGTCTGCCCGACGTTGAACGCCTGGTCGTGGACGACCTCCCGCGGCGCGTCGAGCACGGACAGGAAGGCGCGGCTGATGTCTTCGATGTGGACGAGGGGCCGCCAGGGCGTCCCGTCGCTCTTGATCAGGACCTCGCCCGTCGTGACCGCATACCCCACGAGGTTGTTGACCACGAGATCTCCCCGCAGCCGGGCCGAGACGCCGTACGCGGTGGCATTGCGCAGGTAGGTCGGGCTGAAATCGTCGTCCGCGAGCTCGCGCATGTCCTGCTCGGCGAGCACCTTCGACCGGCCGTACGGCGTCACCGGGTTGAATGCGGCCTCCTCGTCGAGGAAGTCGTCGCCGGCCTTCCCGTACAGGCTGCAGGAAGACGCGAAGACGAAGCGGGACACGCCGGCCTCCTTGGCCTCGCGCGCCAGGCGCGACGCCGCCCGGTGGTTGATGTCGAACGTCGTGTCGGGGGCGAGGTCGCCCACGGGATCGTTCGAGATCGCGGCCAGATGGCAGACGGCGTCGACTCCCTCGAGGTCGGCCGCGGTCACGTCCCGCACGTCCATGCGCAGGGAAGGGACATCGGGCACGTCCTCGCCGAAGGTGCACTCCTCGTAGAGGTAGTTGTCCAGCCCGACCACGTCGTGGCCCGCCTCCTGCAGCATCGGCACGAGGACCGTCCCGATGTACCCGTTGTGCCCGGTAACCAGCACCCTCATCCGTCTTCCCCTTCCTAGGCCCAGACTTTCCAGGGCGCCTCGCCGCTCTCCCAGAGCTGGTCGAGCAACATCTTCTCTCGCAAGGTATCCATGCACTGCCAGAAGTCGTAGTGGCGAAACGCCATCAGCTGGCCGTCGGCGGCGAGACGCTCGAGCGGCTCGCGTTCGAAGTGCGTCTGGTCGCCGTCGATGTAGTCGAAGACACCTGGCTCGAGGACGAAGAACGCTCCGTTGATCCACCCCTCCCCGAGCTGCGGCTTCTCCGAGAACTCGACGATCCGGTCACCGTCGAGCTCGAGGTGCCCGAAGCGGGCGGGCGGCCGCACGGCAGTCAGGGTCGCGAGCTTTCCGTGCGACCGGTGAAATTCGAGAAGAGCGTCGAGATCGACCGACGACACGCCGTCTCCCCAGGTGAGGAGGAACGTCTCGTCGCCGAGATGCGGCGCCAACCGCTTGATGCGGCCGCCCGTCTGCGACGAGACACCCGTGTCGATGAGCCGAACCGTCCAGTCCTCCATCGAGCTGCCGTTCTCGTGCCGCTGCACCTTGCCGTCCGCGAAGCTGACCGTCAGGTCGGGCGAGAGGCTCGAGTACTCGACGAAGTAGCGCTTGACGTACTCGCCCTTGTAGCCGAGCGCGATCAGGAAGTCCTTGTGCCCCCAGTGGGCGTAGTACTTCATGATGTGCCAGAGCATCGGTCGCCCGCCGATCTCGACCATCGGCTTGGGTTTCGTGACCGTCTCCTCTGACAGGCGACTTCCCGTCCCCCCGGCGAGTATGGCGACCTGCATGGCCACCCTTATATCTAGCGGACGTGGCCGCAATCGCACTGCTCGGACGGGGTGACGGCTCCGATCCGAAGGTCCTGCGCCCGGCCTCGCCGGAGACGGGCCCGGAACGGCAGACGGCGTGCCACAGTGGCGGCATGCAGGTAGCGCCGATCTCGGTCGTGATCCCGACCCACGACCGTCCCGCCGCGCTCGACGCGTGCCTCGCGGGTCTCGCGGCGCAATCGCTCCCCACGGGCAGGTTCGAGGTCTTCGTCGTGGACGACGGCGGCTCGGTCGAGCTCGCGGACGTCGTCGGCCGACACGAGGGATCGCTGCACGTCTCGTTGATCCGGCAGCCTCATGGGGGGCCTGCCTCCGCGCGGAACGCCGGCGCCGCTCGAGCGGGCGGCGGCGCGCTCGCCTTCACCGACGACGACTGCGTCCCCGATCCCGGGTGGCTCGAGGCGATCGCCGGCGCGGTGGAGCGCTCGCCCGGGTGCCTCGTGGGTGGCCGGACCGAGAACGCGCTCGCCGCCAACCTCTGCTCGGACGCGAGCCAGTCGGTGACCTCCTACCTCTACGCGGAAGCGCTCCGCCGGACGGGTGAGCTCCCTTTCGTCGCCTCGAACAACCTCGCCCTCGAGCGCGGGCTCTTCGAGGCGCTCGGGGGATTCGACGAGTCGTTCCCGGACGCCGCCGCCGAGGACCGCGACCTCAGCGCCCGCTGCAGGGCACACGGGGGGTCGCTCGTCTACGAGCCGGCGGCGCTCGTCCGGCACGCGCACCCGCTCGATCCGCGAAGCCTCCTGCGCCAGTACGTCGCGTACGGCCGCGGCGCGCGCCGGCTGGCGGGGAGCCCCGGTCAGGGCCGCGCCGCGCCGGGAATACGGTCGCCGGCCTTCTACACCGGGATGCTCGTCGAGCCGTTCGGCCGGCTTTCCCCAGGGCGGGCGGCGGCGGTCGCATCGCTCGTGGCGCTGACGCAGATCGGCACCGCGATCGGGTACGCGAGCGGCTCTGTCCGGGAGACGAGTTCAGGCCACGACCATCCGGGGTAGGGGTTAGTGTCCGCTCGGCGGCACGATCCAGCGGCGAAGGGCCGGTACGAAGCCGGCCGGGCAGGAGGTTCGAGCTGATTACGCGGAGACGGGTGAAGGTCTGGCTGACCGCCGTTGCAGGCATCGCGGCTGTCGTCCTCGCCACGGCGTCCGCCGCGGAGGCGACGGTGACCTTCAACCCGCAGACGAGAACCGGCTTCATCGGCCGTGGAGACGTGATCGCGGCCGCCGGCAAGGGCTCGCTGGTGCCGGACCCGCTGGTCAGCTACGAGAAGGTCCAGTCGTACACCGAGACGTGTACCTGGCAGGACGGGAGCTCGGTGCAGGCGACCGGCAGCAGCTTCCTCTTCCTCCTCTTCCAGGCCGAGACGCGGTACGCGCCGCACAGCACCAAGATCACCGGATACACGATCTCGCCCGCGGACATCATCGACGGCGAGACGAGCGATCCCGATGAAGCTCGCGCCCTCTGCTGGGCCGCGCGCGGCCTGCCCGACGACGGCTCCGACGTCACCCAGACGTTCGTGCTCGGCTCTTCGGTCGCCACCCTCACCTACTTCGGGCCGAACGGCCCCGTCCAGCTTCCCTTCAGCCCGTAGGCGCGCTCCTCACGACGAGGCGCGCGACCACCTCGTGTGCGGAGAACCACGCCTGCGCGGCCGCTCTCTCTCCGAGCGCGGCGCCCACGTCGATCTCGACCGCCTCGTTCCAGAGGAGCAGACGACCGTCGGCTGCATCGAAGTTCCACTGGTGAAGGCCGCCGTAGCGAGCGCTTTCGCCCTCGTTTCGCTTGTGCCTGAGCAGCACGACGCCGCCGTCGCGGACAAGGGAGACCATGTTCGAGATGATGGTCAGCGGATCGGCGCTGTGGTCGAGCGAGTTCGCCGCGTACGCGATGTCGAAGCTCCCGGGATCGAACCGCTCCAGCAGGGCCTCGCCGGCGACGCCGATCGTGCGGATCGGCGGCTCGAGCCCGGCCTCCTCGAGCAGGCGATCATAGTCGGCGGCGAGCGGGTCGACCGGAACGATCGAGAGCGTCTTCGCCGGGTGGCGGTAGCCGAGGCTCGTCAGTGGGCCGGCTCCGACGTCGAGGATCGTGACCTTCTCGCCCGGCAGCCGGTCGATCTCCTCGCGGACCAGCGCGTCCCGGATCTCCGTGTCCGGATCGAGCCGCTCCTCGCGATCCCGGCGCCACTGTTCGGTTCCCGGCGCCCCGGCCAGCCAGCCCGCCCAGAAGTCGGTCTCGCTCCTCAGGCGGCCCCGCCACAAGAGCCGGCGGCCCGCGCCCACCCTGGTTAGCACCCGGCGCGGAAGTGTCCGCCAGTCGCGGCGGGCCGCAGTCCGGCGCTCAACCACGCCACACGCTCCACCCCGGCCCCAGCGCGGGATGCGACATCCAGGCGCTTGCGATGCCCTCGATCCCATGGATCCGTGGCGGGTCGCCCGGCGTGAACGCCGCGAGGTCGAGGTTGTGCGAGCGCACGGAGAGAGAGTGACTCAGCCAGCAGAGGGTCGCCACGGCTCCGACCGAATCGGGCGGCACGCCGGTCGCCTCCGCCGCGCGGCGAATCCACGAAAAGAGGAGAGCCGACGACGGTGCCTCCCCGGCGAAGAGCCCGGCGATCCTGCCGGGCAGCTGTCCGGGGATTGCAGGAGCGTCGAGGTGAACCAGCGCGTCGCCGAGAAAGTAGAGGAGGTCCCAGAGCGGCAGCCCGGTCTCTCTCGCGTTCTCCCAGTCCACGACGACGAAGGCGTCACCGTCTGCGACGACGTTCCAGGTGCCGAGATCGTTGTGCTGCACGACGGCAGGCAACGCGGGTAGCTCGCTCACCAGGCCGTCCGGCACAGCGAGCTCGGGCCAGCTCGGCAACACCTCCCGCCGCAGCCTCTCCAGCTCGGGCTCGAGTGTCTCGGTGGAACGCTGCGTCCGCCGGCCGAGCTCGAGGATCCATTCACCGATCCGGTCGACCAGCCGCACCTTTGCGCCGCGGTCCCCGGGAGTCGAGAGGACATCACGGAGGCGCCTACCGGCGGCCGCGGTCTCGAGCGAGGCATGAATGCCGTCGACCTCGAAGCGGCCCGCGAGCCGGGGAACGTGGGCGGCGACGGCGTCTCCGGCCGAGCGCGCGAGTGCCAGTCCCCTCTCGTCGTCGGCGAACCGCTCCGAATAACCCGCGACCCGGGCGAACTTGAGGATCCACTCCGGGCGGGCGTCCGCCGGGCCGAAGAGCTGGAAGGCGTTCCGGCTGAGGGAGTCGCCCTGCCCGAACGTGAGGAACCAGCCGGAGTCGCCGGGAACGCCGAGCTCTCCGGCGGCGGCGACGAGCGCGGGCGGGCCTGCCTCGCGAGTCGCGACGGTGACCACGGGCGAGGCCCACGAGGGAAAGCGCCCACGGGAGGCGAGCGCGCGGGCCGCGCGCATCCGTACCGTCTTCCAGCGGCGGTCGACGACGCTCCAGCGCTCGAGCGCGTACGAGACAGCCGCCGGGTGGTCGAGTGGGAGAGCCAGCGTCGGCCGGTCTCGCGTCGGTCGGAGGAGGACGCGACCCGTCCGGTACCCGGCAGCGCGCAACTGTCGCTCGCGCGCTCCCTCGACGATGACGGACGGAGCTCCGACGCGGCTCGCCACGTCGGCATCCCGGGCAGACGCCACAACCAGGTCCAGCTCCCCGGCGCCGGGCCCCTCCGTCACCTCGATCCCGGCCGACTCGAGCCCGGTCCTCCACTCCCCCAGGCCGCCGAGCACGACGGCGCGTCGCACCTCGTGCGGCAGGACGAACCGTGGATCAACGCGATGAAGGCTCAGCGCAGCGCCTCCGGATCAGGTCGCAGACAGCATGGACGAGAACCGGCGTCACCGCGCGCGGACGATACAATCGCGGGCCGCATGAGGCGTATCCTCGCGCCCCCACCGGCGCGGAAAGTCGAGCCGGGGCCTGCGCCGACCTTCTCCGTGATCGTCGCCGCCTACCAGGTCGCGGACGTCATCGGAAACGCCCTCGACTCCATTCGCGGCCAGACGTCGCCCGCGCTCGAAGTGATCGTCTGCGACGATGGCTCCACCGACGACATCGAAGCGGCGCTCGCCCCGTATCGCGACGAGATCACGCTCATCCGCAAGGAAAACGGCGGCGAAGCGTCGGCCAAGAACGCCGCGGCCCGCGCCGCGAGCGGCGACTTCGTCGCGATCCTCGACGCCGACGACATCTATCGCCCCGAATTCCTGGCCGCGGTGAGCGAGCTCGCCGGGCTGCGCCCCGACCTCGACATCCTGACGACGAACGGCGCCCTCGTCGCGAGCGGCACGGAGGTGCGGCACCTCTACAACAGCCGCTGGCAATTCGAGGTTGCCGAGCAGCGGCGCGCCATCCTGCAGCGGAACTTCGTCTTCGGCATCGCTGCCGTGCGCCGGTCGCTTTTGCTCGAGGACGGCGGCTTCGACGAGTCGATCCTCTGGACGACGGACTGGGATCTCTGGCTTCGCCTGATCCTGAACGGCTCCGCGGCAGGCTGCGTCGACGAGCCGCTCGCCGAGTATCGCCTGCGGGAGACGAGCCTCACCGCACAGCGGCGGAAGCTGGTGCTCGGGAAGATCGCGACCCTCGAGAAGGCCCGGGACCATCCCGCGCTGCGGCTCGACGAGCTGCCCGTGCTCGAGGCGTCGATCGCCGGCTATCGAAGCGAGCTCGCGTTCCAGGAGCTGACGCTTGCCCTCGCGGGCGGCGAGGACGGCACTCGACGCCGGGCGCGCGCGTTGCTCCGCGCCCCGGGGTTCGATCTCCGTCGACGGCTGGGGCTCGCGGGGATGATGGTCGCGCCGCGGATTGCCGGACGCGTGCTGCGTCGGCGCGCCACGGACGGTTGGGTCGGCGCGGGCGGAATCCGAGTCTCGCGACGCTAGCGCCCGTCAGCGAGGAGGAACGATCGAAGGGCCGCGCCGGCGACCTCGAGTGAGAACTCGTCGACCGCCCGCCGGCGGGCGATTGCGCCGAGCGACTCGCTGCGCGCCACGTCGGCGAGCAGCTCGTGCAGAGCGGCGGCGAGCGCGACCGGATCCTCCCGGCGCACGACGATTCCGGCTCCCTCGGCCCCACTCCCGACGATGTCGATCATGCCGCCGGCGTCCGAGGCAACGACCGGGAGCCCGCAGGCCATCGCCTCGATCGGCGCGACGGCGAATCCTTCGTGACGCGAAGGGATGACGTACACGTCCGCCGCGCCGAGATACGTTCTCAGCTCATGCGGGTCGTGGATCATCCGGTTGACGAACACGACGTTGTCGAAGCCGCAACGGCGGATCTCGGCCTCCACCCGGCCTGCGTCCTCTCCGCCGCCGACGAGGAGGAGGACGCTCTCGGCGGTGCCGTGCTCTCGCCCGAGCTCGGCCCAGGCTTTCAGGAGGACGTCCAGCCCCTTCTTCGGCAGCTGGACGCGGCCGTGCCAGACGGCGATTCGAGCCGTAGGGGACAGACGCAGGCGCTCTCGCGCCGCCCGTCGATCGATCGGCCGAAAGACCTCGACGTCGACCGGATTGAGAATGCGTGCGACCTTCGTCGCGGCTGGGCCGTAGACCCGTGCGACGCGCTCGGCCTCGGCGCTCGGGCCGACGATGAGCCCGTCGCAGCCGCGGATCGCCCTCGGGCGCACGAGTCGCTCGAGGCGCCACCGGCGGTAGTCGCCCCCCTGGTAGACCCCGAAGACCCTAAAGCCGTGAACCGGCTTCGAGAGGACGCAGACGTCGAAGCGGGGGAACTCGTACTCCTGACAGAGCACGGAGGCCACCCCCTCCCGCCGGAGCTCGCGCGCAAGCAGCCGGACGGGGGTGGAGAGATAGGGCAGGAGCTCCTTGGCAGGTGCGAGCAAGGGGGCCACCGGCAGCGCCTTGCGGCCGAACATCTGACGGACGGTTCGGCCGTACGGGTCTCGCGCCACGCCCATCACGGACCGGTAGGCACGCGGCAGAGGCAGGAACAGAATCCCCGCGCCCGTGGGCACGTGGCTTCGCCGCGTGACGCCCTTCAGCGTGCGCGAGAAGCAGACGAAGAGCGTCTCGACGCCAACCGTGCGGAGCGCATCCGCGTACGAGAACATCCAGCTGCCACGAAAGCTCTCGCAGAACGTGTCGATCGTGAGCCCGTTCGGGTCGAGGAAGTCCTCGATCGCGAAGCCCCATGGGAGGAGCGCCACGAGCGGCTCGTCGGCGCCCCGCCGCGCGCGCTGTTCCCTGTCTTCCATGAGGCGGGTCCAAGCGTACGACAGGTCGGCGGGCGGTCGAGCGTGCGAAACACGGGGAGACCTGCCCCATGACCGACTTCCTCGTCCCGACACCGAAGGCGGCGCTCGCTCGAGGCCCGGTACCGAGCTTCTCGATCGTCATCCGCACCTACAACTCGACGGCAACGCTGCCCGAGGCCGTTGCCTCCGCACTCGCGCAAACGGCGCCCGCTCTCGAGGTGATCGTCTGCGACGACGGCTCCACCGACGATGTCGCGGGAGCCCTGTCGGAGCAGCGGGACCACATCCGGCTCCTCCGCAAGCCGAACGGCGGCGGCGCGTCGGCGTTGAACCACGCGGCACGTGCTGCACTCGGCGACTTCGTCGCGATCCTCGATGCCGACGACGTGTACGACCCTCGGCGGATCGAAGCTCTCGGCCTGCTCGCAGCGGAGCGGCCGGACCTCGACATCGTCACCACCGACGTCCACCTCGAAGTCGAAGGTGCGAGAGTCGCGAGCTTCAACGCCTCGACGCCGTTCGTCGTCGACGACCAGCGGGCCGGGATCCTGCGCAGCTGCTTCGTGGGAGGCTGGCCGGCCGTTCGACGCGAACGCGTCCTTGCCATCGGGGGCTGGGACGAGTCGCTCAAGATCGCGAACGACTGGGACTGCTGGCTGCGCCTGATCTTCGACGGAGCTGCAGCCGGCCTCGTGAACGAACCGCTGATGTCCTACCGGATCCGAGATCGGAGCCTGACCTCCGATCGCCTGGCAAGCCTCACGGAGCGCATCGTGGTTCTCGAGCGCGCCCGGAAGCAACCCTCGCTGACGCCCGACGAGCGGAGGCTGCTCGGTGCGTCGATCCGCTGGCAGCGCAGCCGGCTCCGGCTCGAGTCTGTACGCGCCGCGTCGGAAGGCACCCGTAGACCCCTTCGGCTCGGGGCGCTGCGCGCCCTCGAACGGCTCGCGCACGCCCGGCTGGACGGCCCCTCGGCTCTGCGCAACAAGAATCCTGCGAGCACCCAGGCATGAGCTCTTCCTGGTCCTACCTCGATCCCGTCATCCTGCCGCTGATCGCCGGCGAGACCGTCCTGGACGTCGGGTGCGGGATGGGGCGCTGGGGAGTCCTCATCGAGACGAACTACTGGGAGGCTCATCTCGACTCCGCGCCCGCGGTCGACGGGTGCGACGCCTTCGAGCCCAACGTCGAGCACTGCCGGCGACGCGGCGCATATCGCTACCTGTGGGTGCAGAAGCTCCCGTCGCCGCTCGAAGGCACCTGGGACACGGTCCTCGCCTGCGAGGTGGTCGAGCACGTTCCGCAGGCGCAGGTCTCGGAGACGCTCGACCGGCTCGAAGAAGCGGCGGCGAAGCGGGTGATCGTCTCGACTCCCAACTCGGCGCTCTATCGGCCCGGACACGATACGCCGCTCGGATTCAACGAGCTCGAGGCGCACGTGAGCTACGTGTCGGCAGGGCTGCTGAAGGAGCGTGGCTACCGCGTCTACGGTGCGGGCTTCGGGCGGTACAACAGCCGACTGGCGATGCGGGCCGACAGATGGAACCTGCGGGAGACTCTCGTGTCGGTCCCGTACCGCGTGCCGGCATTCGCCGAAACGCTCGTCGCCGTGAAGGACCGGCGCTAGCACGTGCGCCGCCGGCAGCGGCTGATGCGGCTCCGCCGCCCGGCGTGGCTGGGGACGATCCGGCGGACGTCCCCGTTGAGCGACGAGTGGGGATTCGATCGCGGCACGCCCGTCGACCGCTGGTACATCGAGCGGTTCTTGCACGAGAACCGCGAGCGGATCCGGGGTCGCGTCCTCGAGGTCAAGAACGCCGGCTACACGCAGCGGTTCGGCGTGCACGTCGACCGGAGCGACGTGCTGGACGTCGACGGCGAGAACCCGGCTGCCACGGTGGTCGCCGACCTCGCGGCAGCAGACGACGTCGCGGCGAGCACGTTCGACTGCTTCGTCCTCACGCAGACCCTCCAGTACGTCTTCGACCTCGATTCCGCCATCGGGCACGTGCACCGGATCCTCCGTCCCGGTGGAACCGTCCTCTGCACGGTGCCCGTCGTCAGCCGGATCGGACGCGACGAGCTCGCTTCCGAGTACTGGCGGCTCACGCCCGCCGCGTGCGCGGCACTCTTCGAGCAGACGTTCGCGAACGGCGAGGTCGAGGTGCACGGCCGTGGGAACGTCCTCACCTGTGTCGCGTTCCTCACGGGGATGGCGGCCGAGGAGCTGGCGGCGAAGGAGCTCGAGGTCGACGACCCGTTCTTCCCCCTGCTCGTCACCGTGCGCGCGACGAAGGCCGCGTGAAACGCGCCACGCTCCATTCGGTGGCCGGCGGGTCGGGCTACGGCGAGCTGCGCCCGCTCGTCGGCCCTTTCCTCCGTCCGATCGTCCGCGTCTCCGGCCCGGAGGAGCTCCTGGCGGAGGCCGGGCAAGGACTACCCGAGGGTGCCGCGCGACCGGAGGCGGTCGCGGTGCGGCTTCGTCGCGCCGGTGTCGAGCTCGGTTGGGGGGAGCCGGACACCGGCCTGAGCCAATCGGCCTTCCTGCGGCTCTGCCGGGCTCGCGGCGCGTCGTCCGTCGAGCTGGTCCGGGCCGATCCGACACTCCTGACCGAGCTGCAGCTCGGCGCCTATTTCCATGCGTACTGGCGCAGGCGTGTCCTCCGGAAGGCCGCCTGCGCCGTCCGGCTTTCGCCGCGGCTCCTGCCGGGTGTCGCGCTCGCGGCCGACATCGCGTTCTGGCGCGGCGTTCGCTCGACGGCCACCCAGCACGAGTGGCATCGCCTGACGCGGAGCTCGTACGTCGTCTTCTACTACCACGGGGTCGCGGAGGACCGGATCGGCTGGGAGCAGCTGCACGCAAGCCCGCGCCGGGTCGAGCGCCAGCTGCGCCTGCTCGGGCGCCTCGGTTTCCGGGCGCTTTCCCCCGACGAGCTCCTCGCGTTCCACGCCGATCCCGGCGCCACGTTGCCGGCCCGGAGCTTCGTGGTCTGCGCGGACGACGGCTTCCGGACCGCCGTGGACGCGCTGCGGCGCCATGGACACCTGCGCCCGCAGATCTTCGTGAACACCTCCGCAGTGGGGGGCACGGGCACATGGGCCGGCGACGAGCCGCTCGCCGACTGGGAGGAGCTCGGAGCATTCGCGCAGGACGGCGGCGTGGTGGCCTCGCATTGCCGCACGCATCCCAGGCTGCCGGATCTCGACGACGGCGGGCTCCGGGACGAGATCGAGGGCTCCTTGCGCGAGCTCCGGGAGCGGCTCCCCGGCGCGCCACCCCTTTTTGCCTATCCCTACGGGCTCCACGACGAGCGCGTTCGCTCCGCGGTCGGAGCGGCCGGCTACGACCTCGCGTTCACGACGGAGCCCGGGCGCAACGGGGCCGGCATCGACCCGTACTGCCTGCGCCGGCTCGGGCTCAAGGACTGGGACGGCACGACTCCGCTCCTCTGGCTCGCGATCACAGGGGAGCTGCTGCCGTGGGCGTGGGAGCGACGGAGGCGCCGACGTACGCGACGCTGAGAGAGCCCGACCGCGTCCCCGTCGCGATGTGCACGTGGAGGCGGGTCGAGAGGATGCCGCGCACGCTCGAGCTGCTCGCCGAGCAAGACGTGCCGGTCGTCCTCTACGTCTGGAACAACAGCCGGCGGGACGCGGACCGGCTCGACGCGCTGCTCGCGCAGAGCCCGATCCCGGTCCAGGCGGTGCACAGCAGCCGCAACATCGGCTGCTTCGGCCGCTTCTACCTGGCACGCGACCTCTCCGAGAGGCACGACGCCGTCCTCTTCATCGACGACGACCAGGACTTCGGCCCCTCGATGGTCGCCGACCAGCTTGCGAGCTTCGAGCCGAAGTCGTTGGCCGGTTGGTGGGCGTTCAACTACCGCGCGGGCGCACGCAGCTACGCCGAGCGTGACCGCGTCGAGACGCCGCTTCAACCCGCGGACTACGTCGGTGTCGGGGGGATGGTGGCGGACGCGAGCGTGTTCGCGGACCCCGACCTCTTCCGCTGCCCGCGCCGCTACTGGTTCGTCGACGACATCTGGCTCTCGTACCACGCGAGCCACGTTCGCGGGTGGCGGCTCCGCCGCTCGCACGCGGACTTCATCTTCGACGCGGACGGGCTCGACATCGACCTGACGCTGACCATGACGAAGATCCGCATGTTCCGATACCTCAAGCGTCGCGGCTGGACCGTCGGCCAGGAGAAATGACCGCCCCGGGTCGGACGCGCGAGCCCGCCTCCCGCCGCCAGCCGATCAGCGACAGCAGACGGATCAGCCCCGCCCATTCCGAGCGCAGCCGGCGGCGCAACCGCGTCTCAAGGCCGGTCTGGCGCATGGCCGAACTCGGGTGGGACGTAGCGGTAGGGCGGATCGAACCAGCGGTACCGCGCGTTCAGCGCCGCCGCGAACGGAAGGCGGAGGATCACCCGCTTCACGAAGTCCTTGCGGGCGACGACACGCTGATGCTGCTCGTAGAACGCCATCTTGGCCGGGGTCGTCTTCGAGTAGTACGGGGCCCCGGCATGCCACACCTGCAGATCCTCGAGGATCGCGGTCCGGTAGCCGAGCTTCCGCACGTCGCGGACGTACGCCTCCGTCTCGTGCCAGAAGACGAGCTTCTTGTTCCGGCGGAAGCCGCCGACGCGCTCGTAGACCTCGCGCGACGTCATCGCGCAGCCCCCGGGGGTCGGGCCCTCGAGGATCCGCCAGCCGTCGACGGTCTGCGGCGTGAAGACGTCCCTCGTCTCCTTCACGTACTTGAGATAGCAGTAGGCCGAGTCGTTCGGGTCCTCCTTGAGGTCCGCGGCGAGGTGCCCGATGCCGGGAATCGCCCGGAACGCCGCCAGCAGCGTGCGGTCCCACTCCTGAGGCGCCTCGATGACGTCGTCGTCGACCTCGACGATGTACGGCGCACGGGTCAGCTTCACCGCATCCGCGTACCCGCTCGTGCCGAGGTTCGTCTCATGGCGGACCACCCGGATCCTGGGCTCGGTCAGACCGGCGAGGTACTCGGTCGTCCCGTCGTCGGAGGCGTTGTCCCAGATGAGGATCTCGGTCGTATCGGACGACGTGCGAAGCAGCACGTCGTCCACGCAACGAGGCAGGAGGTGGAGCCGATTGTGGGTGAGCACGACGACGGCGATCATCGTTCCCCCGAGAGCTCCCGAAAGCTGGTGATCTCGACACCGAGCTCCTCGATCGCGTCGCGGACGCGCGGGTCGCAGAGCGCGCGCACCTCCTGGACGCGCTCGGCGCAGTACCACTCGCCGAGCCCGTCCGTGTAGCCGGGGTGCGTCCCGAGCTCCGTGACTCCCGGGCTCAGGCGCCGCAGCAGCTCGACGAGCGCCTCCGGTCGGATGGAGGCCTCGTCCGGGCGCCCCCGGCCGTCGTGGCCGTAGAACTCACCGCAGAAGCGGACCGTGTCGGAGAAGTGCCGCAACGGGACGCGGAGCTCCTCGGCGAGTGCCGCGAAGAGCGGCCGGAGTGGCTCGGAGCGGTGCGCGTTGTGATGCGAGTCGAGATGGGTCGGGTCGCGACCGAGGAGCCTGCGGAAGCGGCCGAGCTGCTTCTCGAGCTCCCTCGCGGCGAGAGTCCGCACGAGGCGAGCCGGTGCGCGCCACCGTCGCAGCTCGACGTGCAGCCCGACGTCGAGCCCGGGCCGGTCGAGAGCGAGCCTTGCCGCCTCGCCCGCGGCCGGCCGGTTCACCATCAGGCTCGCGCTCGTGACGATCCCCTGCTCGTGAGCCTCGACGATGCCTCGATTGACGCCGGCGCAGCAGCCGAAATCGTCCGCGTTGACGATCAGCTTGGTCGTCACTGCCGCGCCTCTCGCCACCAGATCCAGATCCGCCGGCCGTCGGGAAGCGCAAACGACTTCACCCGCACGAAGCCGAGCGAGCGCGCCGCCTGCTCCACCTTGCTTCGGGTGATCGTCGCGATGGGCTTCTGCTGTCCGGTGATGAGGACGTCTTCCGCGTGCGGCGACAGGATCTGTCGCCGGTACGACTCGACGGTGTCGCCCCCGGCGGCGGAGCGCAGGTAGTCGACCGAGAGATAGCGGTGGAACCACAGCTGCGCCGCCAGGGTCAGCCGTGACCACGTGAAGAGGCCGTCGTCGATGCCCAGCGTCACGTCGAGGGGACGCTGCCGGGCGTCCGCTTCCGCGTAGAGGGCGCCCACGACCTTCCGGTCGACCGGCAGCCAGCGCTTGTGCATCCTGGGCATCGGCTGGGTGACCGGGCCGATGTCGTACCCGGCCGTTCGCACGATCTCCTGGATGATTCCCTCGCCGTCGGTCACATCGACGCGGCCGAGGCCCGGGACCGAAACCGTCCGGGTTACCGCGAGGCTCTGGACCAGGCCGCTCTTCGACGCGATCGCGACGGCGCTCACCCCGACCAGCGAGACCACGAGACACGTCCGCACAAGGCCCGTAGGGACGCTTGCCGCGGCCGCGACCCCGAGGACGACGAGCGCGGGAAGCCAGGGCAGCGCGAAGGCCGTGCCCTCGTCCCGGGAAGAGGTGAGCACGAGGTAGCCCTCGAGGACAACGATCGCGAGCGTAAGCAGCGCGATCCCGCGCGCGCTGCGCGGAAGCCGCGGCCGCGAGCGGCGAACGAGGAGGAAGGCAAGTCCGGCCAGAAACGCGAGCGCGAGCGCGCCGGAGAGCGGGAGCTGCAGGTACGAGAGGTCGATGCGGAGCTCCTTCGTCCAGTAATCCCACGAGGTGACCGGGTAATGGCGACCGAACCGCGTGGCCCCCTCCCCGTAGCCGCGCCCCACGAGGTAGTCGTAGATGCTGTGCCGGTTCCGGATGTACCACGGGCCTGCAACGAGCAGAAACGTGACAACCGCGATCCCGAGATTGCGGAGCTTCACGCGGAGCCCCGGTGGGCCGGCATGCAGGAACTGCACCCCGGCCGCGGCCGCCAGGCCGGGCGCGTACGCGACGGTCATCGTCCGCGAGAGCAGCGTGAGCGCCACGAACAGCCCGAATGCGGCGGCCCAGCCCGCGCGACGGAAGCCGTGGGACCGGAGCAGTGCCCACAGGGCCGCCGTCATGCACGCGGTCGCCGGCAGCGCGAAGTGATAGAGGCGCGTGTAGTCGGTCACGGCCGGGATCGCCGCAACGCAGAACGCCGCGAGCACCGCCCACGAATCGGAGACCATCTGGCGCGCGAGCGCGAAGGTGGCGGCTACGAGACCGGCGAAGAAGAGCGGCAGGACGAGCAGGCTGCCGAGCACCCCGCGCGTCACGAACGGATAGGCGAGGGACGTGACGAACGGCAGGAACGGGCCGAACGTCCCACGGCCGGCAACCGTCTTCGCGAACGTCCAGATCCCCTGGTCGTGCAGGGCGTCGAAGTTGCTCAGCGAGAACTGGAGGTAGCCCGACTCGTCCCACTCGGTCACGTAGCCGCGGCGGAAGCGGAAGAGCCAGACGACGTCGAGCGCGACGGTCAGGCAGATGATCGCGGCGACCAGCAGCCGCGCGCTGCGCACCTGAACCAGCCGCCGGGCGGAAACGCCCGCGGGAGCCTCGAGCGTGGCGCCGGTCACCGAGGGACAGCCTTGGTGGAGGGCAGCTCAAGCAGCGTCCGGGCGTCCCCGGACCGCAGCCATCGAGCCGCGTCGAGCGACAGCCGACGTCGCTCGCCACGGGCGAGGACGCCGAAGACGAAGGCCCGTACGAGCATCGCCATTGCGATCAGCTTGCGCCCGCGCTCGGCATCGCGCAAGCCCCGGTGCTTGTCGAGGAAGCGCACGTGCGAGCGAAGCTGCTCCTTGTACATCTGCGGCCACGCGGGAGTCTGCGCCGTCGAGGCCCCGCCGACGTGCACGAATTCCGCCCCGGGCCAGAAGACGACGTCCCACCCGGCCGCCCGAGCCCGGTAGCAGAGGTCGACCTCTTCGTTGTACAAGAAGAAGCGCTCGTCGAAGCCGCCGATCTCGTCCAGGGCCTCCCGGCGTACGAGCAGCACGGCGCCGACGAGGAACTCCGCATCCCGCCTCGAGCCGTGGTCGAAGCCGGCGCCGTAGAACGCGTTGAGCAGGCGGCTGCGCGGCGCGAGCCACCGCAGGAAGAGGTACTCGGTCGCCAGCCGCCACAGGGTGGGAAAGCCGCGAACCGTCGGCTGCAGCGTGTCGTCGGGATTCAGGAGCCGCGGCCCGACGACACCCGACCGCGGCTCTCGCTCCGCGAAAGCCGCGAGCCGCTCGACGGCATCCTCCCGAGGCCACGCGTCGCTGTTCATCAGGATCAGGTAGGTGCCGGAGGACAGCGCGATGCCCCGGTTGAGAGCGGCGCCGTAGCCGAGATTCTCGTCGAGCTCGACCAGACGCACGCGCGGAAACCCGTCGCGAACGAGTTCTCTCGACCCGTCGATCGACATCGTGTCGACCACGATCACCTCGTGCGCGTCGCCGAGCGCCCGCAGGCAACGCTCGAGATAGGCGCGCGTATTGTGCGATGCCACGATGACCGACACGTCCGCCGACACGAGTCACAGTATGAGACCACGTTCGCCGGGCTCCTCGCGATCGGGTCGGCGTGTCCTCGTCTGCACGCCGTTTCCGCCCCGGCTCGACGCGAGGCACGGCGGCAAGGCGACAGCACAGCTCCTGCTGCGCCTCGCCGAGCGGAACGAGGTCGGGCTCCTCTGCCTGCGGCCGCCCGACGAGCCGCCGGCCGACCCGGCCATCGTGGAGCACTGCGACTTCGCGACCGAGGTGCCGGCGCCGGCGCGCGGCTGGCTCTCGCGACGCGCCGCCTGGAGCGCCGGCTTCCTCACGGGTGTCCCGCCGTGGGCCGTCGACTGCCGGAGCGCCGGATTTTCCTCCGCGCTCGACCGGCTGCTCGAGGACTGGCGTCCCGACGTCGTCGAGATCCACCTGCAGGCGATGGCGCAGTACGTCTCGGCTCCGGCCGAGAGGGACGTCGCGCGCATCCTCGTGGACTACGACCCCGGCTCGGCGTGGGCCGGCGAGGTGCTGCGCGGGACGGCGGGCCTGCGGCGTCTTCCTCGCTGGCTGGAGGTCACCGCCTGGCGACGCTACGAGCGACGGACACGTCCGCGGTTCGACGCGATCGTGGTCTTCGCCGACCGCGACCTGGCGGCGGTGCGGCCGACGGCGGGCGGGACGCCCGTGACGAGGATCCCGCTCGCCGTCGAGGTGCCCGAGCGGGCGCTCGCGCCGGAAGGCTCCGGACCGCCGACGCTCGTCTTCGTCGGCGGGTTCGGACATCCGCCGAACGTCGATGCCGCCTGCTGGCTCGCCCGTTCGATCTTTCCGCGGGTCGTCCGAGCGGTGCCGGAGGCGCGACTCGAGCTCGTCGGCAACGCACCGGGCGAAGAGATCACGGCGCTCGAGGGCGGCGGCGTCTCGGTGCACGGGTCGGTGCCGGATGTGACACCCCACGTCGACCGGGCGGCGGTGGTCGTCGCGCCGATCCGGATCGGCGGCAGCATGCGGATGAAGGTGCTCGAAGCCCTGGCCGCCGGGAAGGCCGTCGTGGCGACCCGGCGGGCGGCGGAGGGCGTGGACGCGGCGCCGGGCGAGCAGCTGCTGGTGGCAGACGACGAGGACGGGATCGTCGAGGCGCTCGTCGAGCTGCTGCTCGACCGTCCTCGCCGGCGAACGCTCGCCGAGAGCGCCCGCAGCTGGGCCGCGGCTCACCTGGGCTGGGACGAGGGCGTCACCGCCTTCGAGGAGCTGTACGACAACCTCGCAGAATCCCGCCGGGAGTGAGACTGATCGCCTACACCGACACCGTCGAGCTCGGCGGTGCCGACCTCAGCATGGCTCACCTGCTCGGGCGCCTCGATCCGTCGATCGACGTCAGAGTCGTCGGCGTCTCGCGACGGATCGTCGATCGCGTGGCGCAGGCTCGGCCCTCGGCCTCGAGCTGCGTCGTCGCTCCACCCCGCAGCGGCCACGACCTCCGCAGCCTCGCGGAACACGTCCGGGTGGTCCGGGAGTACGCACCGGACATCCTGCACGCGAGCCTGGCGAGCCCGTGGGCGTCCCAGTACGCCGTTGCCGCCGCCGCCCTGGCGCGCCGGACGCGGATCGTGGCCGTCTACCAGCTCACGGTGCCTCCGATCAGCGAGCGGCAGCGGCGGGCGAAGCGGCTGACCGCGCGGGCGATCGACCGGCACGTCGGCGTCGGAGAGCGGACGTCCCGGGAGGTCGAGACGCTCGTGGGGCTGCCGCGCGGCTCCGTCCGCACGATCCACAACGGCGTGCCGGACGAGGTCACGGCGTCGCCCGAGCAGCGAAGGCCGCGGCTGATCGGCACGATCGCCAGGCTCGAGGAGCAGAAGGGCGTGGACGTGCTCATCCGCGCCCTCGCCGGCGTCGAGGACGCGACCCTTCTCGTCGTCGGCGACGGCAGCGAGCGAGGACGGCTACAGGAGCTCGCTCGCGAGCTCGGGGTCTCCGACCGCGTCGAGTGGCAGGGGTGGGCGGACGAGCCGCGCAACTACCTCGCAGCGCTCGACGTCTTCGTCCTTCCGTCCCGCAACGAGGGCTTTCCGCTGGTCGTGCTCGAGGCGCTCCTCGCCGGAGCCGCCGTGGTGGCGACCGATGTCGGGAGCGTCGCGGAGGCGGTCCGGGACGGCGAGACCGGTGTGCTCGTCCCGCCCGAGGACCCTGCCGCGCTCGCAGCGGCGATCGAAGCCCTGCTCGGCGACCCGGAACGAGCCGGACGACTGGGTGCGCAGGGGCGACAGCTCGTCCTCGAGAACTTCACCGCGGATCACATGGCGCGCGCGTTCGAGTCGCTCTACGCGGAACTGACAGGCTGAGCGGCGATGTCGCGGGCAGTTCTCGTCACGGGCGGTGCCGGCTTCATCGGCAGCCATCTCGTCGATCGGCTCTGCGGAGCCGGCGAGCGCGTGAGCGTGCTCGACGACCTCTCACGCGGGCGCCGTGAGTGGATCCACCACGACGCGGATCTGCACGAAGCCGACATCCGCGATGTGGGCGCCGTCCGGCGCATCGTCTCGGAGGTCGCACCGGACGTCGTGGTCCACCTGGCCGCGATGCACTTCATCCCGGCCGTGGACGGAGCGCCCGAGCTAGCGCGCGAGGTCAACGTCGACGGCACCCGCATCCTCCTCGCCGCGCTCGCAGAACAGAAACCTCTGCTCGTCCTCTTCGCCTCGACGGCGGCCGTCTACCCCGATCGCCAGGGTCAGATCGACGAGACCTGTCCGGCGGCACCGATCGACCTCTACGGGGAGACGAAGCTGACCGGGGAGGGCCTCGTCCAGGAGTTCGCCGCGCAAACGGGAGCCCACTCCGTCGTGGCGCGCATCTTCAACGCGATCGGCCCGCGAGAGACGAACCCCCACGTGGTTCCTGAGCTCGTGGGACAGCTGCAGGGCGGCGAACAGGCCGTCCGCCTCGGCGACCTCACTCCCAGGCGCGACTACACCGACGCCCGCGATGTCGCCGCCGCGTTGCAGGCGCTCGTCGACGTCCCGGGTGACCCGGTCGGCATCTTCAACGTCGGCTCTGGCCGATCCTGCTCCGTCGGCGAGCTCGTCCAGGAGTGCGAACGCGTCCTGGGTCGCCCCATTCGCGTGGAGACCGAGCGCGCACGACTGCGCAGAGTCGATCGGGCAGAGCTCGTTGCGAATCCCGGGCGCCTTCGAACGGCCACCGGTTGGACACCTCGCTGGTCGCTCCGAGAGACGCTCGCCGAGCTGCTCTCCGGCACGTAGAGCCGGGCGGGAAGGCCATGCGGACGTTTGTTGCCCGGAATCAAGCGGAATCCAAGGGCATTGACTAGCCGAACGTCCGGAGCGGTTGCCCAGGGTTTGCCTATCGTGACTGACGTGCAGATCACGCTGAACGACATCAGCGCCGGGGGCGATCAACCTGTCTGAACAACGTTTCGAGCTTCTGGCCAGGATGCGTGACGCCTGGTTTCTCGTCCCCAGGCACGAGCGGCGCCGGCTTCGGCTGATATCGATCTACGGCCTCCTGATCGCGGGACTCGACACCTTCGCGCTCCTCCTCGTCTACGCCCTCATCAACCTCCTGAACGACCAGGGGGCGAGCGGCATCGCCGGAAAGATCATCCGCGCCCTGCATCTGAGCACGTCGGACCAGTACCGAACGGCGTTGATCCTGCTGGCCATCACGGCAGCCCTCTTCATCACGCGCAGCCTGCTCTCGGTACTGGGCCTCTGGCTCTCGCTCGGCGCTGTCTATTCGGCCGAGTCGCAGGTCGTATCGCGGCTGCTGATCGGCCATGCCAACGCGCCCCAACTGATGCGCGTCGAGCGGAACTCCTCCGAAACGCTGCGGACGGTCCTCGACTCCGTCGAGCGGACGATGAGCGGCGTTGTCTTCTCGTCGATCACGCTCGTCGCCAACATGGCCGTCACGATCGCGGTGGTGCTCGGCCTGTACCTGGCGAGCCCTCTCGTTGCGGCCACTGTCAGCGGCTACTTCACGCTCGTCGCGGTGGGGTGGATGCGAGGCGTGCGCCACAAGCTTTCAGAGGGCGGCCTACGGATCCAGAAGCTCCAGCAGGAGCGCTACATGCTCGTCCTCCAGGGAATCGGCGCGGCCAAGGAACTCCAGCTGCGCGGCCGGTCGCACCTTTTCGCCGAAGGAGCAAGCTCGAGGACGCGGGGGATCCTTGCGCAGATGCGCATCGCGAACGTCGCGAGCCTGGGCCTCCGCTACGTGCTCGAGACATCGCTCGTCTTCGGAGCCGTGCTCGTCGTGGCCGCTGCCGGGCTGACGGGGGGACGCGAAACAGTACTGCCCTCGGTCGGTCTCGTCCTGGCCGGTGCATTCCGGCTCCTTCCGGCGCTCAACCAGATGCTCTATCTCACCAACCAGGCATGGTTCAACAGCGCTGCGATCGGGTTCGTCCAGGCCGAGCTCGATTCCTTCGGATCGTTCGCCGACGAAGAGATCGAGCGCGAGTCGGTCGAAACCCCGATCCGGCTCGAGCACGAGTTTCGGCTCGACCAGGTCGGGTTCCGCTACCCGACGCGGCCGCAGCCGGTGCTCCGTGACGTCAGCCTCGTGATCCGTGCGGGCGAGTCGATCGGCATCGTCGGACCGACGGGGACGGGCAAGAGCACGCTCCTCGACATCATCCTGGGGATGCTCGAGCCCGATACGGGCAGCATCACGGTCGACGGAACGCCGTTCGCCGAGTGCCGCGGGGCCTGGCAGCGGTCGATCGGCTACGTGCCGCAGGACGTCTACCTCATCGATGATTCCGTACGCGCCAACGTCTCGCTCGGCTGGATCGGCGACGACATCGACGAAGAGCGAGTCGTAGAGGCTGTCCGTCTGGCAGGGCTCGCCGACGTCGTCGCTGCGCTTCCGGAGGGTCTCGACACGGTGCTCGGCGAACGAGGCGTGCGGGTCTCCGGCGGCCAGCGCCAGCGTGTCGGCATCGCCCGAGCTCTGTACACCCGACCGAGCGTCCTCGTGCTCGACGAGGCCACCTCGAATCTGGATCAGACGACCGAGCACCGCATCGTCGAGACACTTGCCTCCCTCCATCGCGGCGGCGTGACCATGATCGTTGTCACCCACCGCACGGCGAGCGTTCGTCACTGCGACCAGATCGTGTATCTCGAGGGCGGCCTCGTCAGATCGGTGGGGACGTTCGACGAGATCAGGGCAGCGGTGCCGGAGTTCGACGAGCCGCAACCGGCCACCCTCGCCGTCGAATCGTGAAAGTGCTCGTCACAGGCGGAGCCGGCTTCATCGGCTCCCATCTGGTACGCGCCCTGCTGGAACGCGGCGATCGCGTCGGCGTACTCGACAACTTCGCGAGCGGGCGCCGCTCGAACCTCGACGAGCTAGCAGGCGACATCGAGCTCGTCGAGGGCGACCTCCGCAGCTACGAGCGGGTTCACGCGGCGATGAACGGCGTCGAACTCGTCTTCCACCAGGGGGCCCTCCCCTCGGTGCCTCGTTCCGTGCAGGACCCGCTGACGACGAACGAGGTCAACGTCGGCGGGACGCTCAACGTGCTGCTCGCTGCCCGCGACGAGGGAGCGCGCCGGGTCGTCTTCGCCTCCTCGTCGTCCGTGTACGGCGACGCAGACGGGTTTCCGCGCGACGAGACGCAGCGTCCCCAACCGCTGTCTCCGTACGGCGTCGCGAAGCTCGCCGCCGAGAGCTATTGCCGCGCGTTCTGGCAGGTCTACGGGCTCGAGACCGTCTCGTTGCGCTACTTCAATGTCTTCGGACCGAGGCAGGACCCGCAGTCGCAGTACGCCGCCGTGGTGCCGCGCTTCATCGCGCGCCTCCTCGAGGGACAGGCACCGGTGATCTACGGCGACGGGAACCAGTCGCGCGACTTCACGTACGTCGGCAACGTCGTGGCCGGCAACCTTCTCGCCGCCTCCGCTTCCGGCGTCGCCGGTGAGGTGCTCAACGTGGCGACCGGAGGCAGTCTCACCGTCAACGAGCTCTCGAGTGCGATCCAGGAGATCCTCGGCACCGAGATCGAGCCGACCTACGAGCCTGCCCGCGTCGGCGAGGTGGAACGGTCGGCCGCCGACATCTCGCGCGCCACGCGACTGCTCGGCTACACGCCCGCGCACAACGTCGAGGAGGGGCTCGTCACCACCATCGATGCGCTCCGTGCCGGCGGGCCGGTGAGCGCGTGAGGATCGGGCTCGCCGGCAAGCGGAGCCGGTGAGCGAGCTGAGCCGTGCGCGTGGCGATGCTCGCAGACTTCGCGGCTCCCGGCGACAAGCCCGCAGGCGGCCCGCAGGTCGCCGTCGGGCGGCTCGTACAGGAGCTTTCGAAGCGATCCGTCGACGTCGTCGTCGTCGCGCCTGACCCGGGACGCTCCCGCAGCGCGGCCGTGGAGCTCGACGGCGGAGGCACGCTGGTCACCGTTCCGACCGGGGAGCGCTGGAACCTAGCCCGCAATCTCCAGCCGTGGCGCCGCGGCGCCCGCGCGCTCGTCGAGCGGCTCGGCGCCGACATCGTGCACGGCCAGAGCCTGCTTCCCGGCGGAATCGCGGCGGCCGGCATCGAGGGGCGGCCTCGCGTCGTAACCGCCCGCGGCAACATGCGAGCCGACACGATCGCCCGCTACAGCGGCTTCGGTGCGGTGGTGCGTGCCCGCCAACGGGATCGCCTCGCGCGGCTCGCCGTCGAGCACGCAGACGTCGTCGTCGGCGTCAATCCCGAGTGGACGGTGAACGTCCCCGAGCGACCGAAGCGATTCGCCTACATCCCGAACATCGTCGGCACCGAGTTCTTCGACCGGCCGCGGACACCGGAACCGGGACGCGTGCTCTTCGCCGGCGGGACGCGGCAGATCAAGGGCTGGGCACTGCTCGCAGCGGCTTGGCCTCGTGTAGTGCAGGCGGTCCCGAACGCCTCGCTGCACGTCGTCGGCTGGTCCTCGGACGAGCCGCCGCCCGGGATCCCCCCCGACCTCCGGGGATCCGTCCTCGTCGAGGGCGCGCTTTCGTCGGCCGAGCTCGCCGACCGTATGACCCATGCTGCCGCTCTCGTCATCCCGTCGCAGTTCGAGGTCTCACCGATCGTCCTCGCCGAGGCGTGGGCCATGGGCTTGCCCGTCGCGGCGGTACGGGTTGGCGGCATTCCGGCCCTCGCCACCGGCGCCGCCGTCCTGGTCGAGCGAGAGCTGGACGGCCTCGTCGAAGGTCTCGTCGCCGTCCTGTCGGGAGGTGACGAGATCGACCGTCACGTCGCCGAGGGCCGCCGCCGCGCCGACGCACATCGCGCGGATGCCGTGACGGCGGCGCACATCTCCCTCTACGAGGAGCTCGCCCATGCGTTCGGCTCTGCGTGACCTGTTCGAAACGGGCGACCTCGCGGCGGGTGGCCAGGACGCGGAGCAGCGTCTCTTCTCCCGCGTCCGGCTGCCGAGCGGAGTGCTCAAGACGACCGAGCCGCACCGGCTGGACGACGTGAACCAGGTCCTGCTTCCACTGCTTCCGAGGGGCGGCCGGCTCGAGTTGATGGACGTCGCCGTCTCGACCGGGATCACGAGCCTCGAATGGTCCGAGCAGCTCGCGGCCGCGGGCATCGAGCACCGTCTGCTCTGCGGAGACAGCCACGTCGAAGCCGAATGGCTGGCGCTGCCGGCCCTGGGCGACATCTTGCTCGACCGCGATCGGCAGGAGCTCCTCTTCGTGGAGCTCTTCGGACGGACGGTCGATCCGAGCGGGCGCTCCCGGAAGTCTGCGGTCGCCGTCATGGCCGTGAAGGGAGTCGCCCGGCTCGCCTTGGGCCTGCGGCTTCGCGCCCGGCGTGTCGACCTGGTCAGCCCCGCGGTGCGAGCGTGCTCCACTGTGAGCGTGATCCAGGACGACATCTTCGCGCCCCGGCCCGACCTCAACGGCCGCTTTCACGCGCTTCGGGCCGCCAACATCCTGAACCGCGCGTACTTCGACGACGAACAGCTTCGAGCCGGAATCGCCCTGCTCCGGAAGCGCCTTCGCCCGCGCGGCCTGCTGATCCTCTGCAGAACGACGGACGACGGGACGAATCACGGCTCGATCGTGCAGGCCGCGGATGCAGGCTGGATCGTCACGGCCCGGATCGGCGACGGGTCCGAGCTCGAGGACCTGCTCGGCGCCGAAGACTGAGGCAAACGGGCGGGTCAGCCGCGGACGACAGTCGCAACCGTGGCGAGCACGAGCACGACGGCGGCGATGCTCGCCGTGATCGCGAGCAGGCCCACCGCACGGGCGACGGCATAGACCCAGACCGCGGGGGCACGACCTCACAGGTGCCCGACGTACTTCCTTTGCAGAGAGCCTGACCGCCGCGGTTCGTGCTCAGCCGCGGACGATGCCGGCGACGGCTGCGAAGACGAGGACGAAGAGGGCGATGCCTGCGGTGATCGCGAGCAGGTCCGCGGCCCGGGCGACGAGGTAGACGCCGACATGGCGGGCGAGGATCGCCGGCTCCGCTTCCACTTCACGTCGCCCAACCGGTGACGGGGGCGCGAGGCAGAGGGGCTCCCGCGGAGGACGCGGCGGCCTGGCGAACAGGGGCTGCGCCGGCAGGGCCGCGATCGCCTTCGCCCGCAGGTCCGGACAGACGAGTGCGAGTTCCGGTGAGATCAGCTCGTCGAGCACGACACTGGTCACTATCGGCAGCCGGAAGCGTTCGTTGAAGGCTTCGTAGCGCGGGTTCAACGGAAGCCGACACGGTCATAAATCATCCGTTTGGGGCTGGAATACCTCCTTCGAGTGACCGGAAGAACCAGCGGGGCCTCCGATGCAGGGGGCATGACCCGTCTCCCCACCGCCGCCGCAACCTTTGTTGCTTTGCTCACTCTCGTCACGTTCTATGTCGCCTCTGCCGACTCGAAGACACCGCCCGGCCAGTCTCCCCCGACCAGTACCGCTCTCCCCTCGATCACCGGGACTCTGGCCGTCGGTAGCACGCTGCAGGCAAGCAGCGGCCTCTGGACAGGCCGCGGGATCTCCTACTCCTTCCAATGGCAGCGCTGTGCCGGAGCCGCCTGCGTCTCGATCACGGGCGCAACCGGATCCTCGTACCTGGTCGCGGCCGGCGATGCCGGCGACACCTTGCAGGTCTCGGTGACGGCCGTGAACAGGCTCGGCTCAGCGACGGCCACCTCGGCACCGACCGGTGTCGTCGCGTCGGCCGGCGCGACCGATTACACGAACACGACGCTTCCGGTGATCTCGGGCACGGCCGGCGTCGGCCAGAAGCTCAGCGTGTCCAACGGCTCGTGGAGCCCCACGGCGTCGGGCTTCCAGTTCGCCTGGCATCGCTGCCAGAGCGGGTCATGCTCGCTGTCCCCGACGAACGCCGACCAAGCCACCTACAACGTGCAACCGGGCGACGCCGGATACACGATCGTCGCGGAGGTCGCGCCCGACGGGAACTGGTCGGAGTCGGCGGAAAGCCACCCGACCGCCTCGGTCACGAACTCGGCGCCCCCGCCCTCGGACGGCACCGTCCTCTTCGACGGCCGCGCCAGCAACATGACCACCCTCTACTCCTACGAGACCACTCCCGGCAACATCAACACGCTGCAGCACGGGCAGAGCCCCAACCTCTGGACCTGCCTCTGCTTCGAGAAGAACGACCTCTCGCTCCAGTCGGACAGCACGTACGGCCAGAGCTACAGGGCCACGGTCGCGATCGGCGACTCGAACCCCTGGAACAGCGAGGCGGCCTCGACCAGCGGCGCCGGCCAGGTCTCGGTCAGGCGCGACAACAATCTCGGCCGGTGGGACTGGTACGCGATCTCGCTCAAGGTCCCCTCCTGGGCAGGCGCCCTCGCCAACATCAACTTCGTCGACATCCTCTCGGTCGGTTACCAGACCGCGAACGGAGACCAGGTCGGCCTCGGTCTGATGAACAACAACGGCACCCTCAGCTGGCAGATGCACCAGAACTCCGGCTACGCCAGCAGCGGGACGGGCTTCGCCAACGGCACGGTGCACTACAAGACTCCGATCCTCCCCGTCAGCTACGGCCAGTGGCAGGAGTTCGTCGTCGGCGTCAAGTGGGCCACCGACAACACCGGCGCAGTCGAGGTCTACACCCGCACCCCCGGCGCCGCCTGGCAGCAGGTCTTCGAGAAGCTGAACGAGGCCACCTACCTCTACGGCACGACCCCCTACGGCACCTTCGCCCAGGACGGCAGCAACTGGCCGACCGTGATCGACAAGATCGGCCTCTACTTCGGCGAGCTCGGCGGCATCACGCCGACCGAGACGCTCTACGAATCCGGACTCACCCGCTCGTCGGATCTCGCGACCGCCGAGTCCACGCTGCCTTAGCCTCCACCGGCACGATCGGTCTCCGGGACGCGGCCCGCCAGGCCGCGTCCCAAGGCTGGGCGGAACGTTCTTGACAATTTTCGCCCCGCCGAACCATTGTTCGGCGGTGACGACGCTGGTGAAGCGTGCGTGGCAGTTGCGGCGCGAGCTCCGGGCACGCCTGGGACCGGATAGGGGCAAAGCGCCCGTTCGCGAGCGCGACTATCGCGGAGACCTCCAGGGACTTCGCGGCGTGGCGGTGCTGCTCGTGGCCCTCGACCACGCGGGCGTCGGCTTCCTCAAAGGCGGTTACGTCGGCGTCGATGTCTTCTTCGTCCTCTCGGGGTTCCTCATCACAGGGCTCCTGCTCCAGGGCGTGGCACGCGATGGTCATGTGTCGTTCCGGAACTTCTACGCGCGACGCGCGCGGCGGATCCTGCCCGCGGCTGCGCTGACGCTCGCGACGACGACGATCGTCGCGGACTTGCTCCTGAACTACGTGCGGGCAAGGCAGGTCGCCTGGGACAGCTTCTGGGCGTCTCTATTCGCAGCGAACATCCGCTTCGCCCACGAGGGGACGAACTACTTCGCGCAGGGGCAGCCGCCGTCGGCCATTCAGCACTACTGGTCGCTCGCCGTCGAGGAGCAGTTCTACCTCGTCTGGCCCGCTCTCCTCGCGATCACGCTGTTCGGGGTGGTGCTTTCCCTGGGCGCGCGCCGCCTGCGGTCGGGCCGGGGTCGTGCGATCACCAGAGGAGCACGGCTTCGCATGCTCGCGGTGATCGCCCTCCTCGGCACCGCGTCGCTCCTCTGGTCGATCCACTACACAGACGCGCTGCCGGCCGCCGCCTACTTCTCGACCCGCGCGCGCGCATGGGAGCTAGCCCTCGGTGCAGCCCTGGCCGTGGCTGCTCCCGCCGTGGACCGCATGCCGCACATCGTCCGGGTCGCCGGCGGCTGGCTTGGAATCGCGGCCATCGCCATTGCCGCCACGAAGTTTTCCGCCGCGACTCCGTATCCGGGCTACAAGGCCCTGCTGCCGACGGTGGGTGCGGCGCTCGTGATCGCCGGCGGGATGGCCCACCGGGCGACCGGACCGATCGTGGGCAAGGTGCTGGCCGTGCAGCCGCTGCGGTACGTGGGCGACAGGTCGTACACGTTCTACCTCTGGCACTGGCCCGCACTGACAATCGCAATGCTGTACGTTGGTCACGAACTGGGGGTTGGCATGAACATGGTGCTTTTGCTCGGGGCTTTTCTTCTTTCGATCGTCACATACGCGCTGTTCGAGAACCCGATCCGGAGAGCGCGTTGGAACCTGCGAGCAAGCGCGGTCCTGGTGCCGGTCTCTGTCGCCTCCGTAATCGTCGTGACGGTCGTGACTCTCTCATCCGTCGACGCGAAGATCGCCCGAGCTGAACGGGCCAGCGCCGCGGTGGGGCGGTCGGACCGCTCGATCTTCTCGACAACCCAGCGCCTCGGCAGCCATCCCCTTCGCACCGTCGTACTTGCCGTGCGCGCCGCGAAGCAGGGCGCGAAGCTGCCATCGCCACTTACGCCCCCTCTCGCGGATCTCGAGAAGGAGGCGTACTCGTTCCCGCCGGGCTGCGTACCTGCGACCGCGGATCAGACCACCAGCCCAATTTGCAAGCTCGGTGACGCATCCGCCAGCAAGACGATCGTCGTCTTCGGCGACTCCCATGCTCAGATGTGGATGCCCGCGGTGCTGCCGATGGCCGAGCACGACGGCTGGACGGTAATCCCGCTCGTCAAGTCGGGGTGTGTCACCAGCTCGTGGGTCGGCAAGGGATATCCGAACACGCCGCCGGCGACGATCGGCCAGTGTCATGCATGGTTCAAGTGGGCAAAGGGCGAGGCCAAGACACTCGACCCCGACGTCGTGCTCATGTCCGGGTGCTGCGCCGGCGCCACCGGGACCGTGCTGCGCGCCACAAAGGCTGGGTACTCGTCCGTGGCCGCAGCACTGAAGGGCACGGCGGAAGCGGTGATCCTCGTCGCCGACGACGACGGCATCAGCAAGCAGCCCGTCGACTGCCTGCTCGCCCGTCACGCGACGATGAAGAGTTGCACGACGACCTGGACCGCCCAGAGATTCGCGTCCAACGAAGCGCTCGCGAAGCTCGCCGGTTCTCGGGGCTTCGGCTACCTCGACACGCGGGGCTGGTTCTGCGACGGGTTCATGTGTCCCTTCGTCGTCGGACACACCGTCGTCTATCGCGACACGGGTCACATCACCCAGGCGTACGGGCGGAAGGTCGCCGTGCCCTTCAGGAACGCGTTCAGGCGCTGCCTCTTCTCCAACTGCCCCGCCTGAGCGCGGCCCGACGAGCGCGTCGGCCGGCAGCGTTCAGCCGGTGGCGACGGCCCCGGCCGGCACGTGGGCCGAGCGACCGTCGAGGAAGGACTGCGCCCAGAGCTCGAGCGAGATCGCGCGCCACATGGGCGATCCTGCTTCCCACGACCGGCCGCCCTGCGCCTGGAGGCCGGCCTCGGCGGCTGCTGCATCGATCCAGCCGCGCTCGCGGCAGGCGCGGCTCGTCAGCACATCTCGGGCGAATCCCGACAGGGAGCCGCTCAGCCACTCCGCCTCGGGCGTCTCGAACCCGACCTTGTCCGTCCGGGAGCGCACGCTCTGGGGAAGCAGATCGGCCAGCGACTCGCGCAGGACGACCTTCGCGCGCCCCTCGCTGATCAGATTCCGGGAGTCGACCGAGAACATCAGCTCCACGAGGCGGTAGTCGAGATAGGGCAGGCGCGCCTCGATCGAGTGGGCCATCGAGTTCCGGTCCTCGTAGCGGAGCAGCTCGGGCAACCTCTGCGACAACACGACGTGGAGCCGTCTCCGGAAACGGTCCGGGAACGGGCTCTCCACCGCAGGCAACGCCACGGGTCGAGAGCGCAGATCCGGGTGCAGGAGTCCGCGTGCGCCGCGGGCGCGGGAGCGGGCCGACCACTGCAGGGTCTCCGGCAGGAAAGGACGCATGATCGACGCGACCGCGCGAGCGGCCCCGACGCCTCGCAACCGACGGTACGCGCCCAGCTCGGCGGCCAGCGACCGCAGCCGCCCGCCGAGGAGGAGATCGCCGAAGAGGAAGCCGAAGTAGCCGTCGTAGCCGGCGAGGACCTCGTCTCCGCCCTGTCCGTCGAGCATGACCGTCACCCCGGAACGGCGCGCCTGCCGCATCACGAACCACTGCGCGGCGATGCTGCTCGACCGGAAGGGCTCGTCCTGCGCCTCGACGATGGCCGGCAGCTCGTCGAGCAGCTCCTGGGCCGAGAACGAGATCAGGTGGCTCTTCGAGCGCGTCTGCTGCACGACGTCCGCCGCGTACGGCCGCTCGTCGAGCCCGGGGCGGTCGAAGAAGGCCGTGAAGACCTGCTGGCGCTCGCCGACCGGGAGCGTGACCTCGCTCTCGGTGCGCATCAGGTGGTCGATGACGCAGGCGATCGCCGAGGAGTCGAGACCACCCGAGAGTGAGGTCCCGACCGTCACGTCGCTCCGGAGCCGAAGGCGGATCGAGTCGAAGAGGAGCTCGCGAAAGCGCGCCTTCACGTCGCCCTCGAACTCCCGCTCCTCGAGCGACCAGTACTGCTCGAGGTGCGCGCCCTGCTCCCCGAAGACGAGGATGTGCGCCGGAGGCAGCTGCTGGATACCACGGAAAAACGTCTCGGCGGTATGGTCGATGACCCCGTGCTCGAGGAACTCGCGCACGCGGGACTCGCTGGCCGCGAGGGGAATCCCGGCCGCACGGAACGCCTTCAGCTCGCTGGCGAATACGAGGCGACTCCCCTCCTGGCGGTAGTAGAACGGCTTGATCCCGAAGCGATCGCGGGCGCAGTACAGCTCGCGACGGTGCCGGTCCCAGAGCACGAACGCCCACATCCCGTTGAACCGCTCGACACACCTCTTCCCCCAGTGGTCGTACGCGGCCAGAATCACCTCGGTGTCCGTCCCGGTCCGGAAGCGGTAGCCGTGAGCTTCGAGTTGATGCCGGAGCTCGACGTAGTTGTAGACCTCGCCGTTGTGCAGCAGTCGATACCGATCCTGGGGATCGGCCATCGGCTGTCGCCCGTCGGGAGAGAGGTCGAGAACCGAGAGGCGCCGGTGCCCGAGCGCGACGCCGGGCTCGTCCCACGACCCGAAATCGTCGGGGCCTCGATGTGCGAGGCAGGCCGTCATCCGGGCAACCTGATCCACGTCGACGGGACGCTCGAAGTCGACGATCCCGGCAAGACCACACATCGCCTCAAGCTTATGCGCCGATGCGAATCCTGATGCTCATCCCGCACGCGGGCGTACGCGGGCCGGTTGGGCGCATCGTCGGGCTCCTCATCCCCGCTCTGCGGGACCTCGGCTGCGAGGCCGAAACCGCTCCCTGGGGACGTCACAGCGACGACGAAGGCCTCGGCGCGAAGCTCGTCGGCCGCTTCGCGGACGCCCTCGCGGCGCGCCGTGCGCTCACGGAATCGCAGCCGGACTGCGTCGTCGTTCAGACCTCACACGACCGGCGCGCGCTTGTGCGCGATCTCGTGCTCGTGCGGACGATCGGACGCCGAGAGGCACCCATCGTCCTCCAGTGGCACGGGAGCAGGGCCGACCTCGTGTCGGGCCCTGGAGAACGGATGCTGAAGCTGGCGACCCGCCTGCTGCTCCGGAGGGTGGACGGAGTCCTGGTGCTCTCGACGGAAGAGCTCGCCGCCTTCCGTCCCCTCGCCGGCGACACGCCGCTCGACGTCGTCAGCAATCCCTTCGAGCCCCCGGCCGGGACAGCCGCGCACGACGGAGGGCGAGCCCGATCCGCAGGCTCCCCCGCCAGACTGCTGTTCGCTGCGCGGCTGCTTCCGGAGAAGGGAGTCTTCGACGTCCTGGACGCCTTCGCCTTGCTGATCGAGAGCCGCGAGGCCCACCTCGTCATCGCGGGCGCCGGGCCCGCGGAGCCGGAGCTGAAGCGGCGAGTCGCGGAGGGCGGGCTCGGGCCCTACGTCACGCTTGCCGGCCACCTGCCGCCGGCGTCGCTGGCGCGGGAATACGCGGCGGCGGACGCGTTCGTCCTCCCGACCTACCATCCGGTCGAGGGCTTTCCCACGGTGATCGCGGAGGCGATGGGCGCCGGCCTCCCGATCGTGACGACGCGGATGCGCGGCATCGCCGACCATCTCCGAAACGAGGAGAACGCGCTGTTCGTCCCGGCACGGGATCCGGACGCCGTCGCCGGGGCACTCGAGCGGCTGCTTGCCGACGACGGCTTGCGCGAACGCATGGGCCTGGCGAACCTCGAAGCCGTGAAGACGTTCGCGCCCGACCGGGTGGCGCGCGCCTATCTCGAGGCGCTACACCGTGTGACGGATGGCTGAGACGGACTCCGGGGCGCGCGGATCCGCCCTCTCTCGGGAACGGCTGATCGGCGCGCTGCGGCGAGATTTCTCGCTCGGGGCAGGTGCCGGCTGGGCGAGTCACGACCCCTGGGACCTCCTCCTGTCGCCGTTCGCAGGGCGCCTGCCGGAGCTCTCCCCCCTCGCGGCGCGAGTGGCCGTTCAACTCGGCAGGCGCTCGGGCCCGGGTGTGCGGCGGCTGCTCCGAGTCCCGACTCACGAAGAGCCGAAGGCGCTCGCCGACTTCCTCGGAGCGGCCGTCATCCTCGCTCGCGCCGGCGAAGCATGGACCGGTGAGTACGTCTCCGAGCTGTCCGCGCGACTACGAGACCGAGCCGTGACGACTCGAGCCGGCAACGCGTGGGGCAACGCCTTTCCCTCGGCGTCCCGCTTCATCGCGGTCCCGGCCCACGAGCCAAACATCTACACGACGACGACCGCCTGCCAGGCGCTGCTCGACGACTACCAGCTCACAGGTCGCGAGGAGTCGCTCGAGCACGCGGTTCTCGGAACGAGGTTCATCCTGCGCGAGCTCGGGTCGTTCACGCACGAAGGCGACCACTGGCTGCGCTACTTCGCGAACATGGACGCTCCGATCGTCAACGTCCAGGCCTCGGCGTCGAGCCTGCTCGCACGGGCCGGAGGCATCAGATCGGACGACGAGCTGCTCCAGGCCGCGGACCGAGCCGCGCAGACGGTCGTCGGGCGTCAGCGCAACGACGGCAGCTGGACATACAGCGCCGACGGTCGCGGAGAGTTCGTCGACGGATTCCACACGGGCTTCACCCTGCAGGGACTCGTCGAGTACGGGCGCCTCCGCGACGCCGGCCCGGCGGTGGCGGTCGACGCGGCCGTGGCCGCCGGCTTCGCGTACTTCAAGGAGCATCTCCTCACCGCCGACGGCCACCCTCGGGGCTTCGCAGACGGCGCCGCGAGCAAGGACGGACAGACCCTGGCCCAGGCGATCCAGACGCTCGTCGTCTGCGGCCGGGAGCGGGATGCGGCCGCTGCGGACCGCATCTGGCTGCTGGGCGAGGAGCAGCTGCGCCGGCCGCGCATGCTGTCGCTGCGCTGGAGCGTCGCGCCGTTCGCACTCGCCACGACGTACCTCGTACGCGCGTTCGGCGGAAGCTAGACCGACTCCGAGCGCTTCGCCTCGAGCACTGCCTCGAAGACCCGGGCGTACTCCTCGACCATTCGATCAATGCCGAAGCGCTCGCGGTGCCGCCGCTGCGCGTTCTCGCCCAGGCGAGCACGGAGCTCCGGATCGCTCGCGAGGCGGAGGAGCGCGGCCGCGAACGCCTCCTCGTCGTCCAGCGGGACGAGGAGCCCCGTCCGCTCGTGGTCGACGGCTTCGGACACCCCGCCCACGCGCGTCGCAACCGCGGCCCTGCCGAGGGCCATCGCCTCGAGCAGGGCCATCGGCACTCCTTCCGCATCGCTCGAGAGGCAGACCGCGTCGGCGGCGACCATCAGGTCGGGCACGTCGGCACGCGACCCGAGGACCTGCACGACGGCGTCGCCGCCGGCCGCCGCGCGAACGCGCTCGAGCTCCGGACCGCCACCGGCGACGACGCCCCGCACGCGTGGATCGGCGGCATGGGCGCGTCGCGCTGCGGCCACGAACAGGTCGGCGCGCTTCTCGGGACGAAGGGTGGCGACGAGCAGCGCCAGGAACTCGTCGGGGCCGACGCCGAGCGCTTCGCGCATCTCGTGTGCCGGTCGGGCCGCGACCGGCGGCTCGACGCCGTTGGCGACGATCCGGATCGTGCCGCTTCGGTGGCCGAGCTCCTGCAAGCGGGGCAGCTGCGCCTCGCTGACCGCGATCACGCCGTCCACCCGCGGGGCGAGGAGGCGGGCCAGGAGATCTCGGTGTCGCGAGCGGGGTGCACCCGGCCCGACGTTGAAGTGCGCCGTGCTCACGTGCACGGCCTTCGCCCGCGAGGCGATCACGTTGCCGACGATGTCGGCATTGATGCTCTGCGTCACGACCAGGTCCGGTCTTTCGCCGGCGTGGCGGAGCGCCCGGCGCCAGCCCCGGAGGTCGGTCCGCCGCCTCATCCATGCGCAGTCGACGGGCACGCCCGCCTCCTGAAGCTGCCCGAAGAACGGCCCCTCTCCGACGAGGGTGAGGACCGAGACGTCGAAGCGCGGTCGCAGCCGCGGGATGAGGAGCGACCACTGCCGCTCGGCGCCGCCGACGATCAGCTCCGAGCAGACGAAGAGCAACCTCGGCGCGGCCACTCCTGCAGCTTGACAGGGATCAACCCAGGGCTACGCTTCGATCGTCCGACGGCATCGCGGCCCTGCGGTCCCGCGGATCCTGTCTGGATCTCTTGTCTCTCGCGCACTTCGTCATCCGGTCGGCCTGCGAATGCGCTATTCGCTGACCGACATCCGTCAGCGGGGGCGGCGGCGCGCGCTGCGCGTCCGCAATCGCGCCTACCGGGCGATCCGCAGCGTTCCGGAAGCGGAGCGGCGCACGATCCTGGTCCTGGGCTGTCAACGGTCCGGGACGACGCTGATGCTGGAGGTGTTCGACGAGGACACGCGGACCCTGTCCTTTCCCGAGTTCAGCGTGGTCTCGGGCGTCGGCGAGGGAGGGATCCGGCTGCGACCCCTGCCCGAGGTGAACGCTCTCATCGAGCGCCGGCGCGCCCAGATCACCGTCCTGAAGCCGCTCGTCGAGTCACAGCATGCTCCCCGCCTGCTCGACGGCCTGGCGAACGCGCGCGGTGTGTGGATGTTTCGAGGCTTCGAGAGCGTCGCCGCCTCGAATGTCGGCTATTTCGGCGCGGACAACGCGGAGCGCGACCTGCGACTGCTCCTGACGAACGACCCGCCCAACTGGCGAGGCGAAGTCGTCCCCGACGCGGTTCGTGCGGTCTTGGAGAAGCATTACGCGTCCGACATGAGTCCCTACGATGCGGCAGCACTCTTCTGGTGGGCGAGGAATCACCTCTTCTTCGATCTTGGACTCGACCAACGACCCGACGTCTTCCTTTGCGAGTACGAAGCCCTCGTTGCGGATCCTCCGGGTGTCATGCACTCGATCTACGAGTTCTGCGGGCTGGGCCCGCCCGGCCGCGACACGACCAGCCGGATTCACTCGGGAGCGCGCGACCGCGGCGCATCGAGTCCGATCAGCGAAGAGGTGAGGGCTGTCTGCGAGGAGCTGCAGGCGAGGCTCGCAAGCTGCTCGCACGCGTCCGGGGCCGCTGCGGCCGAATAGCCTCCCGTGCCGCACCGAGGCTAGCGGTGCGGCGCGCTCGTGATCAGGTGGCGATGTGACCGAGCTCGACGATCCGGCGGACGGCGTCGCCGACCCTCACGGCCACGCGAGGCCCGGCCTGCTCGAACGGCCCGTCGTCCTCTACTCGGCCGTTGGCGTGAGTGTCGCGCTCGGGGTCGCCTTCCGGGCGATCCAGTACGCGGCCGACCGGTCGCTGTGGTTCGACGAGTCGATGCTCGCGCTCAACGTCCTGCATCGCTCTGCCGCGGGACTCACCCGGACGCTCGACTTCGCCCAGGCCGCCCCACTCGGCTTCCTCGAGCTCGAGAAGCTCGCGACGCACGCGTTCGGAGACTCCGAGCTCGCGCTTAGGCTCTTGCCCTTCGTCTGCGGGCTCGCCTCCGTCCCGCTGTTCGCCGCCCTGGCGCTACGCCTGCTCCGGCGCGCCCCCGCGCTGCTCGCGACACTCGTGTTCGCCTGCGCCGCGGGGCCCGTGTACTACGCGTCGGAGGTGAAGCAGTACTCGGGCGACCTCGCCGTGACAATCGGGCTCATCCTCCTGGCCGCGCTGTTCCTCGACGAGACCCTCTCCGGCCGGACGAAGATCGTGGCCTCGCTCGCTGCAACCGCTGCGATGCTGCTCTCGCACGCCTCGATCTTCGTCGCCGGCGGAATCGCGCTGGCTCTCGCCGTGCGCGCGCTCCTGCGGCGCGATCGCGGCGCGCTCGAGGCGTTTGCCGCCACCGTCCCCTGGGTCCTCATGGGTGTCTTCGTCGTCGTCTTCACGAGCGAGCGCACGACGCGGTTGGAGGCGGTGATCGGCGGTCCGAGCTCCGGTGCGTACGGCCACGGAGCGAGTCTCGGCTCGAAGCTGAACTGGATCCGCGACGTCGCCAGCGCCCTCGTGCGCTCGATGGGATACGGCGGCAGCCCGGAGCGGTACCTGCACTGGCCGGTGCTCGTTCTCGCAGTCGTCGGGGCGCTCGGCTTCGCACGCCGCCGGCCCGCGCTGGCGGGGGTCCTGCTGTTGCCGTTCGCCGTGACCTGGACCGCGTCCGAGCTCAACAAGTACCCGGTCTTCGACCGCACCGTGCTCTTCCTCGTACCCGCAACGGTTCTGCTCGTCGCCGAAGGCGCAGCCGTCCTCGCGCAAGCCGCGCGCTCGCCCCTCCTGCGCCTGAGCACGGCGGGGGCCCTCGCAGCGGCCGTGCTGATCGTGCCGCTCGTGCATGCGTCCCAGCACACCGTGGATCCGCAGCAGCACGAGGAGCTGAAGAGGACGCTGCTGTACATCCGCAGCAATTGGCGGCCGGGCGACGCCCTGTTCGTGGACCGCGGCGCTCGCTTCGCGCTCCGCTATTACCTCGACTGCCGTTGTCTTCACGCGGCACAGATCCGCGGTCCGGGTCTCAGCTGGCGGTTCGGCGAGAGCCGGCGTGAGGACGGCGGACCCCCGGTACCTCTCCGCAGCGACCCTCCGAGGTTCATCGTCGGCCGGCTCGACGTACAGACGCCTCGCGCCGTCGCCGAGCAGCTCGACGGCCTGGCGGGGCGCGCTCGAGTCTGGATCCTGTACACGCACCTCAGCCATCGGGGCGAGGCAGTGCAAATCGCAACGACCCTGCGGACCCTCGATCGGACCGGCCGTCGACTCGCCACCTTCGAGGCGACGGGAGCCCACGCGTACCTGTACGACCTCCGGCCTAGAGCGTCCTGAGGTCCGGGAAGGCCCTGAGGACGACCCGGGGCGCGCGGAGCCGATACCAGCGCAGCTCGTACACGAGTCGTTGCAGCACGTTGCCACGAGCCTCGGCCGGGACTCCGTGGGCCGCGGTCAGGGCCGCGAGCTCCTGCCTCGCAATCCCGAGCCGTCCCTCCACGATCGAGCGGTGCGCGTCGGTGAGGTCGTACGTACCGAGCACGTGCTCGAAGATCTCGATGCGCCCGCGCACCATCGCCGGCTTGTTGCGCATGCGTGAGCCCGGTCGGTGGCGGTACACCGCGAGGACCTTTCCCGCATTCACGAAGCGCGCTCCGCTTGCAGCGATGCGGAGCCAGAGCTCGTAGTCCTCCGACCGCGTGAAGGTCCTGAAACCTCCGACGTCGTCGAGCACCCGGCGGCGGATGGTCGCGGAGGTGAAGACGAAGTTCCGCTCGAGCATCGCCAGGAGCAGCGCGTCCCTGTCCTCCGGTGGACGCTCCGGCGGTTCCTGCGCACGCATGGTCGTGCGACGCCGCACGCGCCGCGTGACGTCGTTCAGCCGCCAGGCGTCGGTGTAGGCGAGGCCGGCCCCCGCGTCCGCATCGAGCGCCGCACCCATCGTCTCGAGGTAGTCGGGCAACCAGAGGTCGTCGCTGTCGAGCAGGCAGACGTACTCGCCGGCCGAACGTTGGATCGCCGCGTTGCGGGCGGCGGCAGGGCCGAGATTCTCCTGGCGGAGATAGACGATCCGGTGATCGGAGACGCCGCGCAGCGCCTCGTCCGTCCCGTCGGTCGAGCCGTCGTCGACGACGATCACCTCGAAGTCCGGACGTGTCTGCGCGAGGACGGAGCGAACGGCGGACGGCAGCGTCCGCGCGGCGTTGTGCGCCGCGATCACGACGGAGAACGTGGGGGTCTCAGCCATCCGAGCCTCCGATGGGCGCGGCGGAGGCAGTCCACGCCCCGCCCGCAGCGAGCAGCTCCAGCATGCCGACGTACCGGCCGGCCTGGCCTTCCCAGTCGTAGGAGGCCCGGTAGCGGTCGCGGGCAGCCGCGGCTCGGGCGAGGGCAGCGTCGTAGTCGTCCGCGACCCCGGCGAGAGCTTTCGCGAGCGCTTCAGGGTCGCCGGCGTGAAAGAACCCGACCTCTCGCTCGGAGAAGTAGCGGCGCAGCGTGGGAAGGTCGCTCACCACGACCGGAATGCCGAGCACGACGTACTCGAACAGCTTCGTCGAGAGCGCGAACCGGTTGAGGCGAGAGGGAAGGTTCGGGACTACTCCGACGGTCGCCCCGGCGATCCGCGTGAGCACGTCGGTGAGCGGGAGCGCGACGCCCGTCAGCTCGACCCGATCCGAGATCCCGAGCGCTTCCGCCCTCGCGGACAGCTCGGGCACCGCGTCTCCCGCGCCGACGATCTCCAGCCGGGCCGTCGACAAGTGCGCCGGAAGCGAGGCGAATGCCTCGAGCACGACGCCGAGGCCGTAGTGGGGCGTCACCGTTCCGTGGTAGACGATCCGAAAGGGGTCGCGTCCGGGCGGCGCAAGCGCGTCGGGAAGTTGCGTCTCGTCAAGGCTGTTGAGGACGACGAGGACGCGGTCGCCGTCGACACCGCGCCTCGCGAGCTCCTCCCGATAGGGCTCGTGAACCGTCAGGACGACGTCGGCCACGCGGCACGCCAGCCGCTCGACCCGCTCGAGCAGCTTCTGCAGCCGTCGCGCGCGACGGGAGTCGCCGAAGCGCATCGCGAACATGTCCGAGGACAGGTCGTGAACGTCGAGCACGACCCGCGCGCCGAGCAGCTTCGGCAGCATCGCGGCCGCAACGAGAAAGTCGGGCGGGTTGTGGACCTGGACGATCGCCGGCCGCCGGCGGAGCGCAAGCCATGCCAGATGGATCATGGCGAAGCCGGTGAACGCTGCGTATTCGCCGAGAAAGCGGAGCCGCCGCGCGCCCCGGCTCCGGGAAATCGGAAGGCGGTGGATCCGCACGCCCTCGATCGTCTCCCTCGCGGGTCTGCCGGGCTCGCGCATCGCGACGACGTCGATCTCGAATCCGGCCCGCATGGCTGCGCGGACCTCTCGTCCCACGCGGGGGTCGGCCGGGTAGTTCCCGTGCACGACCATGCACAGCCGCCGCGCGCGCGTCACGCAGCCTGCCGGGGAATCACGTCCGGTTGAAGGCTTCTCGCAGGTGAACGCTCCCGGGCGCCGCACGCTCCGGGCCCGCTTCCACCCCGGCCCGGACGAAGCTCAGATATCGACGTCGAAGCATTCCCGCGGCGAGCCACGGGAAGATCCACGAGATGGCGAAGAAGCGCATGTCGAACGTCCCCGCATTGATGATCCACACTCCCAGCACTCCGAGAAAGCCGACCACGACCCATGCGTCGGACGGATCGCCGCGTATGAGCCTCAGGGATGAGCGGGCGATGACGATCCAGGGGACGATGAGCAGGAGCAGCCCGATCCCGCCCAGCTCCACCAGGATCGTCAGATAGGTGTTGTGGCTCGTGTACTTGATGGCCACGGAATGAGGGATCGACGAGCTTTTCGTGCTGAGGTTCGCCGAGTTCTTGACCTCGTCGAACGAGCCGTATCCCCAGCCGAGGAACGGCTTGCGTCCGGCGAGCTCGAGCGACCAGCGGTCGATGATCACGCGCTCCTCGATGTTGGTCTGGTTCGAGAAGCGATCCTTGTACAGCGAGGTCGAGGCGATCGAGGTCCACGTGCCCGCGACCACGAGCGCGACGGCGATTCCGGCGAGCACTCCGGGCCACCGCGTGCGCGCCCTGCTCGCGAGGATGAGCACACCCACCGCGCCCGTGGCGATCAGCGGCCCGCGGGTGAGCGTCAGGAAGAGCGCCGGCAGATCCACGAGCAGGGAGACGTAGGCAAGGCGGCGCAGGGGCCGTGGGCCCGCCCACACGAGGACGGCGAGAGCGAGAGCGACTCCGATACCGACGACCGTCCCGAGAAGCGCGGGACTGCCGAACGGCCCGACGGCACGTTCGACGTTCGCGGCGTTGTCGGCCTGATAGCCGTAGCTGTGACCTGCGACCTTGCCGAACTCGACGACGATCGACACGATCGCCGTCGACGCGAGCAATACCTGCACGATGCGCCGCTCGATCCCCTCGCCCAGGGAGCAGAACGCGCAGAAGTAGTAGACGATCACGCCGGTCGCGACGATCGAGAAGACCTGCGTCTTCGAAACGTCTACCCCGGCGACGAGCGCCGATCCGGCGACGTACGCGACATACCCGGCCGGCAGGAGGTCTACGAAGGAGCCTCTGACGGGCCGCCGCTGCAGCATCGACCAGGCAAGAAAGAGAAGAGGCGGAGCGGAATACAGGCCGATCCGGAGCAAATGCTCGAGCCGCCCCGTACCGACCTCCTGGAGAAACAGCGCGGCAAAGAGCCAGAAGAGGAACAGGTGCTCGGGCTTGAGTGAGAGCGCCACCGCGGCTACTGCCAGTGCGGCAAGGCCGCCCACGGCGAGCAACGCCATTCCGCCTCGCGTCACCGCGACCGCGGTCGCCATCGCAACGAGCACCGGCGCCAGGAGCGAGAGCGGCGTGTAGAGACGGAATGGAATCCTCATTGGCGAAGCCCGCGACGACCGGCCGGCGGAGGATAGCCCCGCTTCTCGGTATGTACCACCTGGCCGAAGGTCCGGGGAGACGACACCGCAAGGGGACTATGTTCATCGTGTATGTTTGGGTTCTGTGTCGTCGGTCGAAATGCTGGCATGACGACGATTTTGCCGGGGAGGTGTCGAGGATGGGGAAGCACCGCGAGCGCGACGAAGGAGTGACCGCTGGACCGTCTACGCGCGGGTCTCGGCTGGCATTCGCGCTGGCGCTGACCGCGCTCATGCTCGGCACGTTCATCTCGTTCGGGGGCCTCTCGTACGCCGCCACCCAGACGAAGAACGCGGCCCATACCATCAAGAAGGTAGCGGCGGGCCAGAAGGTCGTCGTTCACAATTCCTCGGCGACGGACCAGTACAGCAAGCCGAAGTCGAAGCAGAAGCAGGTCTTCACCCCGCCGAAGAAATCCGGTCCCGGCTCGACGGGAACGGCGCAGGGCGGCACGCTGCCCTTCACCGGGCTGTCGCTCGCGGGAACGGCGCTGGTGAGCGGGCTACTGATGCTGGTCGGCATCGCCCTCCGCCGCCGCGAGCGCGGCGCCTCGTAGAACCCGGCAGTTCTTCCACGGTCTAGGCTCAGGACGTGGCTACGCGCGCGCTCCGTGTGCCGTTCGTCGACCTGGCGCCCGTCAACCTCCCGTTGCGGGAGGAGCTGCTCACCCGGTTTGCCGCCCTGCTCGATCGAGGCAACTTCGTCGGGGGGCCGGAGGTCGAGTCGTTCGAGGACGCCTTCGCGACCTACTGCGGAGCCGCCCATTGCGTGGGGATGTCGAGCGGCCTCGACGCGCTCCGCCTGGGTCTGCTCGCCGCGGGTCTCGAGCCCGGCGACGAGGTCATCGTCCCCGCCAACACCTTCATCGCGACGTTCGAGGCGGTCGTGCAGGCAGGTGGAACCCCGGTCGCCGTGGACGTCACCGAGGCCGACTACAACCTCGACGTCGAAGCGGCGGCGGCCGCCGTCACGGAACGCACCACCTTCCTCCTGCCCGTGCACCTGTACGGACAGATGGCGGACATGCGCACGGTCCGGCAGCTCGCCGGGCGGCATGGACTTCAGGTCGTCGAGGACGCGTGCCAGGCACATGGAGCCGAGCGCGACGGCCTGCGGGCCGGCAGTTGCAGCGCGGCTGCGGCGTTCAGCTTCTACCCGACCAAGAACCTCGGGGCGAACGGGGATGCCGGCGCGCTCGTCACCGACGACGCTCGCATCGCCGATCTCGCCCGCGCGCTGCGCCAGCACGGCGAGGTGGAGAAGTACCGCTCGCTGCGGTCCGGGTACACGGCACGGCTGGATTCGCTCCAGGCGATCGTCCTCGGCTGCAAGCTTCCCTTGCTCGACGGCTGGAACGCGGAGCGCGCCGAGGCGGCGGCGTTCTACGACGCAGCGCTCGCGGATGTCGGCGACCTGCGGCTGCCTCCCCGCGCGCCTGGGAGTACGCCGGTCTGGCATCTGTACGTCGTACGGAGCGCTCGGCGCGAGGAACTGGCCGCCGGTCTCGCCGCCCGCGGGATCGCGACGGGCCGCCACTACCCAGAGCCCCCGCATCTTTCCGAGGCGTTCGGGTGGCTTGCCGGCGGCGTCGGCGCCTTCCCCGTGACGGAGTCCCTCGCGGAGGAGTCGCTCTCGCTGCCGCTCTTCCCGGGAATCGAACGCGACCAGCTCGAGGCCGTCGTCGGCGAGATCCGCGAGTTCTTCGCCGATGGCTGACGCCCCGGCCAACGATGCCCCGTATCGGCTTTTCGACGGCGTCCGCTTCGGCGACGGGGTCTTCGTGCAGTCGTTCACGAATCTGTACGGCTGCGAGATCGGCGACAACACGCGCGTCGGCCCGTTCGTCGAGATCCAGCGCGGCGCCCGCATCGGCGCGAACTGCAAGATCCAGAGTCATGCGTTCATCTGCGAAGGCGTGCTGATCGGCGATGCGGTCTTCGTCGGCCACGGAGTGCTCTTCGTCAACGACAAGGTTCCGCGCGCCACGACCGGCCGAGGGGAGCTCAAGACGGCGTCGGACTGGGAGCTGATGGAAACGAGAGTCGAGCACGGCGCGAGCCTCGGCTCGGGAGCCGTGATCCTCGGAGGCGTCACGATCGGCGAGGGCGCGCTCATCGGCGCCGGCGCGGTCGTCACGCGCGACGTCGCCGCCGGCGAGGTCGTGGCAGGCGTCCCCGCGCGGCCGCTTCGCCCCGCTTGAAGCATGTCGGTAGAGTCGTTGCGATGAGCGCCCCCACCTGAGACAGGGGAGGGATGGAGGCTGGCAGGTCGACGCAGGGGGTCACCGCACTCGAGCACTTGACAGTGCTCCTGGCCGACAGCGACGCGGCACTCCGGCGGGGCGTCCGTGAGGCGCTCGAGGCGAAGGGATTCGTCGTCGTCGCCGAGGCAGGTGACGCAGCTTCGGCGACCTCAGCGGCCGGCCGGCTGAGACCTGACATCTGCCTGATCGAGATCGAGCTGCCGGGAGAGGGCCTCAACGCGATCGGGCGGATCGCGAAGACGTCACCGAAGACGATGATCGTCGTCCTCAGCCATTCGGAGCGCCCGGAGGACGTCGTTTCCGCCTTCACGCGCGGCGCGTCGGGCTACCTGCTGAAGGGGCTCGCCGGCGAGCAGCTCGCCTCCGCTCTCCGCGGCGCGTACGCGGGTGAGCCTCCGCTCTCGCGGTCGCTCGTCCCCCACCTCGTCGCCGAGATCCGCCGAGGCTCGGTGCGGAGGCTGGCGCTGCCCGCCGGCCCGGTCACGCTCACGCCGCGAGAATGGGAAGTGGGAGAGCTGCTGCGCGAGGGGCAGACGACCGCCGAGATCGCCGAGCGTCTCGGCGTGTCGCCGGTGACTGTGCGCCGCCATGTCGGGCTGCTGCTGCAGAAGCTCGGCGCGACGGATCGAGAGTCGGCCGTGCAGCTCTTGCGCGCTTACGGACGGCGCTGAACGCCGTTTTCAGAGCGGCAAACGCTGCGATCCGGCAGCGCTGATCATGACCTGAACGGGACCTGCGTCGAACCCGAGCAGGACCTCCGGTGGTCGGCAGCGGCGCCCGGATGCGTCTTGATGCGATCTACAGGCACGCCCCCGCGCAGACGGTCAGATCTCCTTGGGCCCGTGCGGGTCAGGACGTCGATTCGAGCGCGAGAGTCAGGGGGCGTGCCTGCCTTGCCTTCTTCGCGACCGACGACATGTGGCGGCGGACGGTGATGTCCGACAGCTCGAGCTCGTAGGCGATCTCCTTCGGCGTCATTCCCTCCCGGAGCCGCGCCATCACGTCGGCCTCGCGACGGGTGAGCTGCAGCGGGAAGCCGTCGACCGAGGTGTGCTCCTGCGAGCCCGGGCGCAACTGCTCGATCAGGGTCGAGACGCCCGCTCGGGGGATGACCGTGTCGCCGCGCAACGCGACCTCGACGGCGCGGACGAGGCCGCTCGCGCCAAGCGTCTCGGGCACGAAGCCGCGAGCTCCGGCCCGAACCGCGGCGAGCAGCCGCTCCTGGTCGAGCTCCGGCGCCACGACGAGCACGGCGGCGTCCGGCGCGCGCTCGGTGATCCGCCGGACCGCGAGGACACAGCCTCCCGGGATGTCGGAGTCGACGAGGACGAGGCCGGCCCCGTAGAGCTCTGCGGCCTTGGCCGCCCGCGAGGCGTCGGACACGTCGGCGACGACCTCGACCCCGGCGCGCGTGAGGACGCTCCGGCGCGCCGCGCGGACGAGCGCCTGGCCGCCGGCGACCACGACGACGCCGGACCGGAGCGAAGAGATCTCAGGAGATGTGATTGAAGAGGTCACGTACCGCAGTTGTCAGAGCATCTGTCTACGCGCCGTGCGGCGCAATCCCTCTCCCGAGGGAACACCGGTCAAGCGCGCGGCCGCTTCTGCGCCAGCGAGCTCTCCGCCTCGGCGAGCAACTGCAGGAGCTGGCCCACTGTGTGTCCGCGCAGGAGGTCGCTGCGGAGCGGCTTGTCGGGCACGACGCTGTAGAAGACGCGCCGGCCCTCACGCTCCGACGTGACGTATCCGGACTCGCGCAGGTCGCGGAGGATGAGCGCGATCGCGCGCTCGGTCAGGTGGAGCCGCTCGGCCATGTCGCGGATGCGGAGCCCCGGCTCGTTCTCGATCGCGAGCAGCAGCCGTCCGTGGTTGGTTAGGAGCGACCAATCGGCCAAGGTGAGTCAGTCCCTTCGGCTAGTTGAACCCCGTCGCTACCTGAAGGACGATACAGGAAGTTCTTTACAGCCAACCCAATAAATGGCGGTACCTTGATGCGGCTTTCAAGGGGTTACTTCTGCGGCTAACCGATCTTTCCGAGCTTGACCCGAACGCCGGGCGCTGCCCGGCGACGGCGTGTTGGGTGAGGCTCGGACCGGTCTGACACGAGAGGGGCGAACTGATGAAGGGGACACACACAGGACGGGTCGACGTACGCCAAACAGGGCGCTGGCTGATCGCAGCGCTTCTGGTCATCGTCGCTTCCCTAACCTTTGCGGGCACTGCAGGAGCCATGACTGGGGGCTCCACGAGCACCGCGCCATGGATCATGAGTGACCAGGCGGACTACTCCCCGGGCTCGACGGTCCATCTCGTCGGCGGCAACTGGCAGCCAGGCGAGTCCGTCCAGATCGTCACGAACGACAACATCGGGAACACGTGGAGCCAGACGGACGAGGTCACGTCCAACGCCTCTGGGGACATCTCAGACGACATCGTCCTACCGAATAGCTTCATCGCGAGCTACTCGGTGACGGCGACGGGATCAAAGTCTGGCACCGCGACTACAAGTTTCACGGACAGCAACGTCAGCGTTTCAGGCACCGTCACGGACGCCATTAGCCATCAGTCCGTCCCTGGGGCGCTTGTCACCTGCGATACGACCGGTGGCTGCAACGGCACCTTCACGGCGTTGACCGACGCGTTCGGAAACTACGCCTTCGACCAAGCCCACTCGAACAAGCTCACTTTTGGGAACGCTCCCGCGAATCTGACGCTGACCGTCTCCAAGGCGGGCTACAGCAACGGCGCAATCTCGCTCACCAACGTCGGCAATAACACCACGCTCACGGGGGAAAACGTTGCGCTGATGCCCTCAACGCAAGACCAGACGATCTCGTTTACCCAACCGACCACTCCGCAGAGCTACGGCGCAACATTCCACGTGAATCCGACGTCGACATCCGGACTCGCCGTCACCGTCACCGCTGAAAGCGGGAGTGTGTGCTCGGTCGCGTCGGCCGCTCCAGGTTACGACGTCACCATGACCAGCGGCGGCGGCAACTGCGTGCTGGACGCCAACCAGGCAGGCAACAGCGGCTTCAACGCCGCCCCGTCCGTTACGCGAACGGTGGCCGCGCAGCAACGGCCGATCACGGTCATGGCCGATGCTCGGAGCAAGGTTTACGGCGCGGGCGATCCAACGCTTACCTTCCACGTGACGAGTGGGTCCCTCGTCGGTCTCGACAGCTTCTCGGGCGGCCTGGTGCGCGATCCGGGCGAGGATGTCGGCCAGTACGACATTAACCAAGGCACGGTTTCAGCTGGCGACAACTACATGCTCACGTATGTCGGTGCGCAGCTGACCATCAGCGCGAAGCCTGTCGTCATCACACCGGACAGCGACCAGAGCAAGATGTACGGCTTGCCCGAGCCGGTGCTCACCTACACAAACGATGGCGAGCTCGGCGCTTCGACATTCACCGGCGGCCTTAGTCGCGCTACCGGCGAGAACGTAGGCACTTATGCGATTGGCTTGGGGACTCTCTCAGCCGGGAGCAACTACAGCCTGATGCTTTCTGGCACCACCGTGAACTTCACGATCAGCAAGGCGTCGCTGACCGTGACCCCGGACGACGGGAGCCGCACCTACGGCCAGGACGCACCGCTCTACACGTTCACCATCACCGGCTTCGTCAACGGCCAGGACGCCACAACGGCCTCCGGCTACACGGCACCGACCTGCGGCTCCGACTACACGCACACCACACCAGTCGCCGACTCGCCGCGCACCATCAGCTGCTCCGGCGGCAGCGCCGACAACTACAGCTTCAACACCGACGCGACCGCACAACTCACGATCAGCAAGGCGTCGCTGACCGTGACCCCGGACGACGGGAGCCGCACCTACGGCCAGGACGCACCGCTCTACACGTTCACCATCACCGGCTTCGTCAACGGCCAGGACGCCACAACGGCCTCCGGCTACACGGCACCGACCTGCGGCTCCGACTACACGCACACCACACCAGTCGCCGACTCGCCACGCACCATCAGCTGCTCCGGCGGCAGCGCCGACAACTACAGCTTCAACACCGACGCGACCGCACAACTCACGATCAGCAAGGCGACTCCGAATTGCTCCTCGATCAGTGGCTACGACAGCGTCTACAACGGCAATCCGCACACCGCCACCGGCGCATGCAAGGGCGTCGACGGCAACGCACTGTCGGGTCTCGACAAGAGCGGCACTACGCACACCAAGGCGGGGACGTACAACGACGACCCGTGGACGTTCAGTGACATCACCGGGAACTACAACAACGCCGGCGGCACCGTCAACGACAAGATCGAGCAGTCGGTTCTCTCCGTCAGCTTCCAGGTCCAGGACAAGACCTGGGATGGGACGACCACCGCGACAATCAAGACGATCCCGGCACCAAGTCTCATCGGCATCGTCACCGGGGATGTCGTCACCGTCAATGCGGCCGTGGCGACAGCGAACTTCGCCGACGCCGGGGTCGGAGCGAACAAGCCTGTCATCGGCACCGGCTTCACTCTGGGTGGCGCGGATGCAGGTAACTACTTCATCGGTGTCCCTCAAGGGACTTCGACGGCGAGCATCCTGGCCTGGAACGCCTCAGGCAAAGGCTTCTATGCCCCGGTAGGCATTCAGAACTCGATCTTCACGCCTGCACCGGGCGCCGCGCCGACAGCGGGCTCGAGCACGATCTGGAACACGGTCAAGGGCGGCCAGACCGTGCCGTTGAAGTTCAACGTGTTCGCAGGAACAGTCGAGAAGACCGCGCTGACCGACATCACGTCGTTCAAGCAGTCGAGCGTGCCGTGCGCTGGGGGTGACGGCAGTGATCCAGTTGACACGACCACAACCGGGAATACCAGCCTCCGCTACGACACGACAGCGATGCAGTGGATTCAGAACTGGAAGACGCCGAACTACAGCGCGAGCGCCCCGTGCTACCGCGCCACGGTGACATTCGCCGACGGCTCGATGGTCTCGGCCTTCTTCAGGCTCACGAAGTAACGGGCGAGCGTTCAAAGCAGAAGTGAGGGGTGGTTCGAGCCGCCCCTCACTTTGCTGCGAGCGCCTCGACGACATGGCAGGTTCTGCCAACCGATCGGCGGACGAAGCTCGGCAGCGACTCGACAACAATGAGCGGATGACGACCCGGGTGACACGCCGCCTCCTCGAGAGCGAGTTCGTCCGCTTCTGCGCCGTCGGCGCGTCGGGCTACGCGGTCAACCTTGCCGTGTACGCAGGACTGCTCGGGGCGGGGCTCCACTACCTCGGCGCCGCGGCGATCTCCTTCCTCGTCGCGGCCGGGAGCAACTACGCGTGGAACAGGCTGTGGACGTTCCGCGCTTCTGACGCGCCCGTGCTGTCGCAGGGCGCCCGCGCGCTGTTCGTCTCCGGGCTCTCCCTCGGCGCCAACCAGCTCTTCCTCCTCGCCCTCGTCGCCGCCGGCGCGGGCCATCTCGCCGGCCAGGCCGTCGCGATCGTCCTCGTCACGCCGTTCAGCTTCACCGCGAACAAGCTCTGGGCATTCGCCGAATCCGGCCGGTCCGGGGAGCTCGAAACGGTCGCTGCCACGGCGCCTGCACGCGACCGCTAGGCACGTCCCCCGAACGGGCCGCGACGGTCACGTGGTCCGCGACATTCCCCCGGACGAGTGAATAGCCTGCCGGGGCCCAGGCCGAAGAGCCCGGTAGTCATCCATTCACGGGTGCCGCTGGGGTCAGGCCCGTTTCAGGAGGTTCGAATGAGGATCACCAAGCCGACCCCGGCTCACGCTCTACTGACGATCGCCGCACTCGCCCTCTCGCTCGCGCTCATCCCGGCCGCGCTGGCCAAGGGGAAGCCAGGCGGAAGCGGCAGCGTGTCCAGCACGATCTCGGCCCCGGTCATGGTCGCCGACGCCAACGCCGACGGGCTGCCGAACTGGGGCGACACCGTGACGTTCGACGTCTCGACGACCGCTACGGCGCAGCCGTATGTCCACGTGACGTGCTCGGGCGTCGCGTACGACAGCTGGCGGGGCTTCTTCGCCGGCTCTCTCGACTCGAACTGGAACTTCGTGCTCAGCTCCGGCGGCTGGACCAGCGGGGCAGCGGACTGCACCGCGTGGCTCGGCATGTACACCAAGCAGGGCTTCAAGCAGCTTGCGTCCGCGAGCTTCCACGTCGACGCATAGGCACTAGTTCGCACGTCCGGGACTACTGACCTCGGAAGGGCGGCCAGAAGGCCGCCCTTCATCTTTCGGGGTACACAGCATCAGGGATCGTCCACCGCAACGCTCGTGACGATTCTCACTCGACACGTTTTCGTTCACACCTGTTCGGAGCCACACCGAAAGGAGAACTCCCGTGTTGAGCAAGATCGCATTCGCGCTAGTAGGCGTCGCCGCACTCGCGCTGGTGGGTACAGCGGTCGCCGCCAGACCCTCGGGATCGTCGTCGATCACCGGTCCGTACCTCGTCACGACATCCCCGACCGGATCCCCGGTGACGGCAGCCTCCACAACCACGCCGCTATTCGGCGACACGATTACGTTCAACGTGTCCACGACCAAGACGGGCAACCCGTTCGTCAACCTCGTCTGTTCGGGGGACGGCGTCGGGTACGACAGCTGGGCTGCCTTCTGGCCCACCAACGGGAACTTCGTGCTCTCCTCCCCGGCGTGGACGGGCGGCGCGGCCGACTGCACGGCGTACCTCGTCGGCTACGTAAGCAGCACCAAGTACAAGGTGCTCGCGTCGATGAGCTTCCACGTGGACGCGTAGCCGAGCAGGCGAGCGCGTCCGCGGGACCAGAAAAGAGAGAGGCCCCGGCTTTCACCGGGGCCTCCGTCCTCAGACAGGTCGTTCCTCGCCGTTAGCCGTCGTTGTGCGTGATGGTCGACGTCTCACAGCGATCGTTCGGACTGGTCAGGCCGTTGTCCACGTAGTGGATCAGCCAGATATAGCTATTCGTCGTGTCGGTGTCGAGACCGCCGGCGGCGCCGGTGCTCGGATTGGTCCCCACGAAGAACGACGTGTTGTGGGTATTGACCGTGACGGGGTTCCCCGAGATGGCCGGGTGATCTGCTCCCGCCGCGGACGACCACGTCTCCTGGAACTTCTGCGAGGCCCCAGTAGCGAGGCTGCAGTTGCTGAGCGTGGCTCCGGCCGCGAGCGCACCGTAGTAGAGGGTGACGGTCAGGTTGCCGCTCAGCGTCGTACCCGTCGTCGCCGCCAGGGTGATCCGGTCGTTCGGCAACCAGCCCTGCTTAGACGAACTGCTCGCCGTGCCGCTGACCGTGACCGTCTCGTTCGACCCGGGGCTGGCACATGTTGCCGTCGTCGACGGTGCATTCGTGTTCGGCGTACTGCCGCTGTACGTGGCGACGAAGACGTAGCTACCAACCGCGGACGAGACGAAGCTCACAGCTGTCTGTGTATTCGTCGGGTACGTGTTGTCGCCGCTCACGTCTCTCGAGGTCGCCGCCATCGCCACTGTGACACAGCTGGTCGGGCCGTACGCGGTCCACGTGATGGTGCCGGTCGCGGGCGTGGTGGTGCCGTTGATCGACGGATAGGTCGCATTGGACCCGTCGTTGTTCGGGTTGTTGGCCGTCCCGGAGAGCGTCGCTGTATCGCTGAGCGTGCTCCCGACGACGCACGGCGAAGCCGAGCAGCTGGCCGTTGTCGGCAGCGTCGGCGTCCTCGGCGTCACCGTAAAGCACTCATTGGTTCCGTCGTCGTCCTGGGACTTGACGCCTGCGGCCTTCGACGCGGTATTCGGTTCGAAGTGGGCGTGCCAGCAGTACTGTCCTGACCCCGCGGCGGACGTCAGGGTTGCCGTCGAGCTACCCGTGATTCCCAAGTCAGTGGTGCTGTAGCTCTTCGCGCTTCCAGCGGGAGTGCCGCCATCGGTGTTACTGACGGTTTCGCTTGCCACGTTGACGCCGTTGGCATCGCACGTGCTCACATCGGGGCCGCACAGATACCAGGTGAGGGTTCCGCCCCAACTGGGCGTCCCGGTCACCGTGAGCGTGGCCGAGTCAGTGCCCGAGGAGATTGTGCCGTCTGTGCCGATCTGCCTCGACGCGTCAGCGCCCTCCTGCGTCGTGAGCGATCCGCCGCAGCCACCGAGCTGGTTGAGCGTGTAGTCGAACAGCGTGGCCGTGGCACTCGCCGAGGATCGCGTGTCGGGGGCGACGGTGCTGAAGCACGATGGCGTCGTGCCTCCCTGGCCCGCGAAGGCCGCGGTGATGTCGATCCCGCCCTCGAAGAAGTCGGGGGAGGCGATCGTGTGACCTACGCTCGAACCGTTTGCGGTCAGCCACTGGGTGGTGACGTCCTGGTTCCAGGGGAGCGTGCACGGCGGCACGATTGTCCCTCTCCTCGGCGTAGGGCACGTGGCGTTCGTGGTCGCGCACAGCGAATCCCCGCCGCCGGTGGTCTTGCAGTCTGCGCCGGTCGCGAGTGGGAGGTTGTTGCAGCCCTTCGTGCCGTTGACCACCTTCGAGGGGTCGTAGTTGTCGTTCGAGTCGATGCAGCCGCCGTCGCCATAGAACTTGCTCGTGGGATCCGTGGATGCCGCCCACCGGAACGCCTTGGCGGTGCTCACCCCGCCGCCGGAGGTTTGCTCGGCAACGACCAAAGTGTCGCCGTCGAGGTGACTTCCGGTGAAGTTGGCGGACCCGCTCGGCGACGTACAACTCGCGCCGCCCTGCAGGAACCAGACGCCGACGTCGTTGGTGCCGTTACTGACATTTCTCTCGACGCCGAAGTAGAAGATCTTGTGATGGACGCCGTTCGCGTCCGCGGTCGGGTTGGTGTACTGCACGACGTACGCGTTCGTGATGTCGATCTTGCTGTTGACGTTGTTGTCGTGGTTGCACTGCCATCCACCGTTGCCGATGCCCAGGGTGTCCTTGCTGCCCGTCGCGTAGGTCGTGTCGTCGCCGGTGCAGAAGTTGGTCGACACCGAAATGAGCCCAACAGCGCTCGACGTCGGACAGGTCGCGTTCGTCTCGAAGTCGCGCGTGAATTGCGCGTCATCGAAGGTCTTTCCGCTGCCGACTTTCGCCGAATTGTTCGAAACCGTCTCCGTACCCACCGTCGCGGGCGGTACAGGAGCGTTCGGCGTCACGCTAAAGATGTCGTTCCAGTCGTATTCGACGCCCGCATTGGGGCTAGGCGAGCTGTACGCCGTACTGGTGGTGTCGCCGTCGAGCTGGAAGTGCAGGTCGTGAACCGCGAACGCGCTTGGGATGAAGATCACAGCCATCGCGATCGCGACGGCGGATGTACAGAGGAAGAGCCAGCGTCTGCGCCGGCTTCCTGTCGGGCCAATCACTTTCCTCGCCATTAGTCGCTCCTCGTCCCCCCGGCCAGGCGGCGAGCCGCCGCATCGCTCGACTCGTTCGCCGTCCACAGCCCTGTGGACAACCAAAAGCGTCGCGCGATGCGGACTGCGCTACAAGGGGTGAAGCCTTATGCGGCGCTCGGGCTTCGCAGCGAACTATCGGGTCGTGTCGCGGAAGAAGGCGATCGCCTCTTCCCGATCCGCGACGCCGAGCTTGCGTACAAGAGCGGAGATGTGCGCGCGGACTCCGCTCTGCTTCAACTGCAGACGACGCCCGATCTCCCGCGTCGAGAGGCCGTCGGCGAGCGCGGCCAGCACCTCCCATTCGCGGCTCGTGAGCCGCGTGCCCGGCTCGCCGGAGACCGACGTCGTGCGGAAGCGGGGATCGCTCCCGTGGAACTCCTTCACCATGCGCGCCACGAGTGCGCGTGGGATCGCCGCTCCCCCTTCGGCCGCGTCCTGCAACGCGCGTGGGAGGAGCCGCAGGTCCATGTCCTTCACGAGATAGCCGGTGGCTCCGGCGCGGAGCGCGGCGAAGAGGCTGGCATCGTCGTCGGACACGGTCAGCATCACGATCTTCGTCGTCGGCAGGCGCGCCGCGATCTCCCAGGCCGCCGGCACGCCGCCGCCGGGCATGCGGAGGTCGAGCAGGCAGATGTCCGGCTCCGTCTCGATCGCCTTCTGGACGGCGTGGGCCGCATCCGCCGCCTCGGCGCAAACGTCCATGCCGCCTTCGGTCAGCGCCCGCCGGACGTCGTCGCGCGTCGGCGCATGGTCGTCCGCGATGAGCACGCGAAGCTGCCCTTGAGCGGGCTCGACGGCGCTCACAGCTCCAGCTCCACCCGCGTGCCTGCGCCGCGGCGCGAGTCGATGCGCAGCTTCCCGCCGAGGGCGTCTGCGCGGTCCTTCATGGTGACGAGGCCGAAGCCGCGCCGCGGCTGCTCCTCGTCGAACCCTTCTCCGTCGTCCACGACCTGGAGCCGCATCCCGGCGTCGAGCCGCTCGAGGTAGAGCCGCAAGACCTCGGCACCGCTGTGCTTCGCCGCGTTCGCCACGGCCTCGGACGCAATGCGCACCACGGCCTCCCGCTCCTGCGGTGACAGCGTGATGCCGCTCGCGAGCTCCATGTCGACGGCCGCGCCGTAGCGGCGGGCAGCCTCCTGCGCGGCCTGGGCCAGCGCCTTCTCGAGCGGTTCGTCGACGGCGGACGCGAGCGCGCCGATCACCCGGCGCGATTCGTCCTGAGCGCGCGCGACGCCCCGCTGGATCCGCTCGACGAGCTGGGGCTCCGCACCCTGGTCGCGGAGGAGCTGGATGTTGCGGGCGATGAAGGCGATCTCCTGGGCGAGCCCGTCGTGGACGTCTCGCGCCAGGCGGCGCCGCTCCTCGAGCGACGCGGCAGCGACGACACTCGTCCAGTACGAGGCGATCTCCCGGGCCGCTCCGATCAGCAGAGCGAGGTAGAAGCCCAGCCGGAACACGTCGTTCGTGTAGACCCAGTCCGTATGGAGTGAAGGATGGAAGAAGTAGTTGACGCGGCTCGCCGCTGCGAGGATGCAGCCGATCGCGAGCCAGCCGCTCAGCTCGTCCTCGGTCAGGCGGTTGCGGCGCGTGAAGCCGAGGCCGGCCAGGATGTAGAACAAGGCGAGGACGAGCTCCACCGTTCCGGCGAAGCTCGGATGCCCTGCACCGACGGGAACCGCAGCCGTGACACCGCGCGGCAGGAGCTCCGGGAAGGAGGCCAGCGGGACCGTCCCGGCGAGCACCACGACGAGCGTGCTGCCGAAGACCGCGAACAGCGCACGACGGCCGACAGCGAGCTTTCGCCGTGGCAGCAGCGCCGCCACGCAGATGAGCAGCGCCGCAACCGTGGCCGTGAAGAGCATGCTCCACACGGAGGCCCGGCTCGACTGCAGGTCGAACACGGCCGGCAGCGCGGCGAAGACGAAGTTCGAGAGCGCGAGCAGCATCAGCCCCGCGGAGAGGATCAGCTCGTCGAGGAAGCCGGTGCGCCAGAAGCGGCCGAGCAACAGGAACGCTGCCGCGGACGCCGTCAGCGCGGTCGTCGTCTCGAGGGCGACATGGAGCTCGGGCGTGTGGAAGGCGAAGTTCAGCCGGGCGACGAGAGCAATCGCGATCGTCGCGCCGGCGGACGCCACCGCACAGCCGTATGCAAGCCTTCGTAGCCGCAGTGCCACGCGCTTACCTTGACGCTTCCGGGCGGCTCTCATGAGCCCCTGTTCGGCTGGACCCGCCAGACCTTTCGGCTACGCGAAAAACCGCGTCCCGAGGCGGAATCGCGGCAAGGACGGCGAAGTACTGAGCTTCGCTCATGAACCTCACTCAGCTCGCACCGGACGAGCCGCTCTCGCCGGAGCTCGTGCTCATCCTCTCGCCCGAGCTACGCGTGCAGGCCCTCGCACGCCTGGGCCCCCCGGTCTGGCCTGCCCCGCGGCCCCGGACGGCCCACGCTCCCGCGCCGGCGCGGCCCTCCTTCCGACGCTCACTCGCCGTCGCCCTTGTCGCGCGTGTCGGCCAGCTCGGACTCGTCTTCGCGGTCGTGACCATCGCGACGCTCGCCATGTCGATCGTCGCGCACGCCGTCCGATGAGCCTCACCGCGCGGCGGCTGCTCCTCCTCGTCGCGACCGCCGCGGCGGTTGGGATTACGGGCGCGTGCGGCGGCGGCGAGGTCGGTACGCAGGCTGCCCCGCGAGACTCGCAGCTCCTGAGCTACAAGGACTCGTTCCTCAGCTTCGCGTATCCGGCCGCATGGACGGCCTACCCGTACGAGAAGGTCCCGGAGCTCCACTTCCGCCCCCTCGTGTTCCTCAGCACGCAGCCCGTGCACGACCCGTGCTCCACCCAGGGGAACGAGACGACGTGCGGGTTCCCGGTCGAGCAGCTGCAGCCCGGCGGCGTCCTCGTGATGTGGCAGATGAACGGGATCCCCGCGATGGGGCTCGGGCCGGGCACGCCGATCCGGGTCGGCGGGCATCCCGCGATGCGCAACGAGACGGCCGGTGGCGAATGTCGCAGCATCGGCGCCGACCGGACGATCGACGTCGCGGTGGAGCTGAGCCCCCTGCCGTCTCCGCTCACCTACTTCACGGCGTGCCTGCGCGGGCCGGACCTCGAGCAGAGCGAGAAGAGCGTCGACGTCCTGCTCGAGTCCACGAAGTTCGCGTCGAAGTAGCCCGATCGCCGGCTGACGAAGGTCCGGCCGGGACTAGACCATGGTCCGGGCTGGAAGGGCGCGCGGGTGTCGAAACCAACAGCAGACGCGGACAATGCACGGCATCCAAAGACGGTGAGGTCTCCTCGGGCCCCGCGGGTCAGGACGTCTCACTCGAACTCGATGCCGTGCACGGCCCGCGCCCGACGCGCTCTACGTCGGCATCGCCGGCGGCTGGGACGGGTCGACGGAGTCGTCGCCCGAGCCCGACGCCGCTCCCGCGGGTGACTCGGCGAGCTTCTCGTTGAGGTCGCGGATCTTCGCAGCCGCGCCTTCCAGCTTCGCGCTCGAGATCTCGCCCGACTCGAGCAGCTCGAACGCCGTCTTGCCGAGCTCGTTGTAGGCCTGGCTCAGCTCGCGCTTCTGCTGGACGTCCTCGACGCCTTCCCGTGCCTTCGCCGCGGCCTGCTCGGCCGCCTGCTTCGCCTTGTTGAAGAGACTCACGCCGTACCTCCTATTCGATGATCTTGCCGAGGAGCCCCGCCACTCCGGACTCGCCCTGCCCACCGCCGGCCGCCGCGAGCACGCGCCGCGCCGTGCGCGTGAAGGGCAGCGTCTGCAGGGTCACATGGCCCGGCCCGGTCATGTGGACGAGGAACAGGCCCTCGCCCCCGAACAGGCTCTTCGCGACGCCGCCCTGAAGCTTCACGTCGTACTTCACGGTCGGCTCGAGCATCACCATGCAGCCGGTATCGACGATCAGCAGCTGGCCCGGGGCGAGATCGAAGTCGAGGAAGTCCCCGCCGCCGTGCAGCCAGACGGTTCCCTTGCCCTTCAGCCGCTGGAGGAAGAAGCCCTCGCCTCCGCCGTGGAATCCCATGCCGAGCTTCTGCGCGAACGCACTCTCGACCGCGACGTCCCCGAAGTGGCCGAGGTAGGCGTGCTTCTCGCAGATGATCTCGCCGTCGAGCTCGTGCTGGCGGATCGAGCCCGGGAACGGCCCCGTGATCCCGACCGAACCGGGCCCCTTCGCCGTGTAGTGGGTCACGAAGAGGCTCTCGCCGGCGAGCAGCTTGCGCTTCAGGCCGCCCGCGAAGCCGCCGGGCATCTCCACCTCCATCGCGATGTCGCCCGAGACGAACGTCATGGCTCCGGCCTCGGAGGTGAGCTGCTCGCCGGCCTGCAGCGCGACGATGACCGCGGGCGCCTGACCCTCTCGAATCTGTGCTTCCACGGCTACCCGGACGGCGCGGTCGCGGGCGCCGCCGCGGCATCCCTGCTCTTGGCGGTCGTCCACGCGTAGTGGGCGAGGCGGCCGGAGAGGCCAAGCAGGATGACCGCGTTCACCGGGTGGAACATGCCGAGTCCCCAGTGGTGATAGCCGCCCGCGGCGAGGATCGCCTGGAAGAAGCCGAGGACGGCGAGCACAATCCAGGCCCAGAGCAGGCGGCGCGCCGGCCACGCGAGCAGGACAAGAATCAACATCAGCGGAGCTCCGTACGTCGAGAGGATCCAGCCGAGGCCGCGATGGGAATCCAGCGACTTCGCGTCGTCGATCGTCGCGCCGTGCTTCATGGCGAACAGCCCGTAGCCGACGAGGAAGAACTGAACGACCACCCCCAGGAAGAAGAGTGCGGTGACATACCGCAACGCCACCCAGGAACCACGCCGCACTGCCGCCATTACTCGACTCCTTTGTCCTCGCTTGCCCGACCGGAGGAGGCTACAGGGAGGCCGTCCCCAAAACTAGGCTCCGCCGATGCCTGATGCCTTCGTCGTCGGCTCGGGGCCGAACGGGCTCGCCGCGGCGATCGTGCTGGCGCGAGCGGGGTTGTCGGTGCGCGTCCTCGAGGCGGCGGACTCGGTCGGCGGCGGCGCCCGCTCGGCCGAGTTGACGCTGCCGGGATTCGTCCACGACGTCTGCTCGGCGATCCACCCGCTCGGGGTCGCCTCGCCGTTCCTCCGCACCTTGCCGCTCGCCGAGCACGGCCTCGAGTGGGTCGAGTCGCCCGCAGCGCTCGCGCATCCGTTCGATGACGGGACGGCGGTGCTGATCGCGCGCTCGCCGGATGCGGCGGCGCCCACGCTCGGGGATGACGAGACGCGCTGGCGGCTGCTTTTCGCGACGCTCGTCCGCGACGCCGACGCCTTGCTCGAAGACGCCCTCGCGCCGGTGCACATCCCCGCGCATCCGCTCGCGCTGGCGCGCTTCGGCGCCCGCGCGGCCCTGCCGGCGACCGCGCTCGCGCGGCTCGCGTTCCGCGGCGATCGGGCCCGCGGCGTCTTCGCAGGGCTCGCCGCCCACTCGATGCTCCGGCTCGAGCGCCCGCCGAGCGGCGCGTTCGGGCTCGTGCTCGGCCTGCTCGGCCACGCCGTCGGCTGGCCGTTTCCGCGCGGCGGCTCGCAGCGGCTCTCGGATGCGCTCGCGTCCTACCTCCGCTCCCTCGGCGGCGAGATCGAGACGGGACGCCGAGTCGAGTCGCTCGCCGAGCTCGGGGACACGCGTCCGGTCTTGCTCGATGTGACGCCGCGCGGGCTGCTGGAGCTGGCCGGCGACGGGCTCCCACCGCGATACCGACAGCGGCTGCAGCGCTACCGCTACGGCCCGGGCGTCTTCAAGCTCGACTGGGCGCTCGACGGGCCGATCCCGTGGCGGGCCGAGGACTGCACGCGCGCGGCGACCGTCCATCTCGGCGCGACGCTCGGCGAGATCGCGGCGTCCGAGAGGGCCTCCGTGGGGGGCGAGATCGCGGAGCGGCCCTACGTGCTTCTCGCGCAGCAGAGCCTCTTCGACCCCACCCGCGCGCCCGCCGAGCGGCACACCGCGTGGGCGTACTGCCACGTCCCAAACGGCTCGTCCGTGGACATGACCGAGCGGATCGAGCTGCAGGTCGAGCGCTTCGCCCCGGGGTTCCGCGAGCGGATCCTCGCCCGCTCGGCGCTTGGCCCGGCGGAGCTCGAGCGCCACAACCCGAACTACGTCGGCGGCGACATCAACGGCGGCGCCGCGATCCTCTCGCAGCTCTTCACCCGCCCGGTCGCGCAACTCTCGCCGTACACGACGCCGCTTTCAGGCGTCTTCCTCTGCTCCGCCTCGACGCCTCCGGGCGGCGGGGTACACGGGATGTGCGGCTACCACGCCGCGCAGGCGGCGCTGCGCTTCCTCCGCTAGCTCCGGTCCTTCGACTGCCACGCGACCTGCCCGGACGGCTCGGGCGGAGCCGATTCGGCGGCCCGCGCGACGCTCGTCCGGAGCGGGACCTCCCTGAGGAACCACGAGAGGACGAACGGCACCGCGGCGAGCGCCATCCCGAACAGGAAGACGCCCTGGAGCGAGTGGGCGAATGCGTGCAGCACCGCGAGATGCACCTTGGCCGGCAGCTGGTCGATCTGTCTCGGGTTGAGCTGGACGCCGCTGCCGAGGTGCGCGGTCACGCTTCGCGGCAGGCCCGCGAGCCGATGCGAGAGTCGCGATGCGAAGATCGTCCCGAAGATCGCCACCCCGAATGCACCGCCGACGGAGCGGAAGAACGTGGCAGACGACGTGGCGACCCCGATCTCCTGCGGCCGCGCGTCGTTCTGCACCACGAGCACGAGCACCTGCATCACGAGCCCGAGCCCGACGCCGACCACGACCATGTACGCCGAGGCCACCCACGAGGGAGTGCCGACGTCGAGCAGCGAGAGCAGGTACATGCCGACGACGAGGACGGCGGTGCCGGCGATCGGGAACGCCCTGTAGCGGCCGAGCCGGCTGATCGCACGGCCGGAGAGGATCGCGGCGGTGAGCAGCCCGGCCATGAGGGGGATCGTCCGCAGGCCCGAGCTCGTCGGGGAGACGACGTAGACGATCTGGAGGAACAGCGGGATGAAGATGATCGCGCCGAACATCGCCATCCCGATCGTGAAGCCCATCGCGCTGGCGACGCTGAAGACCGATGAGCGGAAGAGCCGCAGCGGCAGGATCGGCTCGACCGCCCGCCGCTCCCACCAGACGAAGGCCGCGATGATGGCGGCTCCCGCAACGCCGAGCCCGACGATCGTGTCCGAGCCCCACGCGTACTGGGTGCCGCCCCACGTCGTGAGGAGGATGAGCGCGCCGACGCCGCCCGTGAGGAGACCGATGCCGAGGTAGTCGATCCGATGCCGGACGGACGGCGTGTGCAGATGCAGCCGAGTGCTCACGATCAGCACCGCGAGCGCGCCCACCGGCAGGTTCACGTAGAAGACCCAGCGCCAGGAGAGGTTGTCCACCAGGAAGCCGCCGAGCAGCGGGCCCGCGACCGACGCGACGGCGAAGACGGAGCCGATCAGCCCCATGTACCGGCCTCGCTCGCGGGGCGGGACGATGTCCGCGATGATCGCCTGCGCGCCAACCATCAACCCGCCGGCGCCGACTCCCTGGAGCGCGCGAAAGCCGATCAGCTCGGCCATCGACTGCGAAAGACCGGCGAGCATCGAGCCGGCGAGGAAGACGAGGATCGCCGCGAGGAAGACGGGCTTGCGCCCGAACATGTCGCCGAGCTTCCCGTAGACCGGCGTCGAGACCGTGGAGGCGAGCAGGTAGGACGTCACGACCCACGAGAGGTGGTTCAGCCCGCCGAGGTCGCCGACGATCGTCGGCAGCGCCGTCGAGACGATCGTCTGGTCGAGCGCCGCCAGGAACATGCCGAGCATGAGCGCCGCGAACACCGTGCGCAGCGCCACCCCGGTCAGCCTCCCGTCGTCGTGCGCTTCCACGCTCTGACACTAGCCGCGCCGGAGGGGGATACTTCGGACCGCGACGGGTATTCACATCCGCGTGCGTTCTGCCGATAACGGGCTTCGTGGAAGAAACGACTCTCGAGGACGCCCACGACGAGCTCGCCCGCCTGGAAGCCGAGGAGGCCCGCCTGTCTGCTGAGCGCAGCCGCCTGCACGACCAGATCGACTTCGGCTTCGGGACCGGGACCTCGCGCGACCGCGAACGGGAGCTCTCGGACGAGCGGCAGCGGGTGCACGAGCGCATCGACGCGCTCCGCAAGCTCCTCCGCCGGCAGCAGACCGTCTAGCGGAGAACTTGTGGGTTGCCGCCCGAGCGGCTAGCCTCCGGCCTCTTGTTGTCGTCCTACAAGGAGGCGTGATGAGAAGGCGCTATCTCTGCGGCGCCCTCGCGGGGGTCCTCGCCATTGCAGCTGCGCTGTCGGCAACCGGCGGCGGAGCGGCCACGAACGCGCGGAATGCCCGCGACCACCGGATCAGCGACTCGACGAGCACGAACTGGTCCGGCTATGCGGTCACAGGAAGCCGGTACACGACCGTCTCGGCGTCGTGGACGCAGCCGACGGCGACGTGCTCCGGCACGGCCTATTCGAGCTTCTGGGTCGGGCTCGACGGCGACACGTCGGGCACGGTCGAGCAGACAGGCACGGACGCAGACTGCTCAGGCTCGACACCCCAGTACTACGCCTGGTACGAGATGTATCCCAAGTTCCCGACCAATCTCCGCAATCCGGTTGCGCCGGGAGACAAGATGTCTGCAACAGTCTCGACCGACGGCCGAGGCAACTTCACGCTGCTCATCTCGGACGCCACACAGGGCTGGAGCAACACGCAGAAGGCCAAGCTCCGATCGGCCAAGCTGGCGTCGGCGGAGGTCATCGCGGAGGCACCGTCCAGCAGCGGCGGCGTGCTGCCGCTCGCGAACTTCGGCACGGTGGGCTTCTCCGGCGCGACCGCCAACGGAGCCACCCTCACCAGCAGCACCCCGGGCATCGATCCGATCACGATGCAGTCGGGCACAACGGTGAAGGCACAGCCAAGCACCATCAGCAACGGCTCCTTCTCCGTCGCCTGGAAGCACTCCTGAGCATCGCCGGTGGAGGATCCGCCACGCTAGGCGGATCCTCCACCGCGCTCAGACCTCGTAACCCTTGCCGACGTAAAGTTGCCCTATGGACGTCAGCGCCGGTATCTCCACTGACACGGCCGACGCATCCGGCGCGCCGCGCCGCAGCGACAAGATCGCGCGGCTCCTGCGCGAGATCGACGCGCTGATCGCCGACGACGAGGCCGCCGACCGCCAGATCAGCGGCGGGTGGCGCACGTTCTCGGACATCATGGCGGCCGCCCACACGCACACCTGGGATGCGTACAACGTCGACCTGTCGAGAGACTCCGAGAGCTTCCGCCGACTCTCGCGGCGGCGGCAGGATGCCGTGAGACGGGTCTTCGGGACGATCTACCGCGCGGAGTCGATCGTCGACGACTGGATGGACCGGATCGTCGCCGCGCTGCCGCGCGAGCCGGACTACGACTCGATGCGCGCGGCGCTGATGACGCAGGAGCACGACGAGCGAATGCACCGCGGCAGCCTCCTCCGGGTGGCCACCGAGGTGCTCGGCGTCGAGGCGGCCGACGCCGACCGCATGGCGCGGAAGTACAACAACTTCGTCGCGGAGATCCTCTTCGACCGCTTCGACGACGAGATGCGGCACCTGCTCCGGCCGAACCGTCCCATCGAGGACGTCTTCACGGCGATCTTCATCTACGGCGTGATCAGCGAGGACGTCGTCGCGAACAGCGACGTCGTCATCCGCCGGGCGAAGGGAAACGCGCTCTACGACGCGTTCGACCTGCCGGGGATGAAGGAGGGCCAGACCCACGTCCGCCGTGACGAGGGCCGGCACGTCCGCATCGCCGTCCTCGCGACGCATCGCTTCCTCGAGGAGTTCGACGGCGCCGCCGAGCGGCTGCTCGGGATCTCCACCGACTACATGGACCTCGCCGACCGGATGGTCCGCCGGGCGAAGGCGTCGCGCGGCCTCATCGATGCACACCTCGCCGAGTCGTACGGCCCGGATGTCGACTCGCTCTACTACTACGTCATGAACATGAAGCGCCTCGCGGTGCGCCTCGACGAGCTGGGGCTCCGCGAGGGAGTGTTCGAGGTGAAGCGCCGCGTCGACGCGGCCATCGCGGAGCTGAGCGGCGCGGACGGAGAGCCGATCGTCGAGACGCCGAGCCGGCTCCTGCGGATCGTCGGGCCGAAGGTGCTGAAGCTTGCCGGCGCCTCCCGCCTAGCGAGCTAGAACGCGCTCGTAGCAGTCCGCGAGCCGCCGGGCGAGCAGCGGCCAGGCATACGTGGTCGCTGCGAGCTCGCGCGCCGCCCGGCCCATCTCGGTGCGAGCGGGCTCGTCCGCCACGACGCCGGCGATCGCGTCGGCGAGCGCGTCTGGGTCAGCGGGCGGAGTGAGGACGCCGGTCGTGGGAGTGACGACTTCCCGGTAGCCGGGGATGTCGGAGGCCACCACCGGGGTAGCACACGCGAGGGCCCGCGTGATGACCATGCCGAAGCTCTCGCTGCCGAGCGACGGCGCGACGAGGAGCTTCGCCGTCGACAGCTCCCTCGTGAGCTTCTCGTCGTCGACGAAGCCGAGCACGTCGATCCCCTCCTCGGACAGCCGGAGCCGCGAGAGCAGCAGCCGGACGGCGAGGGGGTCTGCGCCGATCAGCCGGAGCCGAAGCCCGCCGCGGTGGATCCGCGGCCACGCTCGGAGCAGCACCGGCAACCCCTTGCGCGGCTCGTGCCGGCCGACGAAGACGAGGTGATCCAACCGACCCTCGGGATCGACGGCCGCCGGCATGTCCACGCCGTTCGGAATCACCTCGTAGTCACCCTGCGCGAACGCGCCCGCGGAGCTCCGCGCCTGCTCCGAGACGGCGATGCGCAGGTCGATCCGGTCGAGGAGGAAGCCCCACAGCGCGTCCGCGATCGGCCGCCAGCTCGAGTTGCCGGCCGCGTGGAACGTCCCGACGGTCGGCCCGTCCCAGAGCGCGAGCGCGGCCGGGCTGAGCATCGGGGCGAGCGGCTCGTGGACGTGCAGGAGGTCGAAGCGCTCGCGCGCAAGCGCTCGCCTGAGCTGGGGCAGCGCGCGCGGGCTCAGCACGAGATTCGAAAGCGCGCCGTTGCCGGGGACGATCACCGACCGTCCCAGCGGGATCACTCCCGGCGGCGGCGGGCCCGGCCTCCCTTGGCGCGGGTGGAGGATCCGGCTGAACGAGCCGGGCGGGTCGTGGCCGATGAGAAGGCGCGCCTCGACCCCGATCGCCTCGAGTGCGTGCATCTGGGCCTCGGCGTGCTCGACGACGCCGCCCCAGAAAGACCACGAGTAGGGGACGACGATGCCGACCTTCACGCAGCTCTCCACAGGAGGGGGCTCGTGGGGGAACCACGGGTTCTCCCACGTTGGACGATGCCGACCTTCACGGGCGCGAGGCTACCGGCGTCGCCCGGCCAGCAAGCCCAGGACCGCGCCGGCGACGAGAAGCTGCGTCTCGGTGGAGACACCGACGCCGTGTCGGCCGCCGCCGCGATGGAAGAGCTTCTTGCCGCGCGGCCGGACCCACCGCCAGAGGTGCTCGAGATCGGGCGCCGCCGCGGCTGCGCCGCCGAGCACGGCGGAGTCGAGGGGCCCGCGCCGGGCGGCGAGCAACCCGAGCGCGACAAGGCCGCTGCCGATCTCGAAGCTCCGGTCGTGAATGTCCTCGTGCGGAACACGGTCACCGGCCACGTGCAGCGGCGGGCCGAGCAGAAGCGCAAGCACCCTGGAGCGGACGAGCGCGCCGGCTGCGCTGCCCGTCGCCACGTGGAGCGAGACGATCACCGACCGGATGATCGCTTATGCTCCCCGGCGATGAGCTTCCTCGCCCGGCTCCGCAAGATGCTTGCCGGCCCGCCGCACATCCAGGGCGGCGATGTCGAGGGGGACGCTGCGCTGCACGAGGACTTCGGCAGTCCCGACGAGGGCGCAGCCGACGTGAGGCGGATGGAGACGACGGCGGGAGGCGCAGTCCTGCCGGGCTACGCATCATCCGAGGCCGCCGAAGCGGGCGAGGAGGACCTCGCCTCCGAAGAGGCTCCGCCCGACCCGGCTCCGTAGGCCGCCGTGCGCCCGCTGCGCTAGCGTTCCGGCTCGGTGTGCCGGGAAGGCTGGTCGGCGTCAGCTCATGACGCCCGCCCTCGCCGCCCCACTCTTCGTCGCCTCGATCGCCCTGATGCTCGCCGCGTCGGCGGTCTTCGCAGGGCGGCTCGACCACATCGGCCTGCGACTGGGCCTGCCCGAGGCGCTGCTCGGGCTGCTGACCGCGCTCGCCGCAGACGCGCCCGAGATCTCCTCCGCGATCTCGGCGCTCGTCCAGCACAACCACGCGATCGCGGTCGGGGTCGTCGCCGGCTCGAACGCGTTCAACCTCGCGGCGATGCTCGGCCTCAGCGCCGTCGTCGCGGGCCGCGTCCGCGCCCGGCACGAGACCCTCGAGCTCGAGGCGTTCGTCGGGCTGTGGCTGCTCGCCGTGACGCTCGCGGTGGTCGCGGGCGCTCTCGGCGCGATCGTCGGCGCCGTGCTCGTCGCCGTCGTCGCCGTGCCGTACGTCCTCCTCCTCGCGGCCGGACCGCGACTCGTGCGACGGCTGCCGCTCGGCGTCACGGAATCGCGCTTCGTCGGCCGGAGCTTCGGGGAATCCCACCGGCGCACGGGGTCACTCGACTCCAAGCGCGAGGCTGCCACGCTCCTCGCCGTCCTCGTGCTCGCGCTTTGCGTGATCGTGGCCGGCAGCGTGGGCGCCGTGCGCGGCGTGACCGACCTCGCCCATGCCTGGTCGATCCCCGAGACGCTCGTGGGCGTGATCGTGCTCGCAATCCTTACGAGCCTCCCGAACGCGTGGACGGGCGTGCGGTTCGGCATGCAGCAGCGCGGCTCGGCGCTCATGAGCGAGACCCTGAACTCCAACTCGATCAACCTCGTCGCCGGCCTCGCCGTGCCGACGGCGCTCGGCAGCCTGCGCGCCTTCTCGCACCTCGCCGTCTTCGACCTCGCGTGGCTCGTCGGGATGACCGCGACGGCGCTCGTCCTGTTCGGCAGGCGCGGCGGCGCCGGCCGCGGCGCCGGAGCCCTGCTCATCGTCCTCTATGCCGCGTTCGTCGCGGTGCAGATCGCGGCCGGCGCCTAGTCGAGGCGCTGCGCAGTGGCCGGGCTACGGCTTCTTCTTGATGACCTTGCCGGACGGCGAGAGGACGTACCAGAGCCCACCGTTGAGGTCGATAGCCTGGCCGGTCGCCTGCCCGGGCTTCGTGTCCGCGATGTACGTGTAGAGCGGCCACTTGTTGTACGTGACGACGCGCCCGCCGCTCGGGTTCTTGTCCGCGCCGAGGAGCGACTTCTTCGCGGCGCCGCCGGCGGTCGGCTTCTGCCCCGCCTTCAGCTTCAGCGGCGGCCAGATCGCGGCGCACGTCCCCTTGCAGGTCACTTTCCTCTGCTTGTCGGGAACGAACATGTAGAGCGTCCGGCCGCGGCTGTTGACGAGGATGACGCCGAGCTTTCCGACCTTCCGCGTCGTGACGGTCGGCGTCTTGGTCAGGTGACGCGTCCCCGCCGCGCCGGATCCGCTCCAGACGGCCGCCGTGAGGGCGACCGCCGCCGCGGCAGCGGCGAGGGCGCCAATCCGGAGCGATCTCCTGCGCGTAGCCATTGCCGTTCCACTCTAGACAAGGAGGTAGCAGGTGCGCAGGATTGTCCTCTTCGGCCTCGTGCTGTTCGTCGCGACCGTTGCCGCAGCGGCCGCCGCGACGGGCGGGCTGCCGAACATCGGCAAGCCGTCCATGAAGACGCAGCCCGTCTACCGCGGCTACTACGACCATCACATCGACACCTATCTCGTCACCGACGTGTCGTCGAAGTCCCAGGCGACGGCGATGCACGTCAACTTCTCCGCCGAGTTGAAGGCGGTCAAGGGACTGCCGGAGCAGTACTTCGTGCGCGGCCGCGCAGCCAAGGGCCAGCTCACGATCTTCGGGTCGGAGCCGGGCGAGGCGGACTACAACCCGCTCTGGAAAGAAGTCTGGCTGACCTGGAAGAAAGGCGTCAAGCCCGTTCTCATCGGCCAGGACGACCAGATCGACGCGCTCGAGAAGCAGGGCAAGCTGACCGAGAAGGACGCCCACATCGTCCTCAATGCGCCGATCCTCAAGGTCGGCAAAGGCGGCTGATCGGCCGGTTTCGCGCCGATTCGCACAGATCCCCCGAAAGGGGGAGGCCGACGTGGAGCGACCCGCGGGATGATCGGACTGACTCCCGCTCGGGGCTGACGGCAACAACTCTGCGGCGGAGTTTTGCGAAGCGGCGGGCATTGCCCGCCGCTTCGGCCTTTCTGGAGCTCGTGGGGTGCTGAGGACCCGCTCGCCGGGAGGCGAGGCTTAGCCTCCGGCCTTTCGTCGGGTTCTCGCGCTCAGGCGAGCCGCGAAGCGGGTACCAGCGACAGCTGCGGCGAGCGGGTGGCCGACTGCTCGCGCAGGAGCCGCTCCGCTTCCTCCGCCGGGGCGGGGCGGCCGAAGAAGTAGCCCTGGCCGAGGCGGCAGCCGAGCTGCCTCAGGCGCTCCGCCTGCGCCGGATGCTCGATCCCCTCCGCCACCGCCGAGAGGCCGAGCGAGTCGCCCAGCCGCAGGATCGCGTCGACGAACGCCTCGTCTGCGTCCTCGCCGACGAGCCGGTCGACGAAAGGCTTCGGAATCTTGAGCGACTCGATCGGGAACTCCGCAAGACGGCTCAGCGACGAGTACCCGGTCCCGAAGTCGTCGATCGTCAGCCCGACGCCGAGATCGCGCAACCGGCGCATCGCCACGAGCGCGGCGTCGCTGCCCTGGATGACGCCCGACTCGGTCACTTCGATCACGATCCGGCTCGGCTCGACGACGTAGCCCTTGAGCGCCTCGGCGAGCGTGTCGACGAGCCGCTCGTTCGCGAGCTCCGCCGGCGAGAGGTTGAGCCAGAGGCTCACGTGCGTCGGCCAGCGGCGCGCCGCCTGGAGGGCCTGGTGCAGGACGTGGCGGCCCAGCTCGACTGTCAGTCCCGTCTCTTCCGCCGTCGGCAGGAAGTCGGCTGCAGTGAGGAGGCCGCGCGTCGGGTGCGGCCAACGGGCGAGCACCTCGAAGCCCTCGATCGCTCCGTCCGCGAGCCGCACGACCGGCTGGTAGTGGACGGCGATCTCGCGCCGCTCGAGCGCCGCCTCGAGATCGAGGCCGAGCTGCCGCTGCGCGCGAAGCTTCTCGTGCAGCTCCGCCTCGTACAGCGTGTACGGGCGGTCCGAGCGCTTGACGCTGTACATCGCGATGTCGGCGTTGCGCAGCAGGTCCTCGGCACTCGTCGCGCCGTTGGTGCCGACGGCGATGCCGACGCTCACGTGGCAGGAGACGTCTCCACCCACGAGCGTGTACGTCCCGTCGAGCGCGTCGAGCATCCGCCGGGTAGCGGCAACCGCCGCCTCGGCGTCCGCATCCCGAACGAGGACGGCGAACTCGTCGCCGCCGAGACGCGCGGCGAGGTCCTGGACGCGGATCGCGTCGGAGAGGCGCCGCGCGAACTCGGTGAGCAGCTCGTCGCCCGCGCTGTGGCCCCACGTGTCGTTGACGGTCTTGAAGCGGTCGAGGTCGAGGTAGAGGACCGCCGTCGAGCCGGCGCCGTGCTCGAGCTCGTGCTTGATCGCTTCGAGGAGGTTGACGCGGTTCGCGAGCCCGGTGAGCGCGTCGTGGTACGCCTGATGGCGGAGCTGCTCCTTCAGCTGCGTCACCTGCGCCAGCGAATGCTCGAGCCGCCCGTTCTCGAGCAGGATGCTCGCGTGTCCCGAGAACGTGTCGAACAGGTCGAGGTCGACCTCTCCGAAGGTGCTCACGTCTCCCGAGCGCTCGCCGACGACGAGGAGCCCGAAGGTCCGGTTCTCGCCGCGGAGCGGCCCGACGATCGCGTCCTCCAGCCCACGCGCCTTGAGGAATGCGTCGAGCTGGTTCGCGCCACGGCGTCCCGCGAGCAGCATCGCCTTGCCGGCGTCCGAGACCCGGGCGAACGCGGCTGCGTCCCGGGGAGAGAAGCTCTCCTCCGGATGCATGAGCAGCTCGCCCTCCGCGCCGCTTACGCTCCGTAGCGGCCCTTCGTTCTCCGCCGCCGGGAGCAGCAGGATCTCGGCGTATTCAGCCCGGAGCAGACGGCGGGCGGCGACGAGAAGCTGGCCGACCGCCAGACCGAACTCCGGCGCGCCCTGGGTGGCGCGCATCGACTCGTAGAGGAACTCCACGTGCTCACGCTGCTCGCGCTGCTTCATGTAGCCGCGGAACGCGGTGACGCAGGCCACGACCGGGACGGCGAGGAGGACGACCGCCAGCGGTCGCGCCGCGAGGAGCTCGGCGGCCGCCAGCCCGAGGCACGCCGTCGCGACAGCTCCGAGGAGCGAGGTGACGAGCGTGCGGGACATCTGCGCCCAGTTGAAGCGCTCGTCCGCGATGGCGATCACGGCCGAGACGAAGACGACGCCGGTCGTATGGGCGACGGCGGCGGCGAGGAGCGCGAGCAGCCAGACGTGCGGGAGCGGATCGCCGCGATCGGTGAGCGATCGGAAGATGAGGACGGCGATGCCGCTGCAGAGCGGCAGCTCCGCGAGGTTGAACGCGAACTTTACGAGCTGGCGCTGGCTCTTCCACCGGCTGACGATGAGCGCGACGAAGGTGCCCGCGAGCTGCCCGATCAGAAGCCCGACCGGCGACCCGAGCAGCAGGCCGAGCGTCAGCCCGATCTCGGTGAGCGAAAGGCTGTGCGCCTCCTTCCGGAACTGCACGTGGACGACGAAGACCTCGGCCAGGCAGAACGCGATGCCGAGCATCCACCAGTCCAGATGCCGGCCTTGCACGAGCTGCGGGGAATCCCACCGCCGGATGACGAACGCCCAGACGCCCGCGCAGACGAGGGCGAGCACGCCGTTGAAGACCCAGACACGACGAGGCCCCTGCAGGGCCTCGCGAATGGCTGCGCCGGGCGGCCGCAAGGGCTCGCCCGGCGCGCGACGCGTCCGGATGAGAGGCCGGCCGATCACCGGCCTCGTCCCCTATGCGTCAGCCCCAGCTTGCTCCGAGCCATGCTCCACCAGACCAGCTGCTGCCGCTCCAGCTCGACCCGCTCCAGGAGCTTCCACTCCACGAGTTGCCCGACCAGCTGGAACCGCTCCATGAACTGCCGCTCCACGAGCTGCCCGACCAGCTCGAACCGCTCCACGAGCTTCCGCTCCACGAGTTGCCCGACCAACTCGAGCCGCTCCAGGAGTTGCCCGACCACGACGAGCCGCTCCACGAGCTACCCGACCAGGACGAGCCGTTCCAGACGCCGCCCGACCAGCTCGAGCCGGCGGCCTCGAGCGCCGCCATCGCAGCCGACACGAAGGGCTTGCCGAAGATGTCCTGCTCGCCGTGGAGCACGACGCCGTTGCTCGAAAGGTGATCTGTGCCGCGCGAGGCCTCGAGGTAGCCGGTGCCCGTGGACGGCGCGTTGTACTGCACCGAGGCGGACGCCGAGGGAACGCCGACGCTGAGCAGCGCGCTCATGTCGAGCTCGCCGCAGCCCTGCTGCTTCCAGTTGAACGAGCTGAGCTTGTCGCAACTCGAAGTGAGCATCGCCTTGACCTCGTCCGGGGTCAGCTGCGGGAACCGCTGCAGCAGGTCCGCAACCGCTCCCGAAGTGAACGCCGTGGCCTCGGAGGTGCCGCTGCCGCGGAAGTAGCGATCGCCCAGGACGCCGGCCGGGTTGTTCTGGTCGATGTACGAGCCGGGCACCCGGAGGCCCTGCATGTGCGATCCGGGCGCGATCAGATCGGGTGCGCGGCAACCGTTGCTGCAGCTCGAGGCGCTCGCGGAGTAGGACGCGACCTGGTCGTCCCAGGGCGTGCCCGTCCCCATCGTGTCCGCTCCGCCGACCGCGAGGATCTGCGGGTCGTACGCGGGATCGGCGAGCCCCTGCGCGCTGGCGCCGTTCTGGTAGCCCGAATTCCCGGCCGCCGCGACGACGACGATGCCCGCCTTCCACGCCTGCTCGACCGCGAACGCCAGCGGGTCGACGCCGTACGCCTGGTTCGAGTTCGTGCCGTACGACAGATTGATGACCCGGATGTTCATCCCGTTGTCGTGGCGGTGCTGGACGACCCAGTCGATCGCCGCGATGACCTGGCTCACGTCCGCGCCACCGTCCGTCACGCCGACCTTGACCGAGAGGATGCGGGCGTCGGGGGCAACGCCGCGGTAGCCGCCGGTCTGGCCGTCGTTGCCGGCGATGAGGCCGGCCATGAACGTCCCGTGCCCGTTCGTGTCCAGGTGCTGCAGGCTCGGATTCTGCGAGTCGAGCGAGAGGTCCGGTCCGTTCACCAGCTTGCCCGGCGCGTTAAGGCCGGCCACAGGGGTGACGCCGGTGTCGATGACCGCCACGTCGACGCCCTTGCCGGTGTAGCCGGCGTTCCACCATGCCTGCGCTCCGTCGGCGGCCGCGATGTTCTGCATCGAGTAGGAGTCCGAAGCCGCGTCGTACGCGGACGAGCCCCAGGATGCGCCGGAGCGGATCATCCCGAAGCTCATCGCCACCACGACTGTGAGAAGCGTTGCCCAGAAGGGCCGAAAACGAGAAGCGTCGCGCCTGGTGAGGTCAGCCCCCACGTGTACCTCCTTGTCGCGACCGCCCTGATGCCGCAGAACGTGCCGCCGTAGCCGCCGATCAGTGGCCAGAACGTAGGTCGCCATCGCAGACCGATCCTCCCGCGAAAGGGGGAGACGATTCGCTCGGACGAGGGATTTTGGCCGCGCGCAATAGCATCGGCGCGTGAGCTCCGTCCTGGAGGCGACGCCGCCGAGGTTCACCGCCGACAAGGCCGCCCGAATCGCGGCCGAGCTTTTCGGGATCCAGGGCAGGGCCTCCGATCTCGGCAGCGAGCGCGACCAGACGTTCCTGCTCGACGACGGCGGCGCCGGCGGCGTGCTCAAGATCTCGAACAGCGGCGAAGCGGCGGACGTCCTCGACTTCGAGGAGGCCGCGATCGCACACGTGGCGGCGGTTGATCCGGATCTGCCCGTGGCGAGGCCGCTTGCCCCGCGCGCGTCTGTCGACGGTCACCACGTGCGCCTCTTCGAGCGGCGCGTGGGTCGGAAGGGGGGCCCGGAGCTCTCCGACGCCGCGGTGTACGGGGTGGCGGCGGTGCAGGCGCACCTCTGCCTCGCGCTCCGGTCGTTCTTCCATCCCGCGGCGGGCCGGGACCTGCTCTGGGACGTCCGGGCCGCGCTGCGCCTGCGCCCGCTGCTCGACGAGATCGCGGATCCCGGGCGGCGCGCGCTCCTGGCACGCGCGCTCGACCGGTTCGAGGAGCGCGTGCTGCCCGACTGGCCCCGTCTGCGTGCCCAGGTCGTGCACGGCGACTTCAACCTCGACAACCTCCTCCTCGACGAACAGGACGAGGTGGCGGGGATCCTCGACTTCGGCGACTGCTGCCACACCGCGCTCGCGGCCGACGTCGCCGTCGCGCTGGCCTCGCTCCTGCGCGGCCGGCCGCTCGACGACGCCTTCCGGGTCGCCCGGATCGCGCTCGACGGCTTCGCCTCCCGCCTGCCCCTTGAGCCGCTCGAGCGCGAGCTGCTCGGCGACCTCGTCGCCGCACGGCTGGCGGCGATCGTCTCCATCAGCGCCTGGCGCACGCGCCGCTTTCCCGAGAACGCCGCGTACATCGAGGCGTGGGACGAGGACTCGTGGCAGCTGCTCGAGCTGCTCGACTCGCTCGCGCCGGAGGAGGTCGCCCACGAGCTCGGGGCAGGTCGCCCGGCACCGGCTCCGAGCCGCGAGCTGGCGCGGCGCCGCCACCGCGCACTCGGAGCGCTCCTGACCCCGCTCACGTACGCGCGACCCGTCCACGCCGTCCAGGCCGAGGGCGTCTGGATCCACGAGCCCGACGGCACGCGGCTCCTCGACGCGTACAACAACGTGCCGGTCGTCGGCCACTGCCACCCGCGGGTGACGGATGCCGTCGTCCGCCAGACGCGGCTCGGCGCGACGAACGCCCGCTACCTCGCGGAGCCCCTCGTCGAGCTCGCCGAGCGGCTGCTCGCGACGTTCCCGCGCGGCGCCGGCCTCGACACGGTGCTGCTCGTCAACTCGGGGAGCGAGGCGAACGACCTCGCCTGGCGGATCGCGGCCGAGGTGACAGGCCACGACGGCGCCCTCGTGACCGAGAACGCGTATCACGGCGTCACGATGACGGCGACCGCGCTGTCACCCGAGGACTGGCCGGCAGGCAGACCCTTCCCACGCGTCGCTCGGATCCCGGCGCCCGGCAGCGGCGCGGACCTCGACCGCACGCTCGACGCCGCGGTCGCGGAGCTCGAGGACGGTCTCGCGGCGACGTTCCTCGACGGGTCGCTCATGAGCGACGGCATTTACACGCCGGAGAGCCCCGAGCTCCACCTCCTGGTGGAGCGGACACACGCGGCCGGAGGGCTCTACGTCGCCGACGAGGTGCAGGCGGGCCACGGCCGGCTGGGGTCCGAGCTCTGGTCGTTCGTCCGCCACGGCCTCGCGCCGGACGTCGTCACGCTCGGCAAGCCGATGGGAAACGGCTATCCCGTGGCCGCAGTCGTGACCCGGAGCGACCTCGCCGGCCGGTTCCCGTACGCCGGGAGGACGTTCTCCACCTTCGGCGGCAACCCCGTCGCGGCGAGCGCCGCTCTCGCCGTGCTCGACGTCCTGCGGGACGAACGGCTGCCGGAGCGCGCAGCCGGGGTCGGGATGCGCCTCCGCTCGGCGATCGAGAGCCTCGGCATGCCGGACATCGTCGAGGTGCGCGGCAGCGGGCTCCTCGCCGGAGTCCAGCTTTCGAGCGCCGATCTCGCCTCACGCATCGCCGACGACCTGCGCGAGCAGGGCGTCCTCGTAGGGCTCACGGGCAAGCAGGCCGACGTTCTCAAGATCCGACCGCCGCTCGTATTCACCGACGAGCACGCGGATCTGCTCGTCTCTGGGTTGGCTCGCGCGCTTACCTGATTGCTGAAGATCCGGCGGCGAAGTTCTATCGTCCACGCATGGCCGTCGAGCAGACCGATGCACAGCTCGTCTCCCGGTGCCGCGCAGGCGACGCGGACGCATGGAACGAGTTCGTGGAACGGTTCTCGCGCTACGTGTACGCGATCTGCGGCCGCGGCTTCCGGCTCGCGCAGCACGATGCGGAGGACGTCTTCCAGGAAGTCTTCGCGCGCGCGTACGAACGGCTCTCGGAGCTCCGCAGCGACGACGCCGTCCGGCCCTGGCTCGCGCAGCTCACGCGCAGGCTCTGCATCGACCGGTTGCGCCTGCTCGCGCGCGACATGCCGTCGGAAGAGGATCCGGACGAGCGCGAGGTCGACGACGTCCTCGCGACGCTCGACGACGCGATGGCCGTACGTGCCGCGCTCGACAAGGTCGGCGACCCGTGCCGGGAGATCCTCGACCGATTCTTCTGCCGCGACGAGAGCTATCGCACGATCGGCGACCATCTCGAGATCCCGGCAGGGACCATCGCCAGCCGGATCTCCCGCTGCCTCGAAAAAGTTCGTTCCGAACTCGATGGAAGGAGTCGGGGCTCTCGCCCGTCATGAGTAGTGAGATGAACGGATTCGACGAGGAACGGATCGGCCGGCTGCTGCGCCTCTTGCCGCCTGCGCCCGAAGGCTGGGTGCGAGCTGCACAGGAGCTGCCGGCTGCGCGTGCGGTGCTCGACGAGCTCGTCACGCGGGCCGAGCAGGACGCCGCTTTCCGGCTTCAGCTCCAGGCCGACCTCGAGCGGGCGGTTGCCGCAGCCGGTTACGAGCCCTCGCCGTTCATCGTCTCGCGGCTGCGCCAGCTCCTTCAGGCGGTCTGATACGCGCGGGACGTGCCCGGTTGAGACACTGCGCGTGTGCTCACCGGTCTCTCCCTCCCCGCGCTCCTCGAGGAGCTGGCTGCGCCGCGCGAAGTTCCCGGCGCAGGCTCGGCACTCGGCGTAGCGCTCGCCACCGCCGCGGCCGTCGTCCAGATGGCCGCGCGACTCTCGCCCGAGAGCTGGTCCGACGCCGTAGGCGTGGCCGCCCAGGCGGAGTCACTGCGTGACCGGGCGACGAAGCTCGTCGACGACGACGCCGAGGCGTACCGGCAGGCTCTCGAGGCCCGCGCGGCCGCCGGCGAGACGGGGCGGCAGGAACAGCGTGACTGGGCGCTCGGGCGCGTGACGGCCGCTGCCGCCGAGCCGCCGCTCGCGCTCGCCCGTCTGGCCGCCGACCTCGCCGAGCTCTGCGCTGCGGCGGGGCAGCGAGTCGAACCGCGCGTCCACGCCGACGTCGCGGCCGCGGCGGCGCTTGCGGCGGCCGTGGCACGTGGAGCGCGCGAGCTCGTGGCCGTGAACCTCACCGCGCTGCCCGACGACGCGCGCGTGTACGAGGCCGATCGGCTCGTCGCGGCCGCCGAAGCGGCCGCGAGATCCGTCTAGGACCACAAAGAGGCCCGGCGCAAACCGGGCCTCGCCGTGGTACTGGTCAGGACGTCGTTCTAGATGTGGCGGGGCGAGTCCATCCGCACGTTCGCCTTGCGGACGTGCGCCTCGACCTCGTCGTCCTCGTCGCCCTCGGCGGCCGGCTCGAAGTTCGCCGCATGCCTGCGGTGGGCCTCGACCTCGGGCTCCTCGCCCTTGTGCTGCTCGTCCGACATTGCTCCTCCTCTGGGAATCTTCTCGACGCCGGTTCCGGCGCTGTCATATCTCCAGACGGAGTACGAAGCAACAATCTTCCACGGGCCGGGCCGGCCCGGACCACGAAAAGGCCCGGCGGTCGGCCGGGCCTTCACGTGAGAGTCAGTGCGCTAGTTCTTGCGGGGCAGATTCTTGCGAGGCAGCGCCTTCCGGACGTGCGCCTCGACCTCGTCGTCGGTCTCGCCCTCGGCGGCCGGCTCGTCGTTCACGAGATGCCTGCGGTGGGCCTCGACCTCTTCATCCTTGTGCTGCTCGTCCGACATTGCTCCTCCTTCGGAATCCTTACGCCGGTCTGATCGGCGCTGTCAATTCTCCAGACGTGGGTTGGAGCACAAATCTTCCCACCGCCCCTTCAAATTCGCAACCAACCCTGCGATCCTCCGCTGCGTGAGCCGCTACGCCGCATCGTTACGCGCATTCGGAAGGGTCTTCGCGAATCCGCGAGTGCGCAACATCCAGATCGCAGGGGCCGGCTCGACCCTGGGCACGTGGGCGTATGCGGTGGCGCTGCCCGTCTATGCGTACCACTCGGGCGGCGCACGGGCCGTCGGTCTTCTCTTCTTCGCGCGAATGGCCCTGGCGGCTCTCGCGGCGCCGTGGCTCGGCGTCCTCGCGGATCGCTGGTCGCGGCGGCAGCTCATGCTCAGCGGCGATCTCATCCGCTGCGCGATCTTCATCGGAATCACCGCAGCCGCGAGCGCCGGCACCAGCCCGTACGTCGTCTACGTGCTCGCCGTCACGTCGACGGTCGTCTCGGGCTCGTACTCGCCCGCGCAGGCGGCGCTCCTGCCCTCGCTCGTCGAGACGCCGGACGAGCTGACCGCGGCGAACCTCGTCGGCAACACGATCTCGAGCGTCGGAATGTTCGCCGGGCCGGCGCTCGGCGGCATCCTCCTCGCGGTCAGCACCCCCTCTGCCGTCTTCGCCCTCAACGCGGCGCTCTTCCTGTGGTCGGCGGCCTTCGTCATCCAGGTCCCGCGCGACAAGCCGCCGCAGCCGGCCGAGCGGCCGAGTTTCCTGCCCGAGCTCACGGCGGGCTTCGCGACCGTGTGGCGCACGCCCGCGCTGCGCGTCGTGATCGGTCTGACCACGGCGGAGGAGATCGTGTACGGGGCGCTCGAGGTGCTGCTCGTCGTGCTCGCCATCCGGCTCCTCCACGCCGGCAACGCGGGCTACGGCTGGCTCAACACCGCGATGGGCGTGGGAAGCGTGGCGGGCGCGTTCATCGTCGCAGCCGTCGCGGCTCGACGCCGGCTGGCAGGAGGCTTCGGGCTCGGGATCCTCCTCTGGGGAGTCGCGCTCTGCGCCGCCGCGGCCCTGTCGACGCTGGCGCCGGCGCTCGTCCTTCTCGGCCTCGTCGGCACGGCCGCGATCCTCGTCCAGGTCACGAGCGTGACACTGCTGCAACGCTCGGCGCAGAACGAGGTCCTCGGCCGCGTGTTCGCCGTGCTCGAGAGCCTGATGCTCGCGGGGACGGCCGTGGGGGCTGCCGTCGCGCCGGGCCTCGTGAGCTGGCTCGGGCCCCGGGGCGCGCTGATCGCGACCGGTGCGCTCCTGCCCGTCCTGCTCGTGCCTCTCTGGCCGAGCCTGCGGCGCATCGACGCCGAGGCCGCGATCGCCGAGGAGCCGCTCGAGCTGCTGCGGAAGATCGAGATCTTCGCCCACCTGCCCGAGCCGGTCCTGGAACGGCTCGCGTCGGGCGCCACTCCGATCTCGGTCGTCGCCGACCAGGTCGTCGTCTCCCGCGGCGAGGCGGGGCGGCACTTCTACGTCATCGCGGCGGGACGGGCCGGCGTCGAGCTCGACGAAGGCGAGACGCGGGAGCTGCAGCCGGGCGAGTTCTTCGGCGAGATCGCCCTCCTGCGCGACGTGCCGCGGACGGCGACGGTGCGGGCGCTCGAACCGCTCAGGCTGTACGCGGTTGAGCGGGACGCGTTCCTTGCGGCCGTGACCGGCCATGCCCCCACGCTCGCGGCCGCGGAGAACGTCGTGAGCTCGCGCCTGCCGGCCGGCGCGCTGCTCGGCTAGTCCCCGGACTCGGCGAGAACGCGCTCGAACGCGCGGAGGAGCTCGAACGCGGCGTCGCGCTCGTCCTCTTCGAGCCGTGCGGCGACGCGCGCGAGCGGTGCGAGCCGGCCCTCACCCGCGAGAGCCTCGCGCGCCCGCCGCGCGCGCTGCAGGAGGTCGAGCGCGATCGCCGCCTGGTTCGCGAAGAGGCCGAGCATGTCGATCTCCCTCAGCCTGACCCGCGATTCCGGCGGCCGGTCGAGCACCTGGAGCACACCGAGCGCGCGCTCCTCGACGAGGAGCGGCACGGACATCATGCTCTTCGGGACATAGCCGGTCGACTCGGCCTGCGTGCGCGACCAGCGTGTATCCGCGGTGAGGTCGTCGACGACGAGCGGCTGCCGTGTCGTCAGCACCCAGCCGGCGATTCCGTTCCCGGCCGGGAAGCGCATGCCGATCAGCTCGCCCTCCCCCTCGCCGGCGACTGCCTCGAAGACGAGCTCCTCGGCTTCCTCGTCGAGGAGGAAGACGGATGCGGCCTTGGCTCCGAAGATCGCTCGGGCCACCTCGACGGTCGCCTGCAGGAGCGAGCGATGCGCCTCGTCCGCGCCGAGCACGCCGGCCGCGACGGCTGCCTCGAGGTCGCTCACACAGCACCACCCTGCGCGTTCGACGCCGTCTGGTAGAGCACGCTCTTGAGCTGGAACGGCGTCAGGGCGGGGTGCTTCCCGAGGACGAGCGCGCAGATGGCGGCGATGTGAGGCGTCGCGAAGCTGTTCCCGGTGCAGCGGAGCGTGCCGCCGTCGAGCCACGCGACGTCGAGGTCGAGGCCGCGGCCGAAGAACTCCACGGGAGGGGAGGGGTTGTAGTAGAAGGTGAGCGGGTCGGCCTCCTCGTGGCTGCCGACCGAGATGACGCTCGCGAAGCGCCACGGGAAGCTCTCGACCGGCATGTTGTGGGCCGAGGCGACGAGGAGGACGCGGCGGAAGTAGGCGTGGTCGGCGAGCTCGTGCAGCCGCTCCACGTACTTGGTCCGCGTCGTCGACAGGCTCATGTTCACGATCTGGAATCCCTGCTCGATCGCCCACCCGAGCCCGCGCAACATGATCTCGCCGCCGCCGGTGTAACCGGCGCCGAGGACGCGAACGCTCGTCAGCTCGACGTCCGGGGCGAGGGCGCGGACGACTCCGGCGCAGGCCGTGCCATGACCGCAGAGGTCGCCTTCCTCGTCCTCGACGACCTGCAGCTCGCCCTCCTCGTCCCGGACGACGGCGACCGAGTGGTCGACGCGACCGACGAGCGGATGATCGAGCTCGATGCCGCTGTCGAGGATGCAGACCCGCACGCCGGCGCCCGTCGAGCCGCCCCAGGCCCAGTCGCGCGTGACCTGCTCCGGGAGCGTGACCGGCACGCGGATGCGATCGACCGCCTCCGCAGGCAGGCTCCAGGCGGGTAGCTCCTCCTCTTCGTCTTCGAACTCGTGCAGCTCGACCGCACTCATCGCGCGCGGATCATCGCATGATCCGGACGGGCGTTCCGAGCGGGACGGTGCGCATGAGGTAGCGGACGTCGGGTTCGGTGGCGTGCAGGCATCCCGCCGAGACCTCGGATCCCCGCCCTGTGCCCGCGTGGATGGCGACGTAGTACGTGATGCTGCGGTTCCAGCCGGCCGGCAACCTCGGCTGGCGGGCGGTGAGCGCGAGGATCCGCGGGCCGAAGGCGGGGCCGAACGGGCCGGTGAGCTTCTCGGCCACGGCGAAATGGCCGGTCGGGGTCGGCGAGCCGGGTCGGCCGATCCCCACGCGGATCGTCCGCACGATGCGGCTGTCTCGCAGGACGTAGAGCTCCCGCCGCGAGAGCGAAACTCTCAGCCGCCACTGGATCGAGTGAACGCCAACGTCACGGCCGAACTTCACCCACGCGTAGCGGCCGTTCGGCAGGGCTTCGGCCGTCACCTCGACCCACCGTCCACGGACGGCCACCACCCCGAGGACGAGCGGTCCGCCCATGGGCCCGCGCGGCCCGACCCGCACGAGCGGCCGGCCATCCGGCTGGGCACGGAGGACGACGCTCCCGTGCAAGGGCCGTGCGGCGAGCGCGGCGGTCGCTGCGTTCGGCGGCGCGGCGCCGTGGGATGCGGCGGCGGCGAGCGCTGCGAAGTACGCGATCAACGTTTGGCCCATCGATCTGAGATTGTGCCGCAGTGCGCGTCCGGGATCTCAATTGGTTCCAACTCGAGCGGTATCTGGGTCACGACGACCGGATCGTGCTCCCGATCGGATCCACCGAGCAGCACGCGTACCTCTCGCTCGAGACGGACAACATCCTGGCCGAGCGCGTGGCGGCGGAAGCGGCCGAGCCGCTGGGAGTGCCGGTTCTTCCGGTGCTCGCCTACGGCCTGACGCCGAGCTTCGGCGCGTATCCCGGCTCCCCGACGCTGCGGGCCGGGACGCTGGTCGCCGTCGTGCAGGACCTGCTCGACTCGCTTCGCGCGCAGGGCTTCAAGCGGATCCTGATCGTCAACGGCCACGGTGGGAACGCGCCGGCCGACGCCGCACGCCGCGAGTGGGGCGCCGCGCACCCCGACGCCGAGGTGCTGTTCCACAACTGGTGGATCGGCCCGCGCGTCTGGCAACTCGTCCAGGAGCTCGACTCCGGGGCGAGCCACGCCTCGTGGATGGAGAACTTCCCCTGGACGCGCCTCGAGGGCGTCGACCTGCCGGAGAAACGGAAGACGCCGCTCGAGCAGCCGCTCCCCGCGGCGCCGGGCGCGATGCGCGAGACGGCCGGCGACGGTCAGTACGGCGGCTTCTACGCGCTGCCCGACGAGGACGTGCTCCGCGTCTGGGCAGCCGGGGTCGAGGAGACGCGCGAACTGCTCGAGCAGGGCTGGCAGACGCGCTCTTGACGCGAGCCACGCGCGACTCGAGCAGTCAATGCGCGTGCTGCCGCAACCAGGAGGCGAGATTCTGGGCTTGCTGAGCGGCGTCGGTTCCCGCCGGCGGTGGAGCCACCGGTGGCGGGGTCGAGCGCACGGGGGATGCGTGGCCTCCTGCCGTCAGAACGAGGGCGGCGGCGAGCCCGCCCGCCCCGGCGGCGAGGAGCGCCGCGGCCGCGGCGATTCGCCGACGTCCGGCCCACCGGCGTGACCGCCGGGAGGACGGAGCCGCGAGAATCTCGGTCGCGCGCTGCGCGGGATCGACGGGCAGCGAGAGCGTGCCGGCTTCGGAGGCCACGGAAGCGAGCACCCGAGCGAGAGCTGCGGCCGAGGCAGGCCGCTCCTCCGGGCTCACCGACAGGCAGGCACCGACCGCCGTGACGAGCTCGGCGGGAGCCCCCGGCAGCAGCGCGGCGAGGTCGGGAGGCCGGAATCCGTCCGCCCGGCCGAGCTCTGCGAGGGACGCGACCACCCGCGCGGGCTCACCGATGAGGAGCTCGTACAACACGGCTCCGATCGCATAGATGTCCGCCGCGGCAGTGACCTGCTCGCCGCGCGCCTGCTCCGGCGCCAGATAGCCGGCCGTCCCGAGTACGGTGCCGGCGAGCGTGAGCCGCGTCCCGTCGTGGCCCACGGCGACGCCGAAGTCGCCGAGCTTGAGAACGCCGTCGCTGCTGAGAAGGAGGTTCTGCGGCTTCACGTCGCGATGGACGAGCCCAGCAGCGTGGGCGGCGGCGAGGCCGGCGCACGCCTGCACGCCGAGCGCGGCGGCCTCCGCCGGGCGCAGCGGCCCGCGGCGCGCGACGAGGTCGGCGAGGGTCTCACCTTCGACGTACTCCATCGCGATGAACGGGCGGCCCTCGTCTTCGCCGACGTCGTAGACGCGTACGACGTTGGGGTGCGCGAGCCTCGCGGCGAGACGCGCCTCCCGGACGAAGCGCCGCCGCAGGTCGTCGTCTCGCGCGAGATTCTCGGCGAGGCGCTTCAGGGCCACCGGCCGGTCGAGCTCGACGTCGTGCGCGAGGTCGACCGTCGCCATCGCCCCTGCGCCGAGGGGCCGGACGACCTCGTAGCGTCCGACGACGCGCGACACGGCGCTCATCCGTCCCCGCCCTTCCCGTGGTCGTGGTGGCCATGCTCGTGCCCGTGTTTCTTCGGCGGCTTGGGAGCCGGGGCCGGCTTGCTCGCCGTCTGCACGGGCTCGCACACGATCCGGTCCGCGAGCGAGTTCACCCCGGCCAGGAGGGGCGAGCGGAACCGCGCGGGCACCCTGCCCGTGCTCTGGACGACCTCGTTGCGGAGCGAGCCGGCCAGCGATTTCGCCTGGCAGGCGTCCCCGGCCGCCGCAGCAACCGCGATCGCGTCGGCCTGGGCGGCCCAGTGCCGGGCCAGCACGCGCGGCAGCGACGTCCGCACGGGCGGGCCGGAGCGTCCGGTCCCGCCGCAGCCGGCCACGACCATGACGAGACAGACGACCGGGACGATCCTCGACACCGCCCAAGGTGTACCCGGTCCCGGCCTCGAGGGCACCAGGCGGCTCGCATTCGGGGTCCAGAGCCGTTAGGATTCCGTTAATGCCGATGCTTCACGGCTGCGCGTTTCCGGGGTGCTCGACCTTCACGCTGAGTACGTACTGCGTCGAGCACGAGCTGCTGGTCCGGGCTCTCAAGGAGTCAGAGCGCGCGCACGGCGCGTCGCTCGTCGACCATCCGGAGGATGCTCCGCTGTCCGCCGAAACGGCGAGCGAGGCGCAGGAGCCGGCCGCGCTCTAGCGAGTTCTGCAGGGCAAAATCCCTGCAGGCAGACGGTTTCGAGCGACTGGTAGTCTCGGCGTGATGCGCCTCGTTCCGTCATCTCCGCGGGTTCGGCGCCGTGTCGCCTGGATCGGCGGCCCGCTCGCGATCGTCGGCGCCATCGTCGCGGTCATGGTGCTCGTCCCCGGGGGCAAGACGCCGAGTCCCGAGGTTGCGAAGAACGCGCCGCGCGCCCAGGCCGTGAGCCAGAGCACCTACGTGTCGCCCGCAGACCGGCGCGCGATCAACAAGACGCTCGACCGGTTCGTCCCGGCGGCCCTCGGCCGTAACGCGCCGCAGACCGCGTGGAACCTGTCCGGCCCCGGGCTGAAGGGCGCGACGACGCTGCAGCAGTGGCGCCACGGCACGAGCCCGGTGCCGTACTACCCGCCGCGCGACAAGACGTTCCACAGCTGGAAGACGGTCGACGCCGGCCCCGGCTACGCCAACGTCAACCTCCTCGTCCATCCGCAGCCCGGGCACGGGCCGAAGGGCTCGTCCGAGGTCTTCTCCGTGCAGATGGTGAAGCACGGCGGACGGTGGGTCGTGAACGGCCTGTACACGACCGCGGTCTTCGCCCGCCCGACGAAGAGCGGACGGCACGAGATCGGCCCCGCCGACTTCGCCGCAGGGCCGGCCGCGCAGGGCAGCGGTGGAGGGGCGCCCGCGCAGACCGGAAAGCGCGGCGCGCTCAGCACGACGTGGCTCTTCGCAGCGGGCGGCGCCATCGTGCTCGCGCTGCTCTTCCCCCTCGGCCTGGCGGTGGTCTCAGCCGTACGGTCGCGCCGCGCCCGGCGCCTCTACATGCGGTCCGACCCGCGGTCGCTACCCCCTCTCCCGCGGAGCGTGCAGGCCGCGTCCCAGCCTCCCGCGAAGGCCGGCGCGGGCGCGGAACGGCACTAACTTTCCTCTGGTACTTTGGTCTAAGTTCCTATGGATTCGACTTCCTCCACCGCACGCGGCGGCTTTCTTTCGTCTCCTCGTAATCAGCGGCGTCTCATGTGGGCGAGCGGAGGAGTCCTCATCGCCGGGGTGGCCGTCTTCCTCTCCGTCTTCGTGTTCGGGGAATCGAGCGGGATCCACTCGAAGATCTCGTCCCAGCCCGCCCAGCATGTGAAGCAGCCGGTCAAGGCGGCGCCGGATCCGACGGCGTACAAGGTCGCGAGGACGTTCATCTCCACCGCAGTCCTGCGCAAGAACCTCGACCAGGCGTACACGCTCGTCAATCCCGACATCAGGGGCGGCCTGACCAGGAAGCAGTGGGACACCGGCAACATTCCCGTGATCCCCTACCCGGCCGGCAACGCGAAGACCGCCGGCTTCGAGGTGGTCAACTCGTACAAGACGCAGATGACGCTGATCGTCGACCTCGTTGCCGCGAAAGGCGCGAATGTCCGGCCGCACCTTCCGTTCTTCATCGGCCTCGTGCGCGCGGGCGGCAAGCCGAAGGGCCGCTGGCTCGTCAATTACTGGCAGGCCGACTACACGCCTCCGGTCCAGTGCGGGCCCAACTGCTAGCGGCTTCTCCGCTCAGCGGCCTACGCTCCTCTCCCCGGGCGCAACGGCGCGTGATGTGGCTCAGCGGCGGACTCTTCGTCGTCGGGCTGATCGTCTTCCTCTCAGCCTTCGTCCTGCGCGGCACGAGCGGTCTCCATTCGCCGATCTCGAACCTGCCCGCGCAACACATCAAGCAGCCGGTCAGGGCGGCACCGGACCCGAAGGCCTACACGGTCGCGAGGAAGTTCCTCGAGACGGCAGTCCTGCGCAAGAACCTCGACCAGGCCTATCCCATCGTCAACCGCGACATCAAGGGCGGGCTGACGAAGAGGCAGTGGGAGACCGGCAACATTCCCGTCATCGGCTACCCCGCCGAGAACGCGGACGACGCCGGCTTCGAGGTCGTCTCCTCGTACACGACGCAGATCATGCTGATCGTCGACCTCGTCGCCAGGCCGGGCTCGAGCGTGCGACCTCACCTTCCCTTCTGGCTCGGCCTCGTTCGCGCCGGAGGCAAGCTGAAGGGTCGCTGGCTCGTGGACTACTTCCAGGCCGACTACAGCCCGCCGCTGCCCTGCGGCAACTGCTAGCGCGCTAGATCAGACGGAGGGAAGCCCGCGCCGCGGCCCGTCGGGGCCCGGCGTCACGAACTCGGCGCGCTGGACGCCAAGGTTGGCGTCGCTGCGGGGATGGACGGCGAGGCCGGTCGGCCAGTAGCCCAATCCCACTGGGGCCGGGCCGGCGCTCCGCCCCATCGAAACCGCCGAGACCGCCACCAGCACGGCAGCCGCCGCGGCCGCGGTCACCGCTGCGACGCGTGCTGCGAGACGCGTGGCGGCCGGGCGCCGGACGAGCCAGACCTGCGGCGCAGGCTCGAGCGGCGTCGTGCGTAGCAGCTCCGTGTAGTCACGTACGCCCCATGCGAAGGCAGCACAGGAGGGGCAGCCGTCGAGGTGCCGGTCGAGGAGGCGTGCCTCGTGCGCAGACAACTCGTCGTCGAGTTGCAGCGAGAGGCGCTCGCGCGCCTGTTCGCAACTGGTCCTCACATCAGTTTTGACGCCGATATGCGCTCAGGGTTAGGACGGTTTGCCCTTTTTCGCGTCAGAGCAACCGCACGCGTGGGTCGAGGACCGCGTAGGCGACGTCGACGATGAAGTTGGCCACGATCACCGCGAGCGTGATGCAGACGATGACGCCGATGATGACCGGGACGTCGCTCGTGTGCACCGCACTGAGCACCTCGATGCCCAGGCCGTGCAGGTTGAACACCCTCTCGACGAACAGGACGTTCCCCAGCACGTACGCGATATCCATGCCGAGCATCGTCACGACCGGCAGCAGGCTGTTGCGCAGCATGTGACGCACGACGACCCTCCGGGCGGGCGCGCCTTTGGCCCGCGCCGTGCGTATGTAGTCCTCGCTGGCCGTCTCGAGCAGGGTCGCCCTGATGATGCGGACGTAGAGTGCCGCGAAGAGGAACGCAAAGGTCAGCCACGGCAGGATCAGGTGGTATGCCCAGTGGACGGGGCCGCTGCACTCGCCTCCGGCGCTCGAGGCGAAGTTGCAGTAATCGGCAATCGGTGTCCAGCCCAGCTTGAAGCCGAAGAGGTAGGCGAGGATCAGGCCGAGCCAGACCGGCGGCGAAGCGATTCCGACGAGCACGAAGACCATCGCCGCCCGATCGAACAGCGAGCGCGGGCGAAGCGCCGACAGGACTCCCACGGGAAACGAGATGAGGAGCCAAAGCACCGCGCCGCCGAGAACGATCGAGCCGGTCACACGCGCGTCCTGGGCCATGATCCAGCGCACCGAGGCGCCGTTCTGGAACGAGTAGCCGAGCGACTGGTGCCGGATCATGTTCCAGACGAAGATCCAGTACTGCTGGTACGCCGGCACGTCGAGATGCCACTGGCTGTTGATCTGCGCGGCCTGCACCGGCGACACGGAGAACCCGAACCCGGTGATTCGCCCCGGGCTGCTGGGGATCAGGAAGAAGATCACGTACGTGATGAAGGTGGCCATGAAGAAGAGCCACACCGCCCAGAAGAACCTCCGGATCAGATACCGGATCACAGCAGCCGCAGACCCCCCCTCACGCCTTTCAGCCTACGGCGACGAGTCGCGCTTGGCAACGGGTCAAAGGGCATTTCGGTGCGGGTCGAAGCCGGCGCCGATGAGGATGAGCGCGAGACCGAGCGCGAAGAGTGCGAGTGAAGTGCGCCGTGCGTCGACTCGCTCGGCGAGCGTGGTGCGACGGATGGCGCGGGCCATCAGGCCGGCGCGCCGCGCAGCCATCTCACCTGTCTGCTCGTCTCCCCAGTCGGCGCGGAGCGGCCCTCGCATGCCGAGGACGAGGCTGCCGACGAGGACGGTTGCGCCGACGGCGTAGAAGCCGACGCTGACCGCACGGGCGATGTTGGTGTGGGCGAGCGCTCCGATCGCGACCGAGACTGCGCCCGTCAGAGCGAAGATGGCAGCGAAGATGACGAACAGCCGGCGCAGCCCGCTGCGAATCACCGCGCCGCCGCGCTCGCTAGTCGGTCGTGCCTGCGAGGTCGGCCGATGCGGTGCCCGCCGCGACCGCGGGCCGGCGCCGGATCTCGTCCTCGTCCATCGGCCAGCGCTCGAGCGGGAAGTGGCACGCGAACCGGTGGTCCGAACCCCCCGCGGCAGGGTTCAGCTCCGGCTCGTCGACGTTGCAGATGCCGTCGACGAAGCGTGGGCAGCGCGGATGGAAGCGGCAGGCCGCCGGAGGGTTGAGCGGGCTCGGGACATCACCCGTGAGGACGATCTGCCTCCGCGCGCGGCCCGCCGTCGGATCCGCGATCGGCACGGCAGAGAGCAGCGCACCCGTGTACGGGTGCTTCGGCCCGGTGTACAGGTCTTGCTTCGCGGCCGTCTCGACCGGCTTGCCGAGGTACATGACCATCACGCGGTCCGAGACGTGGCGGACGACGTTGAGGTCGTGTGCGATGAAGATGTACGTCAGGTCGAAGTCCTGCTGGAGGTCCTTGAGCAGGTTGAGGATCTGGGCCTGCACCGAGACGTCGAGCGCCGACACGGGCTCGTCGCAGATGACGAGCTTCGGGTTGATGACGAGCGCGCGGGCGATCCCGATCCGCTGCCGCTGGCCGCCCGAGAACTCGTGCGGGAAGCGGTTGTAGTGCTCCGGGTTGAGGCCGACGATCTCGAGCAGCTCCTGCACGCGCCGCTTGCGGTCATGCTCCGAGCCGATCCCGTGGACCTCGAGCGGTTCGCCGACGATCGCGCCGACGCGCTTCCGCGCGTTGAGCGACGCGTACGGGTCCTGGAAGACCATCATCATGTCGCGCCGGACCGGCCGCATGTTGCTGCGGTTGAGGTGGGTGATGTCGCGCCCGTCGAAGACGATCTTGCCGCCCGTCGGCTCGAGCAGCCGGGCCAGGCAGCGCGCCATCGTCGACTTTCCGCAGCCGGACTCGCCGACGACTCCGAGCGTCTCGCCCCTCTCGAGCGAGAAGCTGACCCCGTCGACCGCCTTCACCTGGCCGACCTCCTTCTGGAAGATCAGGCCGCGCGTGACGGGGAAGTACTTCTGCAGTCCCTCGACGACAAGCAGCTCGTCGCTCAAGCCGCGCTCCCTTCCGCCGCCCCGAGGCTGGCCTTCTTCGCTTCCCAGATGCGAGCCCGCTCGTCATCCGAGAGATGACAGCGGAAGCGGTGCCCCTCGCCGACGGCGCCGGCGCGGAGCTCGGGGAGCTCCTCGTGGCAGCGGTCGAACGCGTACGCACAGCGCGGGTTGAAGGCGCATCCCGACGGTGGATGGAGCAGCGACGGCGGCTGGCCCGGGATCTGCTCGAGCCGCGCCGACGTGATGTCGAGCCGCGGCAGCGAACCGAGCAGGCCCCACGTGTACGGCATCTCGGGCTTCGTGAACAGGTCGTCGACCTCCGCCTGCTCGACCACGCGGCCGCCGTACATCACGAGCACGTCGTCGGAAAGCTCCGCCACCACGCCGAGGTCGTGCGTGATCATGACGATCGCCATCCCGTGCTCTTCCTGCAGCTTCGTCATGAGCCGCAGGATCTGCGCCTGGGTCGTCACGTCGAGCGCCGTCGTCGGCTCGTCCGCGATCAGCACCTCCGGGTTGTTGATGAGTGCCATCGCGATCATCACGCGCTGGCGCATCCCGCCGGAGAACTGATGCGGATAGTCGTCGATACGCGTGTCCGCCTTGGGGATCTCGACCTCCTTGAGGATCTCGATCGCCCGCCGGCGAGCCTCGTCGTGCGTCACGTCGTTGTGCAGGAGTACAGCCTCCTCGAGCTGCCACCCGATCTTCTTCACCGGGTTCAGGGAGGTCATCGGATCCTGGAAGATCATCCCGATCCGGCGGCCGCGGATCTTCTGCAGCTGCTTGCCGCTCGCACCGAGGATCTCCTGCCCGTCGAAGCGGACGGAGCCGCTCACCTCGGCGTGACGGCGGTCGACGAGCCCCATCAGGGTGAGGAAGGTCACGCTCTTGCCAGAGCCCGACTCGCCCACGACGCCGAGCGTCTCTCCGCTCTCGACCGTGAAGCTCACCCCTGACACGGCCTTGACGATGCCGTCGTCGGTCCGGAAACGCGTGTTCAGGTCGGTGACTTCGAGCAGCGCCATGTCAGGTACTGAGACGGATTCTCGGGTCGAGCCACGCGTACGCCACGTCGACGAGGAAGTTGAAGATGATCACCGCGATGCAGGCGAAGACGACGATCCCGACGACGACCGGAAGGTCGTCCCTGTTCGCCGACTGGATCAGCTGCGACCCGAGGCCGCGCAGGTTGAACACGAACTCGGTGAAGACGGCGCCGCCGAGCGCGAGGCCGATGTCCATGCCGAGGATCGTCACAACAGGCAGCATGCTGTTGCGCAGCACGTGCTGGAACAGCACGCGCGAGCTGGAGGCTCCCTTCGCCCGAGCCGTCCGGACGTAGTCCTCGGACATCGTCTCCATGACGTTCGCCCGGATCAGGCGCACGTAGAGCGCGGCGAAGAGGAACATGAAGGTCATCCACGGCAGGATCAGGTGGTAGGCCCACTCCGCCGGCCCCGAACAGGTGCCGACCCCCGAGGTCGGGAGAAGGTTGCAGTAGGTCGCGATCGGCGTCCAGCCGAGCTTGAAGCCGACGACGTAGGCGAGGATGAGCCCGATCCACACGGCCGGCGCGGAGATCCCGATCAGGACGAAGACCATCCCGAACCGGTCGAGGATCGACCGCGGGCGCAGAGCCGACAGGATCCCGATCGGAATCGAGATCGAGAGCCAGAAGACTGCGCCGCCGAACACGAGCGAAGCCGTGACCGGAACGTCCTGGCGGATGATCGTGTTCACCTGCTCGCCGTCGGCGTAGGAGTAGCCGAGCGACTGGTGCTTGATCATGTTCCAGAGGAAGAGCCAGTACTGCTGGTAGATCGGCAGGTCGAGATGAAGGCTCTTTCGGACGTGGGCCACGATCTGCGGCGTGCAGTGCGTGCCGCACGCAATGTGCGCCGGATCCGACGGGATCACGTAAAAGATGATGTAGGTGATGATCGTCGCGACAAGGAACAGGAAAATCGCCCAGAAGAAGCGGCGAATGAGGAAATAAAGCACTGTCTCCGGTTCCTGTTCTGTCTGCGGTTGGCTTCTGTGTTTCTTGCTCGGGCTGACTGCTTGTTGCTACGAAGATTCCTGGAGGGGCGCCCGTGGGCGCCCCTCCAGCTTACTGCGATTTCGGCTTAGTGGCCGGTTAGCCCACCGACATTGCGTTGAGGATCGGATAGCCGAAGTAGTTGCTGTAGATGACGTTCTTGACCCGCTTCGAGGTGAGGTACCTGAAGGTCGGGACGTAGAGCGGGAACGCCGGCGCGTACTTCGACATCAGCGTCTTGTCCAGAGCGGCGTATGCAGCACTGCGCGCCGGGCCGGAGAGCGACGCTGCGTGATCCATCTGGCTGTTGAACGACGAGTTGTTGAAGTAGAAGTAGTCAACGTTACCCGTCTGCTGGATCGAGCGACCGTCGAAGTTGACGTTGATGAAGTCGAACGGATCGAAGTAGTCGGCACACCAGCCCGAGTGGGCGATGTTGTAGTCCGTGCCCTTCGTCTCGATCGGGCCGTAGTAGTCCGTCGGGTCGGACGGCTCGAGCTTCGTCTTCAGCCCGATGTGCGAGAGCTGGGCCGCCTCGAACGTGGCCTCGGTCGTCCGGACCGCACTGGCCTGGTTGTAGTAGATGTTGAGCGTCGGGGCGTTGCTCAGAGCGCTGCCGCCGACCGCCTTCGCCTTGGCGAAGTTCGGATAGTTGCCGTAGATGCTGAACTTCTTGTATCCGGGCAGACCCTTCACGAGGATCTGGTCGGACGCAGCGCCCGCGTACGGGCCGAGCTGCTTGATGATCGGCGTGCGGCCGATCGCGTAGTTCAGCGCCTTGCGGACGTTCACGTTGTCCGTCGGAGCCTTCGCGTTGTTGAAGGCCTCCCAGATGATGCAGGCCTGGGTACCGACGTGGAACTGGCCCTTGTTCGGTCCGCCGTACTTCGCGGCAACCGTCTTGACGTCAGCCGCCGGAACGCCAGCCATGTCGAAGTCGACCTGGTTCTTCTCGATCTGGAGCAGCGAAGCCTCGCCGTTCGAGTTCGGGAAGCTCTGGATGACGATCTGGTTCGGGTTCGCCAGGCGGGAACCGTGGTAGAACTTGTTCCGCTTCAGCACCACGAGGCGGCCGGGCTGGTTCGTCGCGATGTAGTACGGACCGGCCGACGGGTACTTGAGGACGCCGCCCGAGCTCTTCGTGTACTTCATGCTCGGCTTGACGGCACCGAACCACTGCATGCCCATGATGGACACGAAGGTCGGGTTCGCCTTGGTCAGATGGAAGGTGAGGGTGAGCCCCTTCGCACTGATGCCCGAGATGTGGGCAGCCTTACCGTCGGTGAACTTCTGCGCACCGACGACCATCTTGTTGAGCTGATCGAAGATGCCGTACTGCGCATACATCTTCGGGCTCAGGATCCGCTCCCAGGCACGCTGGTACGAGGCGGCCGTGACGGGCGAGCCGTCGTTGAACCGCTGCCCGCTGCGGAGGTTGAACGTAACTGTCTTGCCGTTCTTCGAGATCGTCGGGAATGCCCTGGCGGCCTCGGGGAACAGCTGCGAGCCGGCAGCGCCGGACTTGTTCGGGAAGTTGACCAGCAGTAGCTGCGTCGAGTAGAGAACCTCCCAGTCGTTCGTGACATACGCCAGACCCGGGTCGAGCGTGTCGAACGCACCGGCGGACTGGTTGACCCGCAACGTGCCGCCACGCAGCGCCTTTGCCGAGGAGGCCTTCTGTGTCGCAGAGGAGGCCACCCCGACGGTCGTCGCTGCGATGAGCAACGCAACTCCCGTGCAAAGCATCAGCAGGGAGAGCAGGTGCTTCCTGCGCATATGACTCCTTCCATCGCGGGTCCGCTCGCCCTCACGAACGGCCCGATTGAGGTGAGTAAGAGACACCAGCGAGTAGTGAGACGCTTGTCGGTCGAAAGAGTTAGAGCATCCCGCGCGGATCGAACGCGTCACGCAGACCGTCGCCGAGCAGGTTGAAGGCGATCGTCGTGAAGAGGATCGCCAGGCCGGGGAAGAGCAGGATCCAGACGTCGGTCTGGTAGAACTGCGGCGCGTTCGCGAGCAGGTTGCCCCAGCTCGCCTGCGGCGGGTCGATGCCCAGGCCGAGGAACGAGAGGCCGGCCTCGCCCAGGATGTTCTGGGCGATGAGGATGGTCGAGTAGACGATGATCGGCGCCACGAGGTGCGGCAGCAGGTGCGACCGCATGATCCGCCAGTCGCTCGCGCCGGTCATCCTCGCAGCCTCGACGAACTCCTTCTCGCGCAGCGAGAGGACGACGCCGCGCATGATCCTGGCCGGATAGAACCAGCCGAAGACGCTGAAGATCAGCGCCAGCGTGAAGACGCCGTGCGGGAGGAAGCCGAGCGTGACGCTGTTGAGCTTGTCTCCGGCGACGATCCGCAGCGCGATGATGAAGAGGAGGTACGGGAAGACCATCACGACTTCGATCATTCGCGAGACGACGGTGTCGATCCAGCCGCGGAAGTAGCCACCGGTAAGCCCCATGAGGACTCCGAGAGAGACCGAGCCGAGGGTGGCGAAGATCCCCACCTCCAGCGACACCTGTGCGCCGTAGAGAAGGCGAAGGAACATGTCGCTGCCGTTCTGGTCGGACGCGCCGAGGACGAGCGTGGTGTTTCCGTACTGCTTCTGCAGGAACTGCGGGATCTGGTCCCCGGCGAAGTACGGCGCCGCCGAGATGTGCGACCAGGGCCCGACCGGAACGAAGTCGTGAACGCCATAGCCGAACAGGGCGTTCGGCCCGTGTCCGAGGAAATGGGCTGCGATCGGCGCTCCTGCGAACGCAGTGGCGAAGAGGAAGATGATGAAGCCGAAGCTCACCATCGCGAGCCTGTCGCGGCGGAAGCGAATCCAGACGAGCTCCCAGTACCCGCGAGCCTTGACCGTTACCGGCGCTGCCGGCGCAGCGGCGACGTCGAGCGCAGCGGGAGTGTCGACGCGGACAGTCACGACCGCGGGGAAAGTATCTCAAAGCACGCGGAACTGCCACCCATTCGAAGCAATTCGACGCCTTTCGGGCGCGAAAGTTAGTGCGGAAGTCGGGCGAACCAGTCGAGCGCCGCCGGGTTCGCGAGCGAGTCACGACTCGCGACCTCGTCTGCCGGAGCCCCCATCAGGAGCCGTTTCACGGGCACCTCGAGGATCTTCCCGGAGAGGGTCCGCGGGATCTCCGGGGCGACGAGGATCTCGTCCGGCACGTGCCGCGGCGAGCAGTCCTCGCGGATCCGGCGCCGGATCGACGCTTCCAGGGCCTCGTCGAGCACCGCGCCGTCGCGCAAGACGACGAAGAGCGTCATCCGCAGTGCGTCGCCGCGCGGGATGTCGACCACGAGCGCGTCGACCACCTCGTCCAGCGCGAGGACGCTGCGATAGATCTCGCTCGTTCCGGTGCGGACGCCGCCGCGGTTGATCGTCGCGTCGGAGCGGCCGGTGATGATCGCCGTCCCGCGGTCGGTGATCTCGATCCAGTCGCCGTGCCGCCAGACGCCGGGGAAGGTGGAGAAGTAGCTCTCGCGGTAGCGCGACCCGTCCTCGTCGCCCCAGAGATGGAGAGGCATGGACGGCAGCGGCTCCGTGATGACGAGCTCGCCGACCTCGCCGACCAGCGGCCGCCCCTCCTCGCTCCACGACTCGACCTTCGCCCCGAGCGCGCGCGCCTGCAGCTCCCCGCGGTACACCGGCAGCGTCGGCACCCCGCCGACGAAGGCGGTGCAGGCGTCCGTGCCGCCCGACGTGGAGAAAAGCCAGATGTCCTCGCCGAGGCGGTCGCGAACCCAGTCGAAGCCCTCGGGCGCCAGCGGCGAGCCGGTCGAGCCGACACTGCCGAGCCGTGAGAGATCGCGACCCGACCGCGGCTCGACTCCCTCCTTCTGGCAGGCGGTGATGAACCCCGCGCTGGTGCCGAAGCACGTGATGCCCGCCGCGTCCGCGAGATCCCAGAGCGTCCCGAGATCCGGGTAGGCCGGGTTGCCGTCGAAGAGGACGATCGACGCCTCCGAGAGAAGGCCGCCGACGAGGAAGTTCCACATCATCCAGCCGGTCGTCGTGAACCAGAAGAGCCGGTCGCCGGGGTGCGCGTCGACGTGCAGGCGGAGCTTCTTCAGGTGCTCCAGCAGGATGCCGCCCTGGCCGTGGACGATCGGCTTCGGCAGGCCTGTCGTGCCCGAGCTGTAGAGCACCCACAGCGGGTGGTCGAAGGGGAGTTGCGCGGGTTCGAGCTCGGCGGGCGGGAGCTCCCAATCGCCGCCGTCGAGGTAGGGGACGACGAACGTGCGCTCCACGGTCGGCAGTTCGCGCTGCAGCGCGGTGATCGCCTCGCGCCGGTCGAAGTCCCGGCCGCCGTAGCGGTAGCCGTCGACGGCGAGAAGCACCTTCGGCTCGATCTGGGCGAGGCGGTCGACGACGCTGCGGACGCCGAACTCCGGCGCGCAGCTCGACCACGTCGCGCCGATGCTCGCACAGCCGAGGAAGGCGGCGACCGTCTCGGGGATGTTCGGGAGGTACGCCGCGACGCGGTCTCCGGCGACGACGCCCGCCTCGCGCAGGGCCGCCGCGACCGCTCCCGCACGGGCCCGCAGCTCACCCCACGTCCACTCCCCGAGCGGACGCAGCTCCGACGCATGGTGGATCGCGACCTCGTCGTCGTTCCGGCCGCGGAAGACGTGCTCCGCGTAGCTGAGGCGCGCGCCGGGAAACCATTTCGCGCCGGGCATCTCGTGCGTGGTGAGCACCCGTTCGTAGGGCTCGCTCGCCTCGACCTCGAAGAACTCCCAGATCGACGCCCAGAACGCCTCGAGCTCGTCGACCGACCACTGCCAGAGGTCGTGGTAGCCCTCGAGTCTCAGGCCGCGCGTCTCGGCGAGCCACTCGCGGTAGTGCGTGATCGTGGCGGACGCGATCCGCTCGGGGCTCGGCGTCCAGACGATCGGCGGCGCGGGCACGCCGCGATCGTAGTCGGGCCGGCGAGGCGCGGACCCGAGCCCGCGGCCCGCGGCGGGCCCCCGGCTACACCGAGGGCCCGCCGTGCCGGGCGACTGCCTTCGCTAGGCCGTCGCCCGCTGGTTGACCCCCGCCTTGAACATGCCGCCGGTGGCGATCTTGGTCAGGAGCTTGTCGGCCTGCGACTCCTCGTCGAGCGTCTCGTCCATCAGGTCCCTGATGCCGTCGAAGCCGCAGTCGGCCGCGAGTTGCCGCGCCGTCCCGTAGGCGGCGATCTCGTAGTGCTCGACCCGCTGCGCAGCGCCGATCAGCGCGGCGTCCATTGCGATCGGGTCGCCGCCCTTCTGCATCAGCTCCTCGCCCTCGGCGATGAGCCCCTGCATGGCCTTGCACACCTCGGGAGGCCCGGACATGCCCAGCTCTCCCATCGCCTCCTCGACGCGCTTCAGATGCCCGCGCGTCTCCTCGAGATGGTGCTCGAACGCCTGGCGCAACTCGTCGTGATGCGCCGCCTGGGCCATCTTCGGCAGCGCCCGCGTGAGTTGCTCCTCGGCGCTGTGCAGATCCTCGAGCTGTTCGTGCAGGACGTCCTTGAGCGAATGGAAACCCATGTGTTTCTCCTTTTCGAGTCGTGTTCCGTCGAGTTGGGTTCCGCGCTTGTCGAAGTGCAAACAACGCGTACGGAGATAAGGTCCTTAGGTGTCCGATGAGACGCTGAGCATCCGGGACAACCGCACCGGAACCGAGGTCGAGATCCCGATCTCGGACGGGACGATCCGGGCGACCGACCTCCGCCAGCTCGGGTTGATGTCCTACGACCCGGCCTTCCTCAACACCGCGTCGACCCGGAGCCGAATCACGTTCATCGACGGCGACGCGGGCATCCTCCGCTACCGCGGCTACCCGATCGAGCAGCTGGCCGAGCATGCAAGCTTCCTCGAGACGGCGTGGCTCCTGTTCGAGGGTGAGCTGCCCACGAGCGACCAGCTCGCGGCGTGGGAGGAGGAGGTCCGGCTCCACACCTACGTGCATACGAACGTGACGCAGTTCCTCGACGGCTTCCGCCACGACGCGCACCCGATGGGGATGCTGCTCGGCGCCGTCGCCGCGCTGTCGACCTTCTATCCGGACGCGAAGGAGATCGGCGACGTCGAGAGCCGGCGGCTGCAGCGCGTGCGGCTGATCGCGAAGTTCCCGACCATCGCCGCGTGGGTCTTCCGCCATAGCCGCGGGCTGCCGTACGTCTTCCCTCGCAACGATCTCGACTACATCGGCAACTTCGTCAACATGACGTTCGAGATCGGCGGACGGCACGAGCCGAATCCCGTCTTGCAGCGCGCACTCGAGATCCTCCTCGTGCTGCACGCCGACCACGAGCAGAACGCCTCGACGAACGCGGTGCGGGGTGTCGGCTCGACGCAGGTCGATCCCTTCTCGGCGGTGTCGGCCGGGATCGCGGCGCTGTACGGGCCGCTGCACGGCGGGGCGAACGAGGCGGTGCTGCGGATGCTCGACGAGATCGGGACGGTGGAGCGCATCCCCGATTTCATCGAGTCGGTGAAGGCCGGCCACGGGCGGCTGATGGGGTTCGGCCACCGCGTCTACAAGAGCTACGACCCGCGCGCGAAGCTGATCAAGCGCGTCGCCGACGACGTCTTCGCCCAGACGGGGCTAAACCCGAAGCTCGAGATCGCGCTGGAGCTGGAGCGGATTGCGCTCGAGGACGACTACTTCGTCTCGCGGAAGCTCTACCCGAACGTCGACTTCTACTCGGGGCTCATCTACCAGGCGATGGGCTATCCGACGGACTACTTCACCGTGTTGTTCGCGCTCGGCCGGTTGCCCGGCTGGCTCGCGCAGTGGGAGGAGATGCTTTCCGACTCCGAGCAGAAGATCGCGCGGCCGCGGCAGGTGTACACCGGCTACGACGAGCGCGAGTTCGTCCCGCTCGCACAACGCGGCTAGGCAGCGAGCGGTCAGGCGTGGGAGCGCCGAGCTGCCGATCGAGCGCGTAATCGTGCCGCACTGCGAGGAGCCCGAGTTCCTCGACGCGCCTCCCTTGGCCATGGCCGGGTGCCGGGCACGCGGCCACGTCTTCTTCGGCCAGGTGGTTGCGTCCGACCGCGGAGTAGGGGCCGCATTCCGCTCATCCGATGGCCCCGCGGGACATGGCCCCGTGCCCGGCACCGGGACAGGGCTCATGGGCACATGTGCGCTCAGCGGAAGAGGGCGCTCACGGCGGCGCGTTCATCGGCCGACAGCGGATGCTCGAGCGCGGCTAGCGCCGGCGCCAGCTGCTGCGGACGACGCGGGCCGAGCACGACCGACACGTGCTCGTCGCCGAGCAGCCACGCGAGGGCGAGCGTCGCGGGATCCCCTCGCCGCTCGAGCTCCTCGAGCGCGTCGTAGACGCGGTCGTCGCGAAGGTGCTCGTACGGCCCGGGCCGCATCGTCATCCGCGAGCCCTCAGGCTCGGCGGCGTCACGGCGGTACTTGCCCGTCAGCCAGCCTCCGGCCAGCGGGCTGAACGCCTGGAACCAGAGGCCGTTCTCGCCGCAAAGAGGCAGCACGTCACCCTCGGCCTCGCGATCGAGCAGCGAGTACGAGTTCTGGACGGCCGCGAAGCCGCCCGCGCCGAGCGCCTCGGCCAGCTGCCCGCCGTCGACGTTGCTGACTCCGTAGGCGCCGATCTTCCCGGCAGCGACGAGCTCCTCGAAGACGCTCGCGAGCTCGGCAGCCGGAACTTCCGGATCCCAGTCGTGGGCGAGGTAGAGGTCGACGCGCTCGACGCCGAGCCTGCGGAGACTGGCCTCGATCTGGCGCCGGACGCGCTCCGGCGCGAGCCCGCGATCCTCCCCGTCGTTCATCGGGTTGAACGTCTTCGTCGTGATCCGGAGCCCATCGGGCCGCCGCGAGCGGAACCATTCGCCGATGAACGTCTCGCTGCGACCACCGCCGTATGCGTCCGCGGTGTCGAACCACGTGATTCCCGCCCCCCAGGCCGCGTCCATCAGCTCGAGGGCCTGCTCGAGCGTCTCCCCCTGCCCGAAGAACGCCGGCGCCGACCCGATGCCGCCGAAGTTCCCACAGCCGAGGATCACTCGAGGGTAGGCTCGCTCCATGGCGGCGACCCTATTGGACGTCGAGGCCGTCCGCGCCCGCTTCTCCTCGCTGCGCGACGGCGGCTTCGTCTTCCTCGACGCCCCGGGCGGATCGCAGGTGCCGGACGAGGTCGGAGACGCGATCGCGCGCGCGCTGCGCGAGGCGAGCGCGAACATCGGCGCGAACTACGAGACGAGCAAGCGGGTCGAGCAGATCCTCGCGACGGCACGCGAGGACGGCGCGCGATTCCTCGGCTGCTCGCCCGACGACGTGATCTTCGGCCAGAACATGACCGTCCTCGACTTCGCGCTCTCGCGCACGGCCGCGCGCGACTGGAAGGAGGGCGACAGGATCCTCGTGTCCCGGCTCGACCACGACGGCGGGGTCGCGCCCTGGGTCGAGCTTGCCGCCGACCGCGGCTTCGAGGTCGAGTGGGTGAACGTGACCGAGGACCTCGGTTTCGACTACGACGATCTCGCCGACCGGCTGGACGACCGCGTGCGCGTCGTCGCGTGCGTCGGCTCGTCGAACGCGATCGGCACGATCGTCGACGTGGCGCGCGTCTCGGAGCTCGCGCACTCGGTCGGCGCGCTGTGCTGGGTCGACGCCGTCCAGTACGCCGCTCACGTTCCGACGGACGTGCAGGCGCTCGACTGCGACGTGTTCATCTGCTCGGCGTACAAGTTCTGCGGGCCGCACTTCGGCCTCGCCTACGGACGGCACGAGCTGCTCGAGTCGTGGCGCCCCTACAAAGCGCGCCCCGCGGCGGCGGATCCCGTCGGACGCCGCTTCGAGCCGGGGACGGCGCCGTACGAGCTCCTGGCGGGCTTCTCGGCCACGATCGCGTACCTCGAGTCGATCGGCGGGATGGAGGCAATCGCCGCCTACGAGCGCGAGCTCGGACAGCGGTTCCTCGACGGCCTGCCGGACGGCGCCACGGTGTACGGGCAACCGACGATGGACGGCCGTGTCCCCACCTTCCTGATCAACCTCGAGGGCGTCGACGCTGCCGACGCGGCGAAGCGGCTCGCCGGCGACGGCTTCGGGGTCTGGGCGCACGACAACTGGTACTCACTCGGGCTGCGGGAGAAGCTCCCCTACCCGGACAGCGCGATCCGCGTCGGTCTCATCCACTACAACACCGCCGACGAGATCGACCGCTTCAACACCGCTCTGGCGCGGCTGTAGCATTACGAACACATGTTCGTGCTGCACGCGGACGCGGACGCGTTCTTCGCGTCGGTGGAGCAGCGGGACGACCCGCGGCTCCGCGGCCGCCCGGTGATCGTCGGCGGCGGCGTCGTGCTGGCCGCGAGCTACGAGGCGAAGGCGTTCGGCATCCGCACCGCGATGGGCGGGCGGCAGGCGCGCCGCCTCTGCCCCGACGCGGTCGTCGTCCGGCCGCGCTTCTCCGCCTACACCGAAGCGAGCCGCGCGATGTTCGCCGTCTTCGAGGACACGTCCCCGGTCGTCGAGGGATTGTCGATCGACGAGGCGTTCCTCGACGTGCGGGGGATGGAGCGAATCGCCGGCACGCCTGCCCAGATCGCCGTGCGGTTGCGGGCGGCGGTGCGCGAGCGCGTCGGGCTCGCCGTGACGGTCGGCGTCGCGCGCACGAAGTTCCTCGCGAAGGTTGCGAGCGGCGTCGCGAAGCCCGACGGGCTGCTCGTCGTGCCTCCCGACTGCGAGCTCGCGTTCCTCCACCCCTTGCCGGTCGAGTGCGTGTGGGGAGTCGGTCCGGCGACGGCGCGGCGCCTGCAGGCGTGGCATGTTCGGACGGTGGGCGAGCTCGCAGCCCTCTCGGAATCGACGCTCGTGGCGATGCTCGGCCAGGCCTCCGGCCGCCATCTGCACGCGCTCGCGCGGAACCGCGACTTCCGGCGCGTCGAGCCCGGACGGCGGCGCGGCTCGATCGGGTCGCAGCGCGCGCTGGGACGCGGGCGCCATTCTCCCGCGGCGGTCGACGCGACGCTCGTCGGCATCGTCGACCGGATCGCACGGCGGCTGCGTGCGGCGGGGCGCATCGGCCGGACGGTCGTGCTGCGACTCAGGTTCGGCGACTTCGAGCGCGCGACGCGCTCCCACACGCTGCCGTTCGCCACCGCGAACACGCAGGCGATCCTCGTCACGGCGCGCGCGCTCCTCGCGACCGCGACCCCGCTGATCGAGCGGCGCGGGATCACGCTGGTCGGCTGCTCGGTCGCGATGCTCGAGGACGACCGGACGCGCCAGCTCCTGCTCGGGCCCGAGGACGCGCTCGACGCGGCGGTCGACGCGGTCCGCGACCGCTTCGGCGGCGCGGCGATCACGCGTGCAGTCCTGCTCGGCCGCGATCCCGGCTTCTCGATGCCCCTGCTGCCGGACTGACTACTCGGGGCGCGGGATGTCCGCGAAATGGCCCGGGTTCCATGAGGACTCGAACGGCGCGTTCGCGGAGCCCACGACGAGGAGCATCGTTCCCGGCGTCCGCGCGATCCCACGGCGCCGCACCTCGGGATCGGTGACGGCGAGCGCGTCCCCCGCTCCAGCCGCACCTCCTCGCCGTCCAGCTCGAACACGGCCGATCCATCGAGCAGCAGGTACAGCTCCTGCTGCCCGCTCCCCCGCTCGTCGTGCGCCTCGACGAGGGGCTGATCCGCGCGGCGGGCGACGAACACGTTCGCGCCGAACGTGTCGATGCCCAGCGCGTGCTGGAGCGGATGCCAGTCGGGGTCGCCGGGCTCGACGTCCGAGACGACGGGCAGATCGGTGATCGAGCTCAGCGTCCAGCGCGCCATCGAGCGGAGCCTAGGGGACGCGTTCGCCTGCGAGCACGCGCGCCAGAACCGGCGGATCGATGTTCCCGCCGCTGACGATGCAGATGCAGCGGTCATCCCGTCGCAGCGCCGCGGCGAGCGCGAGCGCGCCCGCGCCCTCCGCGACGACGTGGGCGCGGGAGGCGAGGAGCCGCACCGCCTCCTCCACCTCGGCGAGCGGGACCGCGACCGCCTCGTCGACGACCTCTCGTGCGTGCTCCCACATCCCCGGGAGCAGCGCGCGGCCGCCGGCGCCGTCGACCCAGGACGCCTGGAACTCGATCTCGCTCGGCTCGCCCGCCGCGAGCGCCGCGGCGAGCGGCGCAGCGGTCTCCGGCTCGGCGGTGACGACCCTGACCTCCGGCCGGAGCTGCTTGACCGCGCTCGCGATCCCCGTCGTCAGCCCGCCGCCGCCCCACGGGATGACGACCGTGTCGAACTCCGGCGCGTCCTCCGTCAACTCGAGACCGATCGTCGCGTTCCCGTCCATGACCGCCTCGTCCGCGACCGGATGCACGAAGAAGCCGGGAACACCCTCGCGGCCGCGGTCCACCATCGCCTGCCACCACTCCTCGTGCGTGACCGGGACTACCTCGGCGCCGAGCGCCTCGACGCGCTCGATCTTCGCCCGCGGAGCGCCCTCGGGACAGATGACCCGCGCCGGCACGCCCGCCTCGCGCGCGGCCCACGCGACGCCCTGCGCCATGTTCCCCGCGCTGGCCGTGACGACTCCGTCCGCGAGCTCACGCGTCGAGGCTGCGCGTACCGCCGAGAGCGCGCCCCGCAGCTTGAAGGAGCCGACCGGCTGCAGGCACTCGAGCTTGAGCAGGATGCGGCCCTCGAGGCCGAACGGGACGAGCGGCGTGCGGAGGACGTCGTCGCCGATCCGCTCCCGGGCCCGGCGGATCTCCTCGAGCGGGATCAGGGCGGGTCGCTCTCCTTCGCGAGCTCGGTCAGCTCGGTGCGCACCCGCCAGAGGTCGGGATAGAGCTTGTGCTTGATCAGCCCGGCGAGCAGCTCGACCGGCGTGCCCTGCGTCCCGATGACGTCCTCTCCGATCACCCGCCCGACCATCTTCACGTGACGGAAGCGCCAGACGCCGACCTGCTCGTCCCAGTCGATGAGCGCCTCGGCGAGCTGGTAGAGGTCCTCGTGCTCGCGGCCCCGCGTATAGACCTCGAGCAGGGTCAGCCCGCGCTCCTCGCGCAGCGCCTCGAACGCCTCCCAGAGCGGGAGGGAGACGCGCCGCACCTCGCGGAAGCCCGGCGAGTCGAAGCCGGAGCCGTGGCCGAGCACGCGGCGCACCTCCTGGTACTCCCACGGCGACATCAGCTCGAGGTGCTCGAGAAACCCAACGACGTACCGCAGCGCGCAGTTCGCGCGCCCGAGCAGCCGCAGGGCCGCGGCCACGTCGCGCGCCTCCACGAGCCGCGTCGCCTCCTCCACCTCCATCCATGCGTGCTTGAGCCAGAGCTCCGACGACTGGTGGACGGTCTGAAAGAGGAGCTCGTCGCGGTGCACCCACTCGTCCGGGCCCTTCTGGAGCGCGAGGAGCTCGTCGGTGCGGAGGTAGCGCTCGTAGTCGCTCGGCGCCGCGCCCGGCAGGATCGGCCGGAACTCCTCCTCGTCGGCGTGTGGGGCGCTCACCAGATCCGCATCTCCAGGCCGGCGAGCGGGACGCCCCCGTCCTCGGTCACGAGCCAGGTGTCCTGCATGTAGAGGCATTCTCGACCATCGGCCGAGATCGCGTGCGGGTGCATGGAGAAGACCATGTTCGCGGCGAGCTCGGTCTCGACGGCCTCGCCGATCCGCGGATGCTCGATCATCGTCATCCCGATCGAGTGTCCCGTGACGTGGCCGAGGTGGTAGCCGCGCTCGGTGAATCCCTTCGACACCGCGCGATGGACGTCGTGCGCGGTCGCGCCCGCGTGGAGCGCCGTCTGCGCAACCTCGTAGTACTCCTCGTACGCCTCGAGCATCCGCTGCACCTCGTCGCTCGGCGTCCCGAGCGCGCGCGAGACCTCGACCCAGTGGCCGCCCGGCCCCGCGATCTCGAGCGACGGGATCGTGAACTCGCCGAAGATCGTGTCCTCCCGCGCGATCGCAAACTCGGCGCCGACGAGCACCATGTTCATCGTCAGGCGCCCGCAGCCGCGCTCGACGAAGAGCTTCTCCGCGGGCGCGAGCACCTCGGCCGCGTTCCGGCCGGGAGCCCATACCTCGCGGAACGCGTGGAAGCCGGCGGTGTTGATCTCGACGCTCTCGCGGACCGAGGCGAGTTCCGCGTCGGACTTGACCGCTCGCACGAGGTCGAACTGCTCGTCCCACGGGACGATCTCGGCCGCGCCCGCGAGCGCCGTGTGATCGCGCACGGTCATCACGTAGTCGAGCCCGTATGTGCCGACCCGCTTGCCGCGCAGCCGGTCCGCCAGCCACTCGCCCGGCCGGTCGGCGAAGACCTGCTCCGCGATCTGCGAGTCGCCGTGCTCGCCGACGTACCGCGCCTCGGCGGGGAAGACGATCGCCGCGTCCCCCTCCCGCGGGAGGAGGACGTACGCGTAGCGGTGCACGATCTGGAAGCCGGAGAGGTACGTCACCGCGCCCTCGAAGCCCGTGTATTCGGAGCCGCAGACGAGCACCGCGTCGAGCCCGTCCCGCTCGAGCGCCTCCCGCACCCGTGCGTGACGCGCGGTCAGCTCTGCGTCCACGACGCCTCCACCCCTTTCACGAGCGTCTGGATCGCGGCGTTGAGCGGCGTCGGCACGCCGTGTTCCTCGCCGAAGCGGACGATGCCGCCGTTGAGGTAGTCCACCTCCGTCTGCCGTCGGGCCTCGACGTCCTGGAGCATCGACGCCTTGTGGTCGTATGCGACCTCCGGCTTCGCGGCGTGGTCGATCAGGTCCTCGGGATCGGCGTCGAGCTCGATCCCCTGCGCCGCGGCGACCGCCTTGCCCTCGTCGACGAGGCCGGTGACGAGCGCGCGGAGCTCGGGACGCTCGCAGACGCGGCCGTGGGTCAGGCCGGTGAGAGCGCCGACGGGGTTCGTCGAGGCGTTGAAGATGACCTTGCGCCACTGCGGCCCGCGCGCGTCCTCGACCGCGTCCGCCGGCATACCGGCGCGGGTGCACACCTCAGCGAGCCGCTCCACCGCGGCGAGAGGCGTCCGCTCGTCGTACGGGCCGAACGTCGTGTCGCCTCTCACGTCCCACTGCACGTGACCGGGCTCGAGCAGCTTCCCCGCCGGAAACGTCGTGCCGCGGATGACGCGCGTGACGTGCGGTGCGATGGTCTCCTCGTTGCCGAGGCCGTTCTGCACCGTGGCGACGCAGCCTTCGGCGAACGCGTGCGCGGTCGCGGCGATCGCCGCCTCCGTGTGCATCGCCTTGGTCGCGACGATGCCGAAGTCGCAGGCGGGCAGCAGGGCCGGATCGCTCGTCGCCCGGGGGCGCCCGACGACCTCGCCGGCACCCGAGAGCCGCAGCCCGTCGCGGTTGATCGCCGCCATGTGCAGCTCGTTCAGGTCGAACGCCCAGACCTCGACGTCGTCGAGCAGCGACAGGTTCGCCGCGAACAGCGACCCGACTGCCCCACACCCCACGACCGCGATTTTCACTCCGAGTAGCTCGCCTCCCTCGCCCTGACGAGCCTATAGACGGCGGTCTGGAGCGGGACGGGGACGTCGAGCCGCACCGCTTCGCGGACCAGCGCGCCGTTGATCGACTCGAGCTCCGTCGGCCTTCGAGCCTCGACGTCCTCGAGCATCGACGGAAAGTGCCGGTGGCCGCGCTGCGTCGCGAGGACGTTCATCTCCCACGGATCGTCGTGGAGCTCGACGCCTGCCGCAGCCGCGACCGCCTTGCCCTCGTCGACGAGGTCGCGGACGAGGTGGCCGAGGTCGGGCCTGTTCTCCGTCTCTGCGAAGTGGAAGTCGTGCGGCAGCGCCGTCAGCGCCGCGACGCCGTTCACCGTCGCGTTGAAGATGAGCTTCGACCACTGTGCCGGCCGCAGGTCGGGGAACGCCTGCGCCTTGAGGCCGCCCGCTTCGATCAGTTCGGCGACGCGGCGCGCCTCCTCCTCCGTCGTGCCGCGGTAGGGCCCGATCCACGTCGGCGTGTCGAGGACGTACTCCACGTGCGCGTCGCCGTGGCGCGTGCCGCTCATGAAGGTGACGGCGGAGAGAAGCGGCCACTCGCCGTGCCCGGCCACGATCCCCTCCGCGCCGAGGCCGTTCTGGATCGTCATCACCGTCGCGCCCGGAAGCATCCCTTCGAGCCGGCCTGCGAGCGGCGCGAGGTCGGTGCCCTTGCAGGCGAGGATCGCGAGCTCGGCGTCCTGCGGGAGCCCGGCCGGATCGGCGGTGGCGCCGACGCTAGCGGTGAAGTCGCCGCGCCCCGACACGCGGAGGCCCTGCTCGCGCAGCGCGGCTGCGTGCTCCTCGCGCCGCGTCAGCACCGTCACGTCGGCGACGCGGGCGAGATGCGCGGCGAGCAGGGAGCCGATCGATCCCGCCCCCGCTACGACGACGGAAGTCATGCCTCGACCACGGCCGCCTCGGTCTCCCGCTGGATCGCCGGGATAACGTGCTCCGCGAACAGCTCCTGCGCCTTGATCGCCTTCCAGTGATCGACGCCGCCGGGGTTCGTCGTGATCGCGATCTCGGTGAGCCCCTCGCAGACCTCGATCGTCTCGCGGATCCGCTGGATGACGTCGTCGGGCGTGCCCACCCAGACGATGTCGCCCGCGACCATCTCGTCGTACGGCGTCGCGGCGAGCTTCTCCATGATCCCCGATGCGTAGAAGCCGTAGCCGGCCGCGTTGAGCGCGTCGATCGGGGGCACGGGATGGTCGGTCAGCGGTGACGCGTTGCCCGCGAGGAACCCGCGCATGTGCTGCTCCGCCTCGCGCAGCGCGAGGTCGCGGTCGTCGTCGATGTAGCAGGCGTGGATCCAGATGATGTCCGGCGTGGTCCCGTACTCGGCGCACTTCGCGCGGTAGAGATCGAGCTGGTCCTTGAGCGCCGCGTACGGGAGCAGCGGAGGCACCGCGACGGCCCAGCCGTGCTTCGCCGCGAGGTCGTACGTCCGGTCCGAGGTGCCGCCGAGTACGACCCGGAACCTGTGCCCGCTGAACGGGACCACCTGGCTGTCATTCACGTTCCAGTACTCGCCCTCGAAGCTGACGACGTCGTTGTGCAGTGCCTCGATGAAGAGGTCGAGCGCCTCCTCGTAGCGCGGACGCGAGGTCTCGTCGAGCGGCATCCCGGCGGGCAGCGGGATCCAGCCGTGTCCGCGCCCGACGCCGAACTCGTAGCGCCCTCCCGTGAGCAGCGAGAACTCGTGGATCATGGCCGCCAGCACGAGCGGGTTGTGGTACGGGAGGATGTGGAGCATCGTGCGGAAGTTGATGCGGCGCGTCCGCGCGGCTGCCATCCCGAAGAAGCCGAAGACGTTCGCCGAGGCCGAGAACTTCGGGAAGAAGAGGTGCTCGACCGCGGCGAAGGCGTCGTAGCCGAGCCGGTCGGCGTTCTCGATCTGCTCGAGCACCTCGCCGTAGAGCCGGTCGTAGGGCTTCCCCGGCCAGCTCTGGACCTCCGTGTAGATGCTGAACCTCATGTCGTGGCCCTCGCTTTCTCGAGATCGGCCACGGAGCGACGCCGTGGCAAGGACAGCTCCCGGCCGCCGGTGAGGCCGTTCGGGCGGAGGATGAGCACGATCGCCATCAGCATTCCGAGGGTGAGCTCTGCCGTCCCCGACGGGACGGTAAAGCTCCAGCCGAGCACGTCGACGGTGTTCGTCGCAGCCGAGAAGAAGGAGAAGATCCCGTTCAGGGCCAGCGCCCCGACGACGGCGCCCAGCAGGCTCCCGGACCCGCCCACGACGAGCATCGCGAGCGTGACGAACGTGAGGTCGAGCGAGAGGCTGCCCGCCTGCAGCGGCTGCAGGTGAACGTAGAGCCCACCGGCGAAGCCGGCGAGGGCACCCGAGAGCGTGAAGGCGAGCAGCCGCTGGCGGTAGATCGAGATCCCGGCCGCCGCCGCCGCCGCCGGATCCTCGCGGGTGGCGCGCAGCATCCGGGAGAAGCGGGTTCGCTGGTAGGCGTAGGCGACGACCACGCAGACGAGCCCGCCGATCGCCGCTTGCCAGATCCCGGTCGTCGATGGAACCGAGGAGAACGCGTTCAGGCCCGGGCCGATCCGCTGCTCGTACGTGAGCACGTTGTTCGTGATCTCGAGCACCCCGAAGGTCGCGATTCCGGCGGCGAGGCCCGAGAGCCGCATCAGCGGCAGCCCGACGGCGAAGGCGAAGATCCCGCCCACCAGCGCAGCGAGCACGAGCGATGCGACGTTGCCGACGCTCGTCGTGAGGAGGAAGTGGGCCAGGCCGGGCATCGTGATCCGCTTCTGGTCCTCCGGCACCGTGAGGACGCCGGCCGTCCAGGCGCCGACGGCGACGAAGCTCACGTGGCCGAACGACAGCACGCCGGAGTTGCCGATGAAGACGTACAGCGCGACGACGATCGCGACCTTCACCAGCGTGTCGAGGAAGTACGCCTGCAGGTAGCTCGAGACCTCGAGCGCGAGGAGCGCTGTGCCGAGGATGAGCAGCGCAGGCGCAAGCAGCTCCACGGCGCGGCGGATCCAGGTCATACCCGCTCCACCGTGCCGCCGCCGCGCGCGAAGAGCCCGTTCGGCCGGACGAGCAGCACGACGATCACCGCGGCGAAGAGGAAGCTCGGGAGGTACTGGCTCTGGTTCGACGGGAGGACGCCGCCGAGGATCCCGTTGGCGAAGCCGATCGAGAAGCCGCCGAGGGTTGCCGGTATGGGCCGGTTGAGGCCGCCGAGGACGACGCCGGCGAGCACGAGGATCGTGTCCTGGGTGCCGAACGTCGGCACGACCGTGAGCTCCTGAACGCTCAGCATCACGGCCGAGACGGCCGCGAACAGCCCGGAGACGATCACGGCTCCCGAGATCACCCAGTTCGCGCGGACACCGAGCAGGCGAGCCGTCCGGAAGTCCATCGCCGCGGCGCGCATGTGGAGGCCCAGCGGCGTGCGCGTGAGGAGGAGCTGCAGGATCACGAGGCAGCCGACGGCGGTCGCGAAGGAGATCACGGCGATCTTCTTGATGAACACGCCGCCGATGTCCCACGGCGCGTTGAGGATCGCGAGCGCGCCGGCGCTCTTGCCCAGCGGGCCGAACGCGAGCAGCGCGATGTTCTGGAGCAGGAACGCGACCGCGAACGTCGCCACGAGCATCACGGCGGGCGAATGCGTCCTCAGCGGCCGGAAGACGAGCCAGTCCATCAACACGGACAGGCCCAGCACGACGCCGAAGCAGAAGAGGATCGACGCCCAGTTCGGGAACCCCCACTGCGAGCCGAAGGCCAGGGCGAACGCTCCGGCCATGATCAGCTGCCCGTACGCGAAGTTGACGAGCCGCAGGACGCCGAAGACCAGGCCGATGCCCACCGCCATGAGCGCGTAGACCCCGCCGAGCGCGAGTCCGTTCGCAAACGTCGGCCACGTGAGGTTGAGGAAGGCGAGCGTCATGCGAGGTAGGCGGCGACAAGCCGGTCGGTGTCGCTTGCGTCCTCCGGGCCGAGCGTCAGGCGGAGCTCGCCGTTCGCGAGCACGTGCGACCTGTCGGCGAGCGCGACCGTCCGCTGGGCGCGCTGCTCGACCAGCAGCACGCCGAGGCCCGAGTCACGGATCTGCGTCAGGGCCTCGAAGACGACGTCCACGATCTTCGGCGCGAGGCCGAGCGAAGGCTCGTCGAGCAGGAGGACGTCCGGGTCGGCGACGAGCGCCCGGCCGATCGCCAGCTGCTGCTGCTGTCCACCCGAGAGGACGCCGGCCTGGCGGGAGCGGAACTCCCGCAGGATCGGAAACAGGTCGAAGGCTCGTGTCAGACCGCCGCCGTTCCTCCCCCGCCTGCGGCCTGCAAGGCCGAGGCGCAGGTTCTCGTCCACGGTCAGCTCGCCGAAGATGCGTCGCCCCTCGGGCACGAGCGCGATGCCGCGGCGGGCCACGTCCTCGGGGCGCCGGCCCACGAGCGACGTTCCGTCGAGCCGGACGTCGCCGCCGGTGACGGGCGCCGCGCCCATGATCGCGTGCAGCGTCGACGACTTGCCCGCGCCGTTCGGCCCGATCAGGCCGACGATCTCGCCGGGCTTCACCTCGAGGGAGAGCCCGCGCACGGCTTCGACCGCGCCGTAGCGGATCGAGAGCTTCTCGACCGTCAGCGCCGTCATTCGAGATCCTCGGCAGCGCTCTCGCCGAGGTAGGCCGCGGCGACGCCGAGGTGGGCGCGGATCTCCTGCGGCGTCCCCTCGGCGAGCGTCTTCCCCTGGTCGAGCACGTGGATCCGCTCGCAGACCTCCAGCACGAGGGCGACATTGTGGTCGACGAGGAGGACGCCCGCCCCGCGGTCGCGGATCACGCCGACCGCGGTCGCGAAGCGCGGCACCTCCGCCTCGGGCAGGCCCGCCGCCGGCTCGTCCATCAGCACGAAGCGCGGTTCCGTCGCGAGCGCCCGCGCGACGCCGAGCCTGCGCTCGTCGCCGTGCGCGAGCGAGCCCGCGGGACGGTCTCCGTAGTCGTCGAGCGCGAGCAGCGCGAGCAGCTCCCGTGCCCGGCGCGCCGCCTCGCGTTGCGACGCGCCGACCCCAAGCGCGGAGACCTCGACGTTCTCCCGCACCGAGAGGCCGCGAAAGGCGTGACTGTGCTGGAACGTCCGCGCAAGCCCGTGTCGCCCGCGCCGGAACGCAGGCCACCGGGTCACGTCCCGGTCCTCGAGCAGCACGCGTCCGCTCGTTGGCCGGTCGAAGCCGCTGAGGACGTTGACGAGCGTCGACTTGCCCGCGCCGTTCGGCCCGATCAGGCCGACCACCTTGCCCTGCGGTAGCTCGAGCGAGACGTCGCGGAGTGCCTGGACCCCCGCGAACGAACGCGAGACGGCGGAGGCCCGGAGCGATCCTCCGGACCTCGCGCGCGTCTCGCTCTCCGAGACCGCCGTCAAGCCCTAGGCGTCCGGGCTGTTCGGCACGACCTTCGCAGTGATGGTGCCCTTCGCAATCGGCTTGTTGTTGTTGATCTCGACCACGCGGTACTCGCGGCCGAAGACCGAGTGGAGCTTCTTCGAGAAGCTCACATTGCCCGAGAGCGTCGGCACCTTGTGGAACTTCTCCATCACCGCTGCGAGCTTCGAGCCGACGAGCGACCCGTTCGCACGCTTGATCGCGGTGACGAGCCCGTCGATCGCGGCCGGCCCGGTGACGAAGCCGCCGGTCGCGGCGTTGAACGGATTGGCGGCCCTGAGCGTCTTGGCCAGCTTGTTCACCGCTGCACTCGGGTCGTGGCCGAATGCGTTCGCGTACGTCACGTACCAGTAGTTCGTGACCTTCGGGCCGCTCGTGGGCAGCCAGTACGTCCCGTCACCCGCCCACGAGTTCAGGATCGGCGTGTTGACCCCGGCCGTGCGCAGGTCGGTGATGAACGGAAGCTGCGCGCCGTACGAGCCCGACGTCACGGTCACGATCACCTTCGCGGGATGCTGCTCGATGCCGCTCGCGGCGTTGTGGAAGTTCGTGGACCCCTGCTGGAGCGCCGGATCCTGGTACGACGTCTCGTAGTTGATCTTGCCGCCGAGCTGCTTGAAGCGAGCCTTGAACGCCGTCACGACGGCCTTGAAGTAGACGATCACGGTGTCCGTCGCGAGGTCGGCGGTCTTCCAGCCCTTGTTCCAGGCGAGCTGCGCCATCGCGGAGCCCTCGTCCTGCGCGACGTTCCCGAAGCTGTACGCGAGCTTGCCCGCCTTGCCGAACCGCTTCGGCCCCATCTGGTCGGTGCCGATGCACGGTGCGATCGTCAGCAGATGGTGCTTGAGCGACTCCTGCACGACAGGCGAAGCGAGATCGACGTCGCAGGTCGTGAAGATGACGTTCGCGCCCTGGCTGATGAGCTTGTCGGCACACGTCTTCGACGTCGTCGGGTCGTCGCCCTGGGTCTTGCAGGTCTTGATCACGATCTTGCGCCCGTCCACACCCTTCTTGTTGACCTTGGCGACCTCGAGCTGCGCCGCCGCGAGTGCAGGTGTGTCGAAGGGCTGCATCGGCCCCTTGTTGTCGAACGCCCAGCCGATGACGATCGGCTTCTTGGCCGACGACGAGCTCGTACGAGCCGCCGCGGCCGCCGCGAGGACGAGTGCCGCAGCGGCAACGATCACGAGCGCCCAGCGCGCCCGCTTGCTTACCCTCATGTCTCTCCTCTCCGGCCAACGGCGTCCGCCGTGACCCTCCGTTCCGACCAACAGCGGTAGAAAGCCTCGCGACCGCGGCGCACGAGCTCGGCGGGGTCGAGATCCCAGAGCGAGCCGGAATACGACGTGCCGAACGCGCCGTTGTCGGAGAAGATCTCGAGGTCGTAGAACCCGTCCCACCCCACGTCGTCTAAGACGCCGAGCAGCGCGGGCAAGTCTGCCGAGCCCTCGCCCGGGAGGACGCGATCGGCCCAGCCGCGCGTCGGCTCGCGCCAGTCGTCCACATGGACTCCCGCGATGAGGTGCGCGTGGCGCGGGATCTCCTCGAGCACGTCCGGCGTGTTCCAGTGATGCCAGACGTCGAACTGGATGCCGACGGCTCCGTTGCCGACCTCCTCGATCAGCTGCGCAGCCTCGCTCAGGGTGTCGATGATCGACCAGTCCTCGATCCCCTCGCGCTGGAACGGCTCGACGGCGAGCCGGACTCCCGCGCTCTCGGCCTCTCGCGCGACAGCGCGCAGGCCGTCGACGACGGTTCCCCTGGCCTCGTCCGGGTCGCGCTCCCCCGGGGGTCCGGTGAGGCAGATGATCGCCGCCGGCTCGAACGCCGCGAGCCGGTGAACCGAGGCGCAGAGCGACTCGATCCGTTCCTCAGGCGCCTCCGGACCGGGCAGGAGCGGCAGCGGCAGGATCGAGGGAACGATCGGCACCGCAGACGAGGAGCCGAGCCCGCTCGCTGCGAGCTGCTCGAGCTCCTCGTCGTCTGGTCCATCGCCGAGCTTCAGCTCCCAGACTCCGATCCCGTCGACGCCCGCGGCCGCATATGCGCGCACGTCGTCGGCGAAGCTCGCGGCAAGCGTGCTCACCTGGGAGATCGAGAACGGTGGCTGCTGTGTGGCCCTCGGCACCGGAGAGGTGATCGTCGCATGCGTTTGACATCTGATCAAGAGTGGTTCACCCTCGATCTTCGTGGAGCCGACCGTGGAGTCGACACTGTCGCAGGGCGGCGACGGGTTGCGCCACCGCACGATGGCGGAGGCGGCGCTCGAGCGGCTGCGCGAGGCCATCATCCTCGGCGAGCTGACGCCGGGCACTCCGCTGCGGCTCGAGGATCTCGCCCGCTCGCTCGGGATGAGCATCTCGCCGATCCGCGAGGCGGTGCGCCGGCTCGAGGCGCTCGGCCTGGCGGAGCACGTCCCGCATCACGGCGCGAAGGTCGTGGCGCTGGAGATCGAGGAGCTGCGCGAGCTGTTCTCGATCCGGCTCGCGCTGGAGTCGATGGCCGTCCGCCGCGCGGCCGAGCTCTTCGACGCGCAGGACGAGCAGTCGGCCCGCTCGCATCTCGCCGAGCTCGACGCCGCCCGCCGCGGCGGCGACGCGCGCGCGGCCGTGCGGGCCCACACCGGGTTCCACTTCACGCTCTACGAGGCGGCGCGCTCCGGCTGGCTCCTGCGCCTGATCCGTCCCGCCTGGGACAGCTGCGAGCGGTACCGGCCCGTGCTGCTGGGCCCCGGCGGCTCGCTGCAGGACCGGCACGCGGAGCTCGACCACGAGCTGCTCGCTGCCTGCGCGGCCCGCGATGCCGACCGCGCCGCCGTCGCATTGCACGCCCACCTGGAGCTGGCGACCGACATCTACGAGGTCGAGCTCGCCGGCCGGAGCATCTTCGCGTTCTAGAAAGGAGCGACATGGCAACCACGTCGGACCGGTCCGCAGGGGAGTCGACCCGGGAGCTTGTCCCGTTCCGCGTCCGCATGGCGGACGGCCGGGACGTCGAGCTCGAGTACTCGTCTCCGCGGCCCGCGGAGGGCCACGACGAGGCCGCCGTGCTCGAGGCGCTGCCGTGGTTCGAGCCGGGCAAGCCGCTCCGGAACTACATGCTCCACGAGAGCGACTTCTACGACGAGGTCGAGCAGGTCTGGGGCCGGCGGTGGGGCGCCGAGGGAATCGGGACGCTGCGCGAGGTGCTCGTCTCCCGGCCGTCCGAGAACGAGGTGCGGCCGGAGTACGCCGAGGAGTGGCAGTACTACTACTCGTCGGCCGGGGGCAACGCCGACCTCGGCCGCCTGCAGGCGCAGTTCGACGAGTACTACGCGGTGCTCGCCGACAACGGCGTCCGCGTCAACTACATCGAGCCGCCGGTGCCCGCGATCGGCGCCTACGGCTGGATCAAGAACCTCGTCACGCTCGCCGGCGGCGGCCTCGTCGTCCACGGGGGGGCGATCGTCCACCGCTACGGGCTCGGCTCCTGGCAGAAGGGCCGCGAGGTGATCTGGCAGCAGGTGCTGGCGGCGCTGCAGGTGCCCGTCTACCTGACGATCCACGGCACCGGCGTCGGCGAGCCGGGTGCCGGACGCTGGCTCGACGAGAAGACGTTCGTCTTCAACGAGTCGGTGGTCGCGAACGAGGAGGGGCTACGCCAGCTCGAGTTCGTTCTCTCGAACCTCGGCGTCGAGCTGATCGTGTGCCACAGCCCGGGGTGGTACGACACGACCGGCCACGGCAACATCGGCACGTCCCACATGGACATGGTCATGCTGACCGTGGACGAGGGGAAGGTGCTGCTTGCGCCGCACCTCGTCAACTACGGCTTTGTGCGGGAGCTGATCCGGCGCGGTTACGAGATCATCGAGGTGCCCGTCGAGGAGTACTGGGATCTCGCGCTGAACGGCGTGACCCTCTCGCCGGGCCGCGTGGTGATGAACGCGGGCTCGCCGACGGTGCTTCGCGCGCTCGAGAAGCACGGCGTCGAGGTGATCCAGGTCGATTTCTCCGAGAGCCACAAGTTCGCGATCGCGGGCTTGCACTGCGCGACCCTGGAACTCGTCCGCGACCAGCCGGACTAGCCCGTCGCCCGATGGCGTTGCAGTTTCCGACTCGTGCCGAGCGGCCCGGCCGCCTCCCACACACAGCAAGCCTCGAGGAGCGGAGCCTGTGGCCCGAGTTCCTGTATCACGACCCCGTCCTGGAACGCCTCCTCGGGCGCGTGATCGCCGAGGACGCCGGGTTCCAGTTCTACGCGTGGGATGACGAACGGGAGCAAGTCGTAGGTGCGGGGATGGCGGTTCCGGCGTCGTGGGACGGAGGCGCTGCGAGCCTCCCCGATGCAGGGCTCGACGCCGTCGTCGAAGCACGCTTCGCGGGGGGAGCTCCTGAGCCGACCGTGCTCTGCGCTCTGCAGATCCTGATTGCGCCCGAGTACCGGGGTCAGAGTCTGAGCGCTCGCATGATCCGGCGAATGGCCGAGATCGGTCGCGACCATGGCCTCGGCACGCTGATCGCACCGGTCCGGCCGACCCTGAAGGATCGCTATCCGCTCACTCCGATGGAGCGATACATCAGCTGGCGCCGCCCCGACGGGACGCATTTCGACCCCTGGCTGAGGACGCACGAGCGCCTCGGAGCCGAGATTGCGAAGGTCGCACCGCAATCGACGACCATCCCAGCCGCGGTCGCCGAATGGGAGGAATGGACGCAGATGGCGTTTCCCGAGACCGGGGCCTACGTCATACCCGGCGCGCTTGTGCCCGTCGAGATAGACCGCGAACGCGACGAGGGACTCTACGTGGAGCCGAACGTATGGATGGTCCATCCGGCCGGCTGAACCCGGCCGAGCGCTACCTCGACGCGAGCCCCCGGACTCGCGTGATTGCCCGCTGAGTGAGCGGCGGCTCGAGGAGCTTGCGCGCCACGAGCGTTCCCGAGCCGCCGCCGAGGCCGGGGCCGGGCCACGTGCTCGCGCCGATCTGCCACAGGCGCTCGATCGGCGTCGTGTGGCCGGGGCTCCGCCCGAACGGCCGCCACAGGAAGTTCTGATCGAGGCCGAGCGCGCCGCCGTAGGGATCGCCGTGGCGGAGGTTGACGTTCGCACGCTGCAGATCGTGTGGGCCGAGCGCGACTCGCTTGAGGATCGACGACTCGAG